>Ga0075106_1000564_pt1 | contig 19085 bp, 9 predicted proteins | sample AntDeeMetag02WF4_FD_69796 | JGI IMG/M metagenome (GOLD analysis project Ga0075106, IMG submission 69796) | Saline lake microbial communities from Deep Lake, Antarctica - Antarctic Deep Lake Metagenome 02WF4 | ecosystem: Environmental > Aquatic > Non-marine Saline and Alkaline > Saline | place... | reverse complement strand
CACGCCCACGCGCCTGCTGTTCGGCGTCGCGATGCCACTGGCGCGGCCGGCGATCGCCGGCGGCACTGCGCTGGTTCTCATGGAAACCCTGAACGAGTTCGGCGCGGTGCATTTCTTCGGCGTGGACACGTTCACGACAGGCATCTACCGCACCTGGTTCGGCCTCGGCGAGCCAGTCGCCGCCGCCCAGCTGGCCGCCAGCCTGCTCGCGTTCGTGATCCTGCTCGTCCTGGCCGAGCGCTGGTCGCGCGGCCGGGCCCGCTACTTCCAGACGACGTCGCGCTATCGCGACCTGCCGCGCTTCCAGTTGCACGGGCCGCGCGCGGCGCTGGCGACGCTCGCCTGCGCGACGCCGATCGCCATCGGCTTCCTGCTGCCCGGCGGACTACTGCTCGGCATGAGCATCACCGACGGCGACGACCTCCTCGGCGGCCGCTTCCTCGACCTGACCACCAACAGCCTGACGCTGGCGGCCGTCTCGGCCATCGTGGCGGTGCTGCTGGCGCTGCTGTTGAGCTATGGCGTGCGCCTGCAGCAGAGCCGCAGCGCGCGCCTCGCCGCGCGCATCGCGGCGATGGGGTACGCCGTGCCGGGCGCCGTCATCGCCGTGGGCATCCTGATACCGCTGAGCGCGGTCGACCGCACGCTCCACGCCTTTTTCAGCGAGCATTTCGGGATCGAAACCGGGCTCATCCTGACGGGGACGATGGTGGCGCTGGTGTACGCCTATGTCGTGCGCTTCCTCGCCGTCGCCTACAACGCCGTTGAGGCCAGTCTGGAGAAGGTGACGCCGAACATGGACGCGGCGTCGCGCACGCTCGGCAAAACCGCCGGCCGCACGCTGCGCCTGATCCATGCGCCGATGATGCGCAGCAGCCTGCTCGCCGCCGGCCTGCTCGTGTTCGTCGACGTGATGAAGGAACTGCCGGCGACCGTGATCCTGCGGCCGTTCAACTTCGACACCCTGGCGATCCGCGCGCACCAACTGGCCTCGGACGAGCGCCTCGCCGAGGCGTCGACCGCCTCGCTCGTGATCGTCGCCGTCGGCATCGTGCCCGTGATCCTGCTGAGTCGTGCGATGGGGCGCTCACGCCCGGGCCGCAGGGACGCCGACTGAGGCGCCGGGAACGCGCGGGGCGCGCGGGCAGCTTCAGTTTTCGTGCGGAAAGATAAAGACCTGGGACCAGTCGAGCTGCAACGTGACCGGCTGATTCTCGGGCGGCAGGAACACGCCCGGCATGCGCGAGTGCATATGCACCTCGTTGCCGTCGCGGCCATGGGCGCAGACGTGGATCAGACTGGTACGCCCCAGCAGGCGGGACACCATGACGTGGCTGGTGTCGGGGGCCTCCGTCGGCTCGCCGAGCGGCACGAGATGGATCGCCTCCGGACGAACCAGGATCTGGACATGCGTACCGTCCGGCGTGTCGGGTACGTCGATGGGCCCCACGACCGTGTCGACGTGACCGTCCATCACGACACCATCGAGCCGGTTCACGTCGCCAAAGAAATGCACGACGAACGGATCGACCGGATTACAGTAGAGCTCGACGGGCGGCCCCGCCTGGACGATGCGACCGCCGCGCATCAGCGCAATCCGGTCGGCCATGAACATCGCCTCCTCGGGGTCGTGCGTCACCAGCAGCGTACCCGTGCCCACCTCCTTGAGCGCATGCAGCGTGTCGTCACGGATCTGGTCGCGGAGGCGGGTATCGAGCCCGCTGAAGGGTTCGTCGAGCAGCATCAATGGCGGCGCCGGGGCGAGCGCGCGGGCGAGTGCGACGCGCTGCTGCTGACCGCCCGACAGCATGTGCGGATGGGCGTGGGCGTAATCGACCATGCCCAGCCGGCCCAGCAGTTCGCGGCCCCGCCGGGCGCGTTCACGCATGCCGAGGCCATCGAGCCCGAAGGTGACGTTCTCCAGCACGGTCAGGTGCGGGAACAGCGCCGACTCCTGGAACATAAGGCCGACTTTGCGGCGCTCGGGCGGCACCTGATGGCCGCCACCCGCGCTCGCCATGAGCTGCCCATCGATGTGGACCTCACCCCGCTGCAGCGTCTCCAGACCGGCGGCGAGGCGCAGCAGCGTGGTCTTGCCGCAGCCCGACGGCCCCAGCAGGCAGACCACCTCGTGCGGCCGCACATCCAGGTCGACATCGTCCACGGCCACGACCCCGCCGAAGGCGTGACGGATGCCGCGCATCGTCAGTACCTCGTCGTGCTCGGCGGCGTCGTCGGATTTGACCGGACGAGACCGATGCTCGGGTATCAATTGGGTCGCCATAGGGGCCGTGACGTTTCCGGAGATTACGGATAGCAGCGAAACGATAACAGAGATACGGACCGGAATGGTTCTCAGTTAGTGATTGCCCCGGCCCCGTTACGGTCAGGTGCCGCCGCGGAGCATGGAGCAACAACGCAGCCGTCGCTCGGTTCGCTGCTGCAGGCCCTGGCGCGCCGCCGTGCCGCCGGATTCGGGCAACCAGCAGGACCCGGACACTTCAATCCTTGCGCTGCCTGCGCCCTGTCCGGCCTCGATCGCCCTGTGCGGCAGCGATCCGGTGGAAGTTGGCCAGGCGCTCGGCGCTGATTTCACCACGATCCACGCCGGCCAGCAGCGCGCAACCCGGTTCGTGTCGATGGGAACAATTCCGGAAGCGACAGTGCTCAACCAGTGGCTGGAGCTCGACGTAACCCCGCAGAAGTTCTTCCTGGACAATATTCCACAGACCGAATTCACCGATGCCCGGGGAATCGATCAGACCACCCCCGGCCGGCAAGTCGAGCAGGCGCGAGGTACGCGTGGTATTGCGCCCCTCACCCGATCGAGCCCACAGTTCCCCGGTTGCGGCAGCGGCACCGGGCAACAGGGCATTCATCAACGAAGATTTGCCGACACCGGAAGGACCCACCAGCGCGCTGATACACCCGGCGAGCTGGCTCTGCAGATCCGTCAGACCCGTGCCTGCAGACGCCGACACCTCCAGGACCGTGTACCCGATCTGTCGGTAGATGGCACACAGCTCGTCGAGTCGCACACGCGTGTGGCCGTCGATCAGATCGGCCTTGTTCAGCACCAGGCAGGGTGGCACGCCACTCAGCTCCGCAGCGACCAGATAGCGATCGAGGAATTCGCTGGAAGGTACCGGCAACGGGGCGAAAACGAGGAGCAGCTGATCGAGATTGGCGGCGACCGGCTTCAGTTTGCCGTACCGGTCCGGCCGTCGGATCACGTTACGGCGTGGTTCCAGCGCCGTGACCACACCATCACCCTCGCTCCGGGGCGATTGCCAGATCACATGATCCCCGACCACGAGCTGATCCAGAGTGGCGCGGAAGTGACAGCGCTGAAGCTGGCCATCATCGCCACGGATTTCGACCTTGCCGCCATAGTGGGCCGTGACGAGGCCCGGGCGTGGATCGCCGAGATCCGTCGCCACATCGGCTTCCTGCGCCACCTGCCGACGCTGCTCCCGGCTGCGGCGCTCGCCCTCGACCTTTGCCAGACGCCAGCGCTGACGCCGATTCAGTTTCTCATCACTCATGCGAGCCCGAAGGACAGGAAATACGACCGCTCTTTGGCAGTATCCCCGCGGTCACTGGCGTGATCAACCGATACTGCCAGGCTTATCAACCCACCCCCTCAGCCCGCCGCTCCGCCAAAAACGGTTTGAGCACACGTGCCGTCTCGCTTTTCCTTCGCGTCTTGACCACCTTCTCGGGCGGACCCTCGGCCACGACCTTCCCTCCAGCGTCACCCCCCTCCGGACCAAGATCGATCAGCCAGTCCGCCTCGGCGATCACGTCGAGGTTGTGTTCGATGAGGATGACGCTGTGGCCGGCGTCGACGAGGCGGTGGAGCACGCGGACTAGGCGTTCGACGTCGGCCATGTGCAGACCGACCGTGGGCTCGTCGAGGATGTAGAGGGTGTGGGGCTGCTTTTGCTTTCGTAAGTCTGGGCGCGCCTTGGCGAGCTCGGTGACGAGCTTGATGCGCTGGGCCTCGCCGCCCGAGAGCGTCGGGCTGGGCTGGCCGAGGGTGAGGTAGCCGAGGCCGACGGCGCGCATGAGTTCCAGCGCGTGGTGGATCTTCGGGTGGGCGCTGAAGAAGTCCACGCCCTCGTCGACGCTCATCTTCAGCACTTCGCCGATGTGTTTGCCGTTGTACGTGACGGCGAGTGTCTCCGGCGTGAAGCGGTCGCCGTTGCAGACCTCGCAGGCGACGGAGACGTCGGGCAGGAAGTTCATCTCCAGGCGCTTGTAGCCCTGGCCCTCGCAGGCGGGACAGCGGCCCTCCTTCGTGTTGAACGAGAACCGTCCCGTATCGTAGCCGCGCAGGCGCGCCTCTTCGGTGCGGGCGAACAGCTTGCGGATGTCGTCCCAGAAGCCGATATAGGTCGCCGGGCAGGAGCGTGGGGTCTTGCCGATTGGCGTCTGGTCCACTTCGAGTACCCGGTCCAGCGCCTTCCAGCCCTCGATGGATTCGCAGCCCGTCGGTTTCGGTTTTCGGCCCTTTCGCTGCAGCGTGAGGCGGCGGAGGTTGTCGTGCAGGACGCCGCGCACCAGCGAGCTCTTGCCGGAGCCCGAGACGCCGGTGACGCAGACCAGGCGTTCCAGCGGCACGGTCACGTCGATCTGCTGCAGGTTGTGCAGGTCGGCACCGTGCACGGTTACGGCCTGCTCCGGCGCGTCGGTACGGCGGTTTTCGAGCAGCGGATGGCGGATCGGGTGCGCGAGCGAACGGCCAGTCGCCGAGTCGGGGTTGGCGATCAGGTCGTCGACCGTGCCCTCGGCCACGACGCGCCCGCCGTTGATGCCCGCGCCCGGGCCGAGGTCAATGACATGCTCGGCGCGGCGGATGGTCTCCTCGTCGTGCTCGACCACGAGGATGGTGTTGCCCTTGCCCCGCAGCCGGTCGAGCGTGTCCAGCAGCATGCGGTTGTCGCGCGGGTGCAGGCCGATGGTCGGCTCGTCCAGCACGTAGCACACGCCCTGGAGGTTCGAGCCGAGCTGAGCGGCGATGCGGATGCGCTGGGCCTCGCCGCCGGAGAGCGTGGGCGCGGCGCGGTCGAGGCCGAGGTAGTCGAGGCCGACCTGCTGGAGGAAATCCAGCCGGGCGCGGATCTCGGGCAGGATGTCGCGCGCGATCTCGGCCTCGCGCCCATTGGGCTTGAGCCTGCGGAAGAGCTTCTCCGCATCGGTGACGGAGAGTTCGGTGTAATCGGCGATGGACCACTCCCTGAAGCGCACGGCCAGCGCCTCGGGCTTGAGCCGGCGCCCGTGACACGTACGGCAGGTGCGCGGCTCGCCGTCATCTTCGCCGACCTCGAGCCAGGCACCCTCCTCGCCCGTCTGCTCCTCGTCGAAGCCGGCGAGCTGCAATCCCGTGCCGTAACAACTGCCGCACCAGCCGTGCTTCGAGTTGTAGGAGAACAGGCGTGGATCGAGTTCCGGGAAGCTCCGACCGCAGCCCGGACAGGCGCGCTCGGTGGAGAAGATGGTCTCGTCCTTCGACGTGACCAGCTTCATCGTGCCCTGCCCGTATTCGAGCGCCGCGGCGATCAGCGCGTCGAGTTCGTCCTCGTTGCCCGTGCCGACCTTGAGCGTGCCCACCGGCAGATCGATGTCGTGTTCCTGGTGGCGGGCCAGGCGCGGCCAGTTGTCCGTGGGCTGGTATTCGCCGTCGACGCGCAGGGTCTCGAAACCCTTTTTCTCGGCCCATTTCGCGAGGTCGGTGTAATAGCCCTTGCGCGCAACCACCATGGGCGCGAGCAGGGTCGCCTTGCGGTTGCGCGCCGCTTTGACGATGCGCGCCCGGATCGCCGCCGGCGTCTGCTCCTGGATGGGCACGTCGCACTGCGGGCAGTACTGCGTGCCGAGCTTGACGAACAGCAGTCGCAGGAAGTGGTAGACCTCGGTCATCGTGGCCACGGTCGACTTGCGCCCGCCGCGACTGGTGCGCTGCTCGATGGCGACCGTCGGCGGGATGCCGAACACGGCATCGACGTCCGGGCGCGAGGCGGGCTGCACGAACTGGCGCGCGTACGCGTTCAGCGATTCGAGGTAGCGGCGCTGCCCCTCGTTGAAAACGATGTCGAAGGCGACCGTCGACTTGCCCGATCCGGACAGCCCCGTGATCACCGTCAACTGGTTGCGCGGGATGCGGATGTCCGCGTTCTTGAGGTTGTGCTCGCGGGCATGATGGATCGTGATCGCGTCCGGCAGGCCAGCCGGTACGCCCGTCGTGGCCGCGGCGGCCGGCGCCGCCGCCGGCGCAACGGTATCGCCCGTGATCGCGTCCGTGGCCACCCCGAAATAATTCCGGAGCGCACGCCCGGTGTGGCTGCGCGGCTCGGCCATCACCGCCGCCGGCACCCCGCAGGCGACCAGCTCGCCGCCGGCATCCCCGCCCTCCGGGCCGAGATCGATGAGCCAGTCGGCGGCGGCCATCACGTCCTCGTTGTGCTCGACCACCACCAGCGAATGGCCTGCGTCGAGCAGGCGGCGGAAGGCCTGCAACAGGGTCGCCACGTCGTCCATGTGCAGGCCGGTGGTCGGCTCGTCGAAGATGAACAGCAGTGTCTCGCCGCCACGGCGCCCGCCGGCCTTCGCGAGATGTCCCGCGAGCTTGAGGCGCTGGGCCTCGCCGCCCGAGAGCGTCGGCACCGGCTGACCCAGGGTCATGTAACCGAGACCGACCGCCTGCAGCGGTTCGAGTCCGCGCAGCACGTCGGGGTAGTCGGCGAAGAAGGTGACCGCCTGCGTCACCGTCATCTCCAGCACCTCGGCGATCGAGCGCGGTCCGGTATCGCAGCCGACGGAGGGCTCGAGCGTGACCTCCAGGATCTCCGGGCGGAAGCGGCGGCCGTCGCAGTCGGCGCAGCGCAGATAGACATCGGAGAGAAACTGCATCTCGACGTGCTCAAAGCCGTTGCCGCCGCAGGTCGGACAGCGCCCGTTGCCGGCGTTGAAGCTGAACGTGCCGAGCGTGTAGCCGCGCGCCTTTGCCTCGGACCGAGCCGCGAAGATCTTGCGGATGGCTTCGAAGGCGCCGACGTAGCTCGCCGGCGTCGAGCGGGTCGTACGACCGATGGCGGACTGATCGATCAGCACCGCGTCGTCGATGTGCTCGTGGCCCTCGATGGCCGCGTGGGCACCGGGCACCTCGCCGGGATGGCCCTTGATCTCGCACAACGCGCGGTAGAGCACGCCCTCCATGAGCGTCGACTTGCCTGAACCGCTGACGCCGGTCACGACGACCATGCGCTGCAGGGGCAGATCGACGTCGATGCCCTTGAGGTTGTGCTCGGCCGCGCCGCGGATGCGCAGGCAGGGCCCGCTCGGGCTCGTATCCGCGCTCGCGTCGCTTCCGTCCGGTTGAGCCGGCGCCACCACGCGTCGCCGGCCGGTCAGGTAATCCGCCGTGAGCGAATGCTCCGCGCGCAGCAGTTCGCCCGGCGTGCCCTGGAATACGATCTCGCCGCCGCGCTCGCCCGGGCCGGGGCCGATGTCGATCACCTGATCGGCGGCGTGCATCACCTTCGGATCGTGCTCGACCACCAGCAGCGAATTGCCGGCGTCGCGCAGGCGGTGCATGACGCCGATGATGCGGTCCATGTCGCGCGGATGCAGCCCGATGCTGGGCTCATCCAGCACGAACAGCGTGTTGACGAGCGAGGTGCCGAGCGCCGTGGTGAGGTTGATGCGCTGGACCTCGCCGCCGGAGAGCGTGCGCGACTGGCGGTCCAGGGTCAGGTAACCGAGCCCCACGTCGACGAGGTAATCGGTACGCGCGCGGATGGCGTCCAACAGCAGGTCCGAGGCGGCATCCAGCGGCGCCGGCAGGTGCACGCGCCGGAAGAGCTCGCGGGTGCGCGCCAAAGGCAGCCCCACGATATCGGCGATATTGAGCCCCGGCTGCTCCCGCAGCGTCGCGTCCGGAAACCCGGCGGCCGTGGGCCGGAAACGATCGCCCGGATCCAGCACGGCGTCGGCATCCGCCTTTGTGCCCACCCGCCACAGCAGCGATTCGGGCTTGAGGCGCGCGCCCCGGCAATTCGGGCATTCGTCATACGAGCGATAGCGCGACAGCAGCACGCGCACGTGCATCTTGTAGGAGCGCGACTCCAGCCAGTCGAAGAAGCGCTGGACGCCATACCAACCACCGCGCGTCGATGACCAGCTCCAGTCCGTGTCGCCCTGGATGATCCAGTCGCGGTCCGCCGACGGCAGATCCTTCCAGGCCACGTCCGTCGCCACGCCCGCGCGCCGCGCATGGCCCAGCAGGTCGCGCTGGCAGCCCGCGTAGGTGTCCGTCTGCCATGGCTTGATCGCGCCGCCTTCGAGCGACTTGTCCTCGTCCGGAATCACCAGGCGATAGTCGATGCCCATGACCCGGCCGAAACCGCGGCAGGTCTCGCAGGCGCCCATGGGCGAATTGAACGAGAATGAGTTGGGGATGGGATCGCTGTAGTCGCGATTGCAATCCGGGCAGTGCAGCCCCTCGGAGAAGCGCCAGTGATCGGTGGGCTCGCGCTGCTCGTCCAGCGGAAAGACGCCGATATGCCCCTGGCCCGCGCGCAGCGCGCCCTCCACCGCTTCGGTGATGCGGTCCTGATTGTCGGCCACCAGGCGCACCCGGTCCCGGGTCACGCGCAGCACATGTCCGTCGACGGTCTCAACGCGCGTATAGCCCTGGCGGTCGAGTTCCGCGCGCACCTTGTCCTCGGCGACCTCGCCGGTCAGTGATACGTCGAAGGCGATCACGGCGCGCGCACCGGCGCCGCGCTCGAGCAGTTCGGCGACGATATCGTCCGCGCTGTCGCGGCGCACCTCGCGGCCGCAGCCCTGGCAGAACAGCCTGGCCGCGCGGGCGAACAGCAGCTTCAGGTGATCGTTCAGCTCGGTCATCGTGCCCACGGTGGAGCGCGAATTCTTCACCGGGTTGGTCTGGTCGATGGCGATCGACGGCGGGATGCCCTCGATGGAATCCACCGCGGGCTTGTCCATGCGGTCCAGGAACTGGCGGGCGTAGGGCGAGAAGGTCTCGACGTAGCGGCGCTGGCCCTCCGCGTAGACCGTGTCGAACGCGAGCGAGGACTTGCCCGAGCCGCTGGGCCCGGTAATCACGGTGAGCGCGCCCAGTGGCAGATCGATGTCCAGGTTCTTCAGATTGTTCTGGCGCGCGCCGCGCAGACGGATCACGTTTTCGGGCATCGGGCTCGGGCTTCGGGTCGAGAAGGGTTCGGGTCGGGGAGGATTCGAAGCAATCGATTATCGGGGTTCAGACCGAAGCGCTCAATTCGCGCGGCCACACGAAGAAGCCGGCGCGCGCGATCTCTCGCGCAAACCGGATCGAATTGACCCCTCCAGGGGGCGTGGATAGACTTCATCGACCCCTCCCCGGCCAGTCCCCACCCCGGCCATAATGCCCAGGCCAGGAGATCCTGTTGTGAAAAAGTTACTGCCCACGGTGATCGTGGCGCTCGCCATCGCTGCCGCAATCGGTGCGTCGCACTGGCACCTGAATCTCCGGGCCGACAGCACCGCGGGGCCGCAGAATAGCGGTGGCGACCGCACTACCGTGGTAGAAACCGCCGCGGTCAGGACGGCAATGGTCTCCGACGTGGTCAACGCGGTCGGAACCCTGCGCTCGAACGAATCCGTCATCGTCCGGCCCGAGATCGCCGGGCGGATCGCCGCCATCCACTTCAACGAAGGCGAGCCCATCGAGCGCGGCCAGCCCCTGGTCAGCCTCGAGGACTCCACCCACCGGGCCGAGCTCGCCGATGCGCAGGCCTCACTGAACTTCGCCGAGCGCACGTTCAGGCGCCTTGACTCGCTGTTCGATCAGGGATCGATCACAGCACGGGAACGCGACGAGGCGCGGGCCCGCCTGGAGCGTGCGCGCGCCGCGGTGGAGCTGTCCCGGGCGCGACTCGAAAAGACCGATGTCGACGCGCCGTTCGCGGGCAATCTGGGCCTCCGGCGGGTCAGCCCCGGCGACTACGTGACGCCGGGGCAGGACATGGTGAACCTCGAGGACATCGACCCGATCAAGGTCGACTTTCGCATCCCGGAGCGATTCCTCTCCAGCCTGTCCACCGGTCAAAGCATCCGCGTCGGGGTAGACGCCTTTCCCGGGCGCATGTTCGAAGGCGAGGTCTACGCCATCGATCCGCAGATCGATCCCGCTGGCCGCAGCATCGCCATCCGCGCCCGCATCGACAACGCGGAGCGGGTGCTGCGGCCGGGCCTGTTCGCGCGCGTGCGCCTGATCCTCGATGAACGGCCCTCCGCGCTGGTCGTGCCGGAACAGGCCCTGGTACCGCGCGGCGAGCAGCGGTACGTGTTCCGTGTCCGCGACGGGAAGGCAAGGCTCACCGAGGTACGCATCGGGCAGCGCCGATCGGGTCAGGTGGAGATCGTCGATGGACTGGTCGCGGGCGATACGGTCGTCACGGCCGGCCAGCTCAAGCTCCGCGACGGCACGCCGGTGACCGTGCCCGACGCTGTCGGTGACCGCGACGACGGCGAATCGGCGCAGCGGGATAACGCCGCTTGAAGATCTCCGACGTCTGCATCCGCCGACCCGTCTTCGCCACGGTCATGAGTCTGGCGCTGGTGCTGGTGGGGATCGTCGCTTACGACCGTCTGACGGTGCGCGAATACCCGAATACGGACTCGCCGGTTGTGAACGTCGAGACCACCTATGCCGGGGCCAGCGCGGAGATCATCGAGACGCAGGTCACCCAGGTGCTGGAGGACTCGCTGGCGGGCATCGAGGGCATCGACTTCATGACCTCCATCAGCCGCCAGGAACAGAGCCAGATCACGGTGACGTTCAACCTGGACCGCGATCCCGGCGGCGCCGCGGCCGATGTGCGTGACCGGGTCAGCCGCGTGCGCGGCGATCTCCCCGACGCGATCGAAGAACCGATCATCGAGAAGGTGGAAGCGGATGCGCAGGCGGTCATCTGGCTCGCCTTCTCGAGCGACCGTCATTCCTCGATGGAGATCACCGACTACGCCGACCGCTATGTCAGGGATCGGCTGCAGAACCTGTCGGGCGTGGCCGAGGTCCGTCTGTGGGGCGAGCGACTCTACTCCATGCGCATCCGGCTCGATCCCGAGCGGATGGCGGCCTACGGCGTCACGGTGCAGGACGTCGAGAATGCCCTGCGCCGCCAGAACATCGAGGTACCGTCGGGGCGCATCGAGAGCGAGGCGCGCGAGTTCACCGTGCTGTCGCAGACCGACCTGCGGACCGCGGAGCAGTTCAATGACCTGATCATCCGCGCGTCCGACGGCTACTTCGTGCGCCTGGCGGACATCGGTGCCGCCGGGATCGACGCCCGCGAGGAACGCATGATGGTGCGCTACAACGGCGCGGTGGCCATCGCCCTCGGCGTGGTCAAGCAGGCCACGGCCAACCCGCTGGACGTGTCCAGGGCCGTGCGGTCGGTCCTGCCGGAGATCACCGATTCCCTCCCCGAAGGCATGGAGGTGGCGGTCGCCAGCGACGACTCGCTCTACATCGAGGAATCGATCAGGAACGTCTGGAAAACGATCGCCGAGGCCATCGTGCTGGTGACCCTGATCATCTTCGTGTTCCTGCGCTCGCTGCGCGCGACCCTGATCCCCTTCGTGACCATCCCGGTGGCACTGATCGGCGCGTTTGCGCTGATGTTCGCGCTGGGCTTTTCAATCAATACCCTCACCCTGCTGGCGCTGGTACTGGCCATCGGGCTGGTCGTCGACGACGCCATCGTCATGCTGGAGAACATCCACCGCCATTTGGACGAGGGCGCATCACCGATGGAGGCGGCGTTCCGGGGCAGCCGCGAAATCGCATTCGCGGTGATCGCCATGGCGATCACGCTGGCGGCCGTCTACGTGCCCATCGGCTTCATGACCGGTACCACCGGGAAGCTGTTCACCGAGTTCGCCTGGGTGCTGGCCGGCGCCGTTCTGGTCTCCGGCTTCGTTGCCCTGACCCTGTCGCCGATGATGTGCTCGCGCCTGCTCCGGCACCAGACCGAGCACGGTGTCGTCTACCGTGCGATCGAGCGCGGACTCAACGCGGTGACGGCAGGCTACCGAAAATTGCTGGGCGCCGCGCTGCGTGCGCGGCCGCTCATCGTCACCATCGGCCTCGGCGTGGCGGCGGCCAACTTCGTGCTCTACCAGGCACTCAACGAAGAACTGGCTCCCTATGAGGACCAGGGCAAGATCGCGGTCCCGTTCATCGCCCCCGAAGGCGCGACCCTCGACTTCACCATGGAATACGCGCTGCAGGTCGAAGAGATCGTCTCCCGGATCGACGAGGTATCGCATTACTGGGTGGCGGCGGGTTCCCCCGCGGTATCCCAGGGCGGTGTCTGGGTGAACCTGGTGCCCTGGGGCGAACGCGAGCGCGCCCAGCAGGAGGTGGCCGCGCAGATCGGGGCGCAAGTGGCCGACGTTCCCGGGGTGCGGGCCTTCGCCGTGAATCGGCCACCGCTCGGCGCAAGCGGGCGCTCCAGGCCGGTGGAGTTCGTACTGCAGACCTCGCTGCCCTATGCCGAACTGAAGGACATGAGCGAGCGGTTCATGGAAAAGGCCGCCGAGAACCCGAACATCCGCAACCTCGATTCCGACCTGAAGCTCAACAAACCGCAGATTCGGGTGAACGTCGACCGCGACAAAGTAGCGGATCTGGGCGTCGGCATCGAGACCGTGGGGCGCACGCTCGAATCGATGCTCGGCGGCCGCCAGGTCACGCGCTTCAAACGCGACGGCGAGCAATACGACGTCGTCGTCCAGGTCGCCGACGTCGATCGCCGCAATGCCGACGACCTGCAGCGCCTGTACGTACGAGGGACCGACGACGAGATGGTGCAACTGTCCAACCTGGTCTCCGTGGAGGAAACGGTCGCGCCCAGGGAACTCAACCATTTCAACCAGCTTCGCTCGACGACCATCTCCGCCAGCCTCGCCCCCGGCTACACCCTCGGGCAGGCGCTGGAGTATCTGGAAGACCTCGCGCGCACGGAAATCGGCGATGCGGCCCAGACCGCCTACGCCGGGCAATCCCGCGAGTTCAAGCGCTCCAGTGCCGGCATTTACGTCACCTTCATGCTGGCGCTGGCATTCATCTATCTCGTGCTGGCCGCCCAGTTCGAGAGCTGGCGCAACCCGCTGATCATCATGCTGACCGTGCCGCTATCCATCCCCGGTGCCCTGCTGGCGCTGTACCTCACCGGCGGCACGCTGAACATCTACAGCCAGGTGGGCCTGGTCACGCTGATCGGACTCATCACCAAGCACGGCATCCTGATCGTCGAATTCGCGACCCAGCAGCGAGCCCGCGGTCTGGAAATGCTCGAGGCCGTGGAACGCGCCGCAGTGCTGCGCCTGCGTCCGATCCTGATGACCACGGGTGCGATGGTACTCGGCGCCGTACCGCTCGCCATCGCCACCGGCGCCGGGGCCGAGTCCCGCCAGGACATCGGCTGGGTCATCGTCGGCGGCCTGCTCGTGGGCACGTTCTTCACCCTGTTCGTGATCCCGGTGGTCTACACGCTGCTCGCGCCGAAGACCGTTTCCACGGAGCTGGACGCCCTGCATGACACGGGCGGCAGCGATTCCGGTGCATCCGATACGGAAACAGCAACCCAGCCAGCATCCTGAAGGCGGTTTGCAAAAGGGTCCTCGCAGAGGCGCAGAGCCCGCTGAGTGCGCAAAGAAAAACAGGAATGAGCGGAAGGCGCCGTGCTGCATTGTCAATACTTCGCTTTTCTCTGCGTTCGCCGCGATCTCCGCGCCTCTGCGAGGACCCTTTTGAACCCCGCCAACCACCCGTCACACACGCTTGCCCGATGCCCGCAGCGCATGGACGATGCTCGGCAAGTCGTCGCGTGGTCGTTCGGCCAAGAGGGTGATGAAGGTCTGTTCGATGCCCGCCAGCAGGGCGATCGGGGCGGCGATGTGGAGCGGCCAGGCGGGACCGCCGGCGAAGAGGACCAGAACGGCGATCGACATCAGGCCGACGGCGAGTTTCGCCGACCAGGTGTGATAGGACGACAGGCGATGGAAGCGCAGCAGGGCCACCGCGCCAGGCAGCGCGTAGCCGATCACGACGAGTCCGAACCAGAACGCCTCGCGGGTAACCAGTTCCGGCCATAGCCACCAGCCGCCAAGCGGGATAACGATGTAAATGGCATAGTCGGCCGCCGAGTCCAGGCGGACGCCGAGCGCGCTGTAGGCATTGAACCGCCGCGCGATCCAGCCGTCGGCGCCGTCGGAGAGGATCGCCAGCAGCAGCAGGATGAGGAACGCGGTGGCCTCACCGAACCACGCGAGCGCGAGCAGCGGTGCCGTCGCCGCCAGGCGCAGTCCACTGAGGATATTGGGCAGGCACTTCATCGCATCGCTCGCCACCACCGGGGTTACCCGATCCGCGGCAAATTGTAGGCCGCGCATGCGGCGCTGGCACGCGGTACGAGCCTGCTGGACCCGACTTTTCGGCATACCCGTGCCCCCGCAGGGTCACCATGGACTTCTACCATATATGCAACGGGCCGGCATTGCCGGGGATCGGTCAGATCAGCGCATAATCCGATCCGGCTGTCGGGCCGCGAATCCTCACGGTGCCTATCGACCGAATCAGGGCTTTTACGATCGCCGCAACCGCGGAGCACATGAACATGCCGGCCAGTGATCCGCTCGTCGTTTTCGAGGACGTCCATTACGGCTACGTCGAAGCCGGCCGTCGCCGCGAGGTTCTGCACGGCATCGACGGTACGATCGGGCGCGGCGAAACCGTAGCCCTACTCGGGCGCAGCGGCTCCGGCAAATCCAGCCTGCTCAATCTCACGGCCGGGCTGGCGCAGCCGGGCCAGGGCAGAATCCTTGTCGCCGGCGAAGACATCGCCGCGCTGGACGAGACCGCCCGCACCCGTCTGCGGCGGCGCCATATCGGTTTCGTCTACCAGTTCTTCAACCTGATCGACACGCTGAGCGTCCTGGACAACGCTCTGCTACCGCTGGAACTCGACGGCCGTGTCGACGAAAACGCGCGCGAGCGCGTGGAGTGCCTGCTGGCCGAGGTCGGTCTGACCGATCGCCTGGAAGCTCGCCCGGATATCCTCTCCGGCGGTGAGCAACAGCGCGTCGCCCTGGTGCGCGCACTCGCGCACTCACCGGCACTGGTGCTGGCCGACGAACCCACGGGCAACCTGGATGCCGCGACCGGCGCGCGCGTCCTCGAGCTGCTCGACCGGCTGGTGCGCGATGCCGGGCACAGCCTGTTGCTGGTAACCCACAGCAACGAGGTCGCCGCACGCACCGACCGCACGCTACACCTGGTCGACGGGCGCCTGCAGGCGCCGGCAGCCGTCTCGTGATCCCGCGCTGGCGCCGCGCCAGTCTGCGCTGGCTGCTGCGACACCCGTGGCAGCTCGGCCTCGCCTTCGTTGGCGTCGCCCTGGGGGTGGCGGTGGTGGTCGCCGTCGATCTGGCGACCGGCAGTGCCGGCCGCGCGTTCGAACTGTCCATGGAGCGCGTAACCGGCGACGCCACCCACCGCATCGTCGGCCCACCGCGCGGCCTGGACGAAGACTTCTACCGAGAACTGCGCATCGAGCGCGGCGTCCGCGCGAGCGCGCCGGTCATCGAGGGCTTCGCCGAACTCCGGGGCGAGACCCTGCGCGTGCTCGGCCTCGACCCGCTGGCCGGGACTGGCGCGTCGGGGGGCCTTGCCGACGTGCGCGGCGACGATCTGTCGGCCCTGATCACCGAACCGGACAGGATCCTGCTGGCGGCACCGACAGCGCGACGCCATGACATCGCGCCGGGGGACACGATCGATGTGGGCATTGCCGGCCGCATGCACGCACTGCGCGTCGTCGGCCTGATCGAGGGCGAGCAACGCGGCAATGACGCCGCGCTCGACGGCCTCGCGGTCGCGGACATCGCCAATGCCCAGACCTGGTTCGACCGCGTCGGGCGTATCGATTACATCGATCTCGCCATCGATGCGGCGACGGCAGAACGGCTCGCCGACGATCTCCCCGCCGGCCTGCGCCTCGAGTCCACCGCCACACGCAATCGCCAGGCCCGGGAGATGACCTCGGCGTTCCGCACGAACCTGACGGCCATGGGCCTGCTCGCCGTCGTGGTCGGCGTGTTCCTGATCTACAACACGATGACCTTCACCGTGGTCCAGCGACGGCGTCTGATCGGCACCCTGCGCGCGCTCGGCGCCACCCGGGGCATGATCTTCAGCCAGATCGTATTCGAGACGCTGCTGCTCGGCGCGGCCGGCACGCTGGTTGGCCTGTTGGCCGGCATCGTGCTGGCGCACGGACTGGTCCATCTGGTCACGCGCACGATCAATGACCTGTATTTCGTGCTGACCGTGCGTGAGCTGTTCATCGACGCCGGCGTGCTGGCACAGGGCACCCTCGTCGGCCTCGTTGCCGCGCTGGCCGGCGCACTCGGGCCCGCGGCCGAAGCGGCCGGCTCACCGCCCGATACCGCGGGCCGCCGCTCGGTGCTGGAGCGGCGCACGCATGCGCTGGTACCGCGCCTGGCGCTCGCCGGCGTCGTGATCCTCGCGCTGGGGGGCGCTGCGCTGCTCCTCCCCGGCGGCGGCCTGACGGCCGGTTACTTCGCGCTCTGCGCCCTCATCGTTGGCGCCGCCTGCGTGATCCCGCTGATCCTGCGGGTCACCATGCCGCCGCTCGCGCGCGGCCTCGGACGGCTGTTCGGCCCGCTCGCCCGCATGGCCGCTGCCGGCATCCCGGCGGCACTGTCGCGCACGGCACTGGCGGTCATCGCCCTGACCATCGCATTGTCAGCGACGGTCGGCGTCGGCGTGATGATCGACAGCTTCCGGGGCACGGTCGCCGCCTGGCTGGAACGTACGCTCGCGGCGGATCTCTATCTCTCCGGCCCGGACCGCGTGGCGGCTCGCCATTCGGCGGCGCTGCCCGAAGGACTTGCCGAGCGGGTCCGCGGCGTCGACGGCGTCGGCGCAATCTCCACCGGCTGGCGGATCGAGGTCGAGTCGGGGCGCGGACCCACCCCGTTGATGGCGCTCGATCCCGCGCCGGGCAGCCTCGACGCGATCCGCCTCCGCGACGGTGAGCCGGCGAGCGTGTGGCCGCGCTTCACCGCCGGCGAGGCGGTGCTCGTGACCGAATCCTGGACCCGCCGCCACGATGCCGGCGTGGGCGACACGATCCGCCTGCAGACCAGCCGCGGCTGGCGCGAAGTGCCCATCGCCGGCGTGTACTACGACTACAACACCGACCGCGGGATCGTGCTCATGCACCGCGGCCTGTACGACCGCTGGTGGCGCGACGACCCGATCTCATCGATCGGCGTCTTCCTCGCCGATGGGGCCGACATCGACACCGTCACCGACCGGATCCGCACCCTGCTGCGCGACACCGGCCCCGTGGACCTGAACCGCAGCGGCGACATCCGGCGCCTGTCACTGGAGGTCTTCGACCGGACCTTCGCCATCACGGGCGTACTGCGCGGCCTCGCCCTGGTCGTGGCCTTCGTCGGCGTATTGACCGCCCTGCTGGCGCTGCAGCTCGAACGCGGCCGCGAACTCGCGATCCTGCGCGCGACCGGCGCCACGCCCGGCCAGATCCGCGCCCATGTCCTCGGCCAGTCCGGACTGATCGGCCTCGCGGCCGGCGTGCTGGCCATCCCGCTCGGGCTGGCGCTGGCCGAGGTCCTGATCCACGTCATCAACCAGCGCGCCTTCGGCTGGAGTATCGCCACCCGCATCCCGCCCCTGGTCATGATCGAGGCTCTGGGACTCGCCCTTGCCGCCGCGCTGCTGGCCGGCGCCTGGCCGGCCTGGCGGGCGGGTCGCGTGGAACCGGCCGCGGCGCTGCGGGAGGAATGATCATGCGCGCCGTCCTCGTCATGTTCGTGCTGACCTCCCTGCTGATCGCCGGTTGCGGGCAGAGCGATTCGACCGCACCGGACAATGGCGGGAGCGATGCGCTCGGGGACGCCCTCGGTGGCGCGGCGGACGCCGGGTTCGAACGCGCGACGGGCGAGCGGGAATTCCGCTTCCCGTATGACCACGGCCCGCACCCCGCGTACCGCAACGAGTGGTGGTACGTCACCGGCAACCTGGACGGCCCGAACGGTCGCCGGCTCGGCTTCCAGATCACCTTCTTCCGCATCGGCCTCGCTCCCGGCGAGGCGGAACGCGCGTCGCGCTGGGCGACCCACCAGGTGTGGATGGCCCACTTCGCCATTACCGATGCCGGTGCGGGCGAGTTCCACCACTTCGAACGCTTCGCCCGCGGCGGCGAAATCGATCTCGCGGGCGCGGAGCGGGATCCGGTCCGGGTCTGGCTGGAGGGCTGGCGGCTCGAACGGGCGGTCGACGGAACCTGGCGGCTTCAGGCCGCGGCCGATGACGTCGCCCTGGACGTCACCTTAGCGCCCCGGAAGCCCCCCGTGTTCCAGGGCGATGACGGCCTCTCCCAGAAAAGCGACGCGCCCGGCAACGCCTCCTGGTATTACTCGTACACGCGCATGGCGGCCGAAGGCGAAGCAACGCTCAATGGGGAGGCACTTCCGGTCACGGGCAGCGCCTGGTTCGACCGCGAATGGAGCACCAGCGCCCTCGGCCCCGATCAGGAAGGCTGGGACTGGTTCGCCCTGCAGCTCGACGACGGCACCGACATCATGCTCTACCGCCTGCGTAAAAAAGACGGCTCCACCGATCGATGGTCCGCCGGTGTCGTCGTGGCCCCGGACGGTCAGGTAACCCGGATGGGCGACACCGACTTCACGCTGGAATCCCTCGACCAGTGGGAAAGCCCCCGAGGCGGTACCTATCCGTCACGCTGGCGCCTGGACGTGGGTCCGCTCGACTCGACCCTGACCATCACGCCCATCCTCGCCGACCAGGAACTCGACGCCATCGTGCGCTATTGGGAAGGCGCCGTGGACGTCACCGTGGACGATGCACCTGCCGGCCGCGGCTACGTTGAACTCTCGGGCTATGCGGATTCCCCTGGTCGGTAAGTTTTCGACGCAGGTCAGTTTCAACCCGACACGGTGGCCGG
>Ga0075106_1000559_pt1 | contig 19153 bp, 12 predicted proteins | sample AntDeeMetag02WF4_FD_69796 | JGI IMG/M metagenome (GOLD analysis project Ga0075106, IMG submission 69796) | Saline lake microbial communities from Deep Lake, Antarctica - Antarctic Deep Lake Metagenome 02WF4 | ecosystem: Environmental > Aquatic > Non-marine Saline and Alkaline > Saline | place... | reverse complement strand
TCACCCGCTTGCCACCGGCGTCAAAGGCCACCTGAAGGCATTCGGCGAGGCTTTCCACGGGTTTGAGGCTGCCGCCCAGGCTCATATCCCCCAACACCACCATCTGGCCCTGCGTGGGCCTGCCCAACAGTCCCGAAGAAAACGCGACCAGGCTGGCCAACGCCAGGTCACGCAGCGGGCCGGTGTTTTGCAGCGCCACCACGTGCAGGTGGTAATCGTGATCGAGCACCTTGCTGGAGGCGCTGATGCCGCGAGCGTTGGCCTTGAAATAGTCGAAGGCGATTTTCACCTGTTCTTTGGCAGCACTAGAGTTCCACAGCCCGGAGGTAGCGAGTTTGCCGCTGCCGGCGGTGATCTGCAGCTCCAACCGATAGACACCCGGCATGCCCTTGTCGCTGAGGCCAATGGTATGCACCGTACCCGGCTTGCCCGGGCCTTCGGGGATCAGGCCGCCGCCGCCCTGCTCTTTGACCGACACAAAGTGCTCTTCCAGCGTTTCTTTGTCGATGTAGCTGAAGTGGACGTCGTAAAACTCCATGCCGCCGATTTTCTTGAGCTGCTCTTTGACCCGGCGGCGCACCTCCAGCGCATATTCCAAACAGGGGCGCACCTCTTCCTTGGCGAGCCCGGGTGACTCGCCGCCGTGCGGGTAAAGCAGTTTGAGCAGCCCCGAGACCGTCTTGCGCACGGCAATCACATCGCGCTGGTTGAGGTTGTCGCCCAGGCTGAAATATTGATCGATGGCGTCGGCGAAGCTGCGTTTGCGCATCTCGCGGAAAAATTCGGCCAGGTAGTCGACGATGAAGCCGTAGCGCTGGGTAAAGAACGACGGCCGCATTTTGGGAATTTCCCAGCCCGGAATGTAGGCGTGAAAGCGGTCGAAGAAGGCGGCATCGATCATCGCATCGGGAAACGGCGTCAGCAGATGGCTAGTTTTTACCAGCGACTCAACGCTTTGGTTTATGTTGCCGATAAACACCATGGAGGCCGACGCTTCCATCTGCTCGCGTCCGCGGGCGAAAGACCCCGAGGCCATGTAGTCCTTCATGATCTGCACGCCGTCGTTGTCCTTGAACGAAATGCCGGCGACTTCATCGAAGGCCACCAGGTCCCACATGCCCACCAGCCCGATGCGCCGCGAGCTCATGTTATAGAACAGATTAGCCACCGTGGTTTGCCCGCCAGACACCAGAATGCTGTTGGGTGAACACTCCTTGTAGATATGGCTCTTACCGGTGCCCCGTGGCCCCAGCTCGCAGACGTTATAGTTATTTTCAACAAACGGAATCATCCGCGCCAGCAAGTGCCACTGCACGGTTTCGTCGAGCGACGTGGGTTCCATTCCGATAGAGCGCACCAGTACTTCGCGCCACTGCTCGGTTGTAAAGCCACGCCGCCCCTCGAAGAGCTCGTCCATATTCATGTGGGGCATCTGGATCGGCTTGAGCTGGCTCACACCGAACGGCGAGCCGCGCTGACCCTCTTCGTGAAAGTAGCTCAGCGTGGCGATGACCCAGATCCCTCCCACCAACAGCTTCTCGTGCGCTTTGACGATACCCGCAGAGATTTCGGCGTCGCGGATGCCCAGATTACTAAACGCCGCTTCATAGCAATCCTGCTTCTCGTTGAGCCGCACCGTGACCCGGTCAATCACCTTAAAGCTGCCGCGCTCGCGAACCAGTGACTTAACCTTCTCGGCCTCATCGGGGCGTACGTAATTCTCGGCCAGGATCTTTTTGACGTTGACCAGTCCCTGCTCGATCACCTCCGCATCATCGGAAGCGCAGTACATGCCAAGCAGGTACTCCAGCACGTAGACCGGCACGTTAGCGCCTTCCTTGACCCGCTGGGTGAGGTCCTTACGCACCACCCGCCCGGCGAAGTGGCTATTCAGCAGCGTATCGAGATCAGCTTCCAGGCCAGTCTCGGTGCCACGGGACACATCAAATTGCGTTTCACTGTCCATAAAAACTGTCCATAAAAGCCGTTCATAAAAACGATCTATAAAAAGCATCTACCAAAACTGTCTACCAACGCCATCCACGAAAAATGTCGTGTCAGGGCGACAAAACGATAGCGACAAGTCCCCATACGACAAAATAGCGCCGGGGCTTAGAAAAAGTCATCGGTAAACGCCAGGTCAATCACCACCCGGTAGCGCTCCAACTCCGTGCCCAGGTCTTTATCGCGCAGCACCAAAAAATAGTCGCGCTTGCGGTCAAAGTCGGTACCCGCAAGCGATAGCCGCACCAACTTCATGCGGTCGTTCATATCACCACTGGCACTGTCGAAGGTGACGGCCTCTTCGCTAGAAACAATCGCATCACCCGCGTAAATGGCCACGGCCAACGTGACCGGGCGGTGCTGCTCGCTCACCGCCTCGGTCTGCATCAGCTCAAAGCGTTGGATGTTATTGACCATCTTCATCGAAGCCTTGGGCGAGATCACCCCGACCTTACGCCGAGTACGCTTTTCGGCCTTCTCCCCACGCAGCTGCTTCACGGTCAGTACCGGCACCGCGATTTCCTGGGGCATAATGCCGCCGTGCACGAAACGCGCCCCACCGACAAAGTGGAAGCGATGTGCGCCCTTGGGAATCCAAAACTCGGTATCGCAGCTCGTACCGGCGGTATCGCGGGTGTGGCCATGCCAGACGCTGGGGTTATCGGGTAGGCGGCGCCCTGCCTGCGGCGAGTTCAACACATAGCGCTTCTTGCTCTTGAAGGCCATAGCCGGTTTTTCACCCAGCGCCGTCCGGTCGGTGGCATCCAGCTTGCCGCGCTGAAACAGAAAGCCGTGGTCGGCGGTCACCAGTACCGTGCTGGTATTGAAGTGCATCAAGACCTTGCGCGTTAGCTGGTCAAGCTCATCAATGGCATCTTCCACCGCGGCAAACGTCTCGCTCTCGGTACTGGCGGTATCGCCTCGGGCATCCACCACGTTGTGGTAGACGTACACCAGCTGCATGCCTTTGAGCGCCTCACGGCCTTGCCCGCGCGACCAGCCCCTGGCCTCCTCGGCGGTGACCGCCATGGCCTGCCCGTTCAACGCATCGCTAAGCAGCTTGCTGCGGTTAGCAGTGCCCTGGCTCGACTGCCCGTTGACCAGCACGGTATCGCTGTCGGGTTTATACGCCAGCTCGCGGTGTGGCAATAGCGAGGCCATGCCTAAGGTGGTGTAGCTGGGCACGACGCCAAGTTGGCTGCTTAGGGTAGCCTCGCTGTAACGCTTGGCATTGATCCGCTCGCGCAGCTCTTCGGCGGCCTCAAAGCGAAAGGCATCGCTAATGATCACCACCAGGCGCTTATTACGGTGGGCATCCAGCTGTGGCTGAACGGCTTCCCGGAAGAAGTACTGTTGATGGGGAATCCGCGGTAGCTTCCAGTCGGCGAGCCGCCCTTCAGCATCCACCCGCTCGCTCCAGTTACGCGTGAGCTGGCCCAGAAACCATTCGTCGTAGCAGCACTCCACCGCGTCATCGAGGCGTTTGAGTAGCTCCACCCCGGCGCTGTCAGAGGCGACGGCATAGTGACGGTAGGCCGTATCGAAGCGATAAAGCTCTGCGCAGTAAGCGTGGTACAGCGCTTCAACGCTCTGATAGTGAAAGCCGTCGCTGTATTGCTGGCGCAGCACGAACAGATCAATCGCCGCACTTAACGCGGCATAAAGCTGGCGATAACGGATGCGCCGTTCGTCGTTCTTATGGCGGGAAGCCCAGTAGCCGTCCAACCGGTTGGCAATCACACCGCGAAACACGGCCAGATCACGGCTATCAGCCTGGGGAACGGCTTGGCAAAGATCGATAATGACCTGCTGTTCCACCGCTTCAAACGTTGCGACGTTGGCCAGTTGCTCCAGAGGCACGTCGCGGATTTTGTCTTCAATGCGTAGCGCGTCGGCTACCCAGCCGGAGATGACATCAAAGGCCGGGTAGAAACTCGAGCTATCGCGCCAGCGCGACAGTAGTGCCCGCGAGGTAGCCCGCGCATTTACCGAAGCAATGGCGTGGCTCTGCGCCCAGTCGGGAATAGCGGAAATGCTCTCGCAGTAGCCGGTAGTCAACAAGCGCAGCATCAGCTGGCCAAAGTGCAGCGGTGCCTTACCGTCTTCTTTTTCAAGATCGGGCTCTTCCTGAGTCGCGGAATAGCCCACTTCCACCTGCAACGCCTGGACCAGCGCCGGTACCAAACCATACTTATCCATCTCGTTTAGCGATGACGGGTTGGCTTCAAGCCCGGTCTCTTCTTTGACCGCCTCGGTGGCCAGGTGAAACAGCAGCGTAGCCACATCCGATGCCTGCGCCCCTAACACCGCCGCGCACATTGCGAGGTCCACACCCTCTTCATCGACGCTGGGCGTGACCAAACGCTTCAGCGCATCAATGCGCCTGCGGCTACCCAAGAAAGCCTGCCGCTGGCCCAGGTGCTCGCGCAGCACGTGCCGGGTGAGTCCCAGCTCGTTGAAGATCATCGAGATCCGGTCGGCATAGAAACGCCCGGAGTAGAGCTTGATATCCAGCAGCCAGTCATCCTCCGGCGCGGGCTCGGCGTAAGGGAAATAGAGTAGCGTCGGTGTATCCGGCTCGTCCAGCTCCAGGCGTAGTTTGACGCCAAAGGTGGACTGCCCGGCCATGTTGAGGACCTGCACGCCATCTAGCGACAGCTCATCCAGCATGTCGGCAAAGTGGCCCGGAGCGTCGTACCAGAAGACCAAGCGGTGGCCGTCGGTGAAGAAAGCGTATTGAAGCCCCTGCTGGAGTTGATCGAGCTGCATTTAGCCTCCTTAGAAAACACTGAATAAGTGCGTACCCAATACCGACATCAATCGAGCCGGGCTATTTTTGCTGCTTCTTTTTTTGCTACAGACAAAATGCGTTCAGGAAAAAGCTAAAGCGCATCTGGCAAATCAGCAAACCCCTCAGCCACCACCCGCTCTAATTCAGATGCCAGGCCAGCCTGCGCTATGACAGGAAACTCCTTCGTCAATTTGCCACTCACTCGGCCATGCTGGCGTATCGACCGGATTATCCGGTCGATGTGATCATCAGGGCCTTCCACCCAATCTTTGACCGCCTCCCGCGTGCGATACCATGCCCGCTGAAAGGCAGCCTGATGATGCATCTCGTGCTCCAGGGTATGGCGAATGATCGCAAACAGGTATTCCGATTGCTCCGTCAAGTCTGGGTAGCGCCAGAACGGCGCCGCTTCGTCATAGGCATCAAAAACAAAGTCCGATTCAATACCATCTGCATACACCACACGCTCATGGCTGAAGTCGGCCGAATCACGGCAAGCCGACATCAATGGCCCAGAGTAGCGCTCAAGAATTTGGTCATACTCGGCGCGCCTTACCGCTGAGGAGGTTATCGCCGCTGAAATCGGCAAAATGAAGGGCTCAGGCACCACACCGTCGTGGCGGAGGGTGTCATTCACCAGAAAGCGAGAGATTCGCCCATTGCCGTCTGCCAGTGGGTGAATAAACACAAATCCAAAACTTGCCACAGCAGCGCGCACCACTGCATCTTGCGCATCAGTGTGTGCCAGAAATTGTTGCAGCCCTTTCAGCATGCCTGGCAACCACTCCCAGTGGGGGCAAACGTAATGTACGACCGCACCGTAATCGATCGAACTACTTCCGACGAAAACCGGAGACTGGCGCAAGCCCGTCCGGACCGTCGTGGTACCCAGAATGGCCGACTGAAACTCCTTCAGGGCACTTTCACCGAGGGGCGACTCCAACCGCCCGCAATAACGCTCAATGGCGGAGGCGAACCGGCGTATTCGGTCCTGGTGCTGCCCTTCGTGCTCAATCACAAAACTGGCACGACTCTCTTTAATGGTCAGCCACACGGCGCTGCGACGAATAATATCTGGCCCGAACTCAACCTCCATCGCCGCGAGTCTATCGGCGATGTCGTACTGGCCGGCTTCCAGCAATGGCGTTGTACGACGCACAAGAGGGCAGAACTCAGGACTCCCCGGCAGGTTGTCATTAATCCGCCAACGGCGGTTGCGACGCACCCCGGTGACCGCAGTAACGAAAAGCCTAGGATCCAGAGCATAACGATAGTTACCGCCAACACCCTCAACTAACAGGGTATTACCGGTCAGCCACTCGTAAAAAAAACCGGCACGCCGGGCATACTGGCCTGTCGGTTCAGAACATATCCATTCAGCAAGCGCCTCTGGTGGTACGAGCGCAAACAATCTTGCCAGAAACTCCAGCACCACCCCTTCATGCTTCAACGCGAACGTTAGGTGCGCGCCCAGCGAAGCTTGAGGGCGCATCGCTTCCGTATAGAACTCCTCGCAACGGCCAGCCTGTTGATGGGTCTGGCGCCTGCGTCCGATACAGCTCTCCACAGGTAGCGGCTGAATGGTTCGCACTTTGTAGTGTGCCGCCAGCCAGGCATAACCGATTTCATCACCTGTTATCGCGCTCAAAATGATTATTCAGCCCCAAAAACGATTAAAAACCAAAAATATCTGACAAAAACAATTCTAGTAGATCCTGAAGCAAAAATCCCGGCACTCCATCACTCCCACCGCCCCTTGTCATCGCAGGGCCCAACATTGCGAGCGAACAGCCGGGGGATCTTATCCGTGTCACTGCTCAGGCTTGAAGCTGTACTTCCACCGCCGACTCATCGCCGCAGTGGATAAAAAATCGCCCCTTGGCGGTGTTTGAGGATGTCAGCTCAAACCAGCCGCGGCCGGATTTTTCATCGCCATCATCATTACCCGACCAGGAAAACTCGATGCGCTGGCCATCGTCTGATAGGCGGTAATCAACCTGCCCCTCAACAGCACCGAAAATAAAAAAACCCAGCCCGTTTTCATCGAATCGGAAGTGGCCAGGCTCGATCAGGTCGACAAATTCCTGGTCCCACGTTTCCATCCAGGTGATACGCCAGCGACCGATGGGATAGCTCATTGCTGCTCCTTGATACTCGCTTTTTGGATTTGCTGCTTACACTTGGTTTTTCCGCTTTACCGCCCGTGCGACCACTTCTTCCAACCGGCTCTTAAACGCACTCAATGAAGGCATGTCAATCTTTTCCCACTGGACGCCGCCTGCCTGGACCACTTCGGCTAGCTGGTCGGCCGAGGTATTGCCCTGGCAAGCAACATCCAGCTGGCTTTTCAGCGAATACGGGCTTTTGTCGTTACCTGATTCCTCCTCCAGCCTGGCGCAGTGCTGATAAGGCGACTGGGGGTTTAGCGCGCAAAGCAGCCAGGCTTCTGACTTTGGTTGGGGCAGCATGGCAACGCCATAGACAAAGCCTTCAACCTCGAAGCCTTCAAGCATGGAGTCGTACTTGGCTTGCCATTCTCCGCGCCCGGCTGAGGCGGTGCCGTCAGCGTCGCGGAACAGCACCGCCACTACCTGATCGTCGACCTCGTGCGCCAGGGAGATCGCGCGCTTGGCCAGCGCACGGGCGTTGTAGAAGTAATAAGCCGTTTCACCGGGCGTACGCTTGCCCCGCAGCCGCATGGCTTTTTTAGCGGGATCAGGTTTGTTTTTTGCCAAGTATTTTTCGTTGACGAAGTGCACCAGCCCGCTTTCAAGGTGCGATAAATTATACCCTTGGCACCTTTCTACCCACTGATCAGCCAGCCACGCCATTGGCCCCGGCTTGAAGTTTTCCGATTGGCAGTATTCAGCAGCCGGATAGCATACGCCGATATCGCTGGGGCCTTCACCGCTCAGTAGCAGATGCATCCTTGCCCTCCTGCTGGCTTACGCCCTGTATTTCGTCTTCCAGCTCGGTGAGCCGGGTATCAAGAAAGGCTTCCCCTGGCCCCATTACGCGCAGCTTTTCCGCCAGCGACGGAATTTCAAACAGGTGGATTGCCTGGGTCGCACCGCTGGCATTCTTGTAGAGATAGATCACGCCCTGCTTGGCGACTTCATCTTCCAGGTAATTAAGAATCACCGGGCTATGTGTGGTGACCATTACCTGATGTTCGCTCTCGACAAGCGCATCCACCAGGAACTCGACCAGCTCGGGGTTGATGCCATTCTCGATTTCATCAAACAGCAAAAACTGCTCATCTGATTCCAGCTGAGACAGCACGGCGAGCAGGCGCAACAAGCCGTCGTTGACGTGGCGTGCCGGTGTTTTCAGCGTTTTTTTCGCAAACTGCTCGGCAATATCCAGGTGCTTCCATCCCGAGCGCATCGAACGGGTATCAATACTGGTCAGCTGCGGGTATACGGTTTGCAATTTTGCCAGCAGCCGCTGGCGCGCTTCACTGCCTTGCTCGTGTAGGTAGGCCGAGAGTTTTTGCCCGCCCAGCCCCAGATGCCCGGCGGAGTCGCGGGTGCGCTGGCGAAGATGTTCAGGCGAGAGCAGGTCCAGCGAGCGGATATTTGCCAACGTCTCTTTTAATACCTGCAGCCCCGGGCCAAGCTGGTTTTGCTTCAGCTGAGACAGAATCGAGCCTTGGTAATCAAACATGATGCTATGGCTTGCGCTACGCGAACCTTCAGAGCTGACATTCTTATTAATGAAAAACTCGCCGTCTTCTACCTTGAGCACCAGCTTGCCGTTGCTGGTGGCTTCTTCTCTTGTGCAGCGCAGGGAATGGCGGTTAAAGCTGGCTTTCCATTCGATTAGGCCGTGGTCCTGGTTTTCCAGCTGCAGGGCAATCTCAATATTTTTCTTGGCGGTAAGCTTGGAGCCAATATCACGCGCCTGCCACTGCCGCTGAGACAGCCACTCGTCTATATCGCCCCGCATCTGCTGAGAGATAAAATCCAGCGCCTGGAGCACCGTGGATTTACCCGCCCCGTTTAGCCCCACCAGGCAGGTAAACGCCGCCAGATTCAGCTCAAAATCCATCAGCGACTTGAAGTTGTCGATATAGATGTTTTTTATCATGTTGGCTTAACTCCCGTGACGTCCTTCACTTCCGCCAGCAGATCCCCAAATTTCCCGTAGTTGACCTTAACGCCATCGTCGAGATCCAGCGCGATGCGCTGATCGGCGTAGTGGCGGAGTTTTTCGTCGAAGGTGTTGAGCTCGGCCTGCTGTTTGTGGAGCTTGCTCAGCTGTTTTTCGATGCGCTTGGTGTCGGCAGCGGAGGCGCTGGCGTCTTTGTCTTTTTCCAACGTCTCGACGTAGCTGGCGAGCTTGGTGGTCAGCGGGATGACGTAGTCGGTGCGCATCTCGGCCAGGGTGCTTTCATTGTAGCGGTGCAGGTAGATCAGGCACTCGAAGGCTTTCTGCTTGCCGGAGCTGAACAGCCAGTAGATGGGGCGCTTCTTGTAGGTACGCAGGTGGTCTTTGAAGAACTGGGCGCTCATATAGCGGCGGATGGTTTCCAGTGCGGCTTCGCCTTTCTTGGGTTTGATCGCGTGCAGGCAGAGGCTTTCAGCGACGAAGTCGAGGTTTTCCTGCAAGCGCTCCTCACCCCAAACGGTACGCACGAAATCGCGGAAGCGGTTGGTGGCGTCGTCGGGGAACCATTCCTGGTCGGTTAGCGGGATGATGGCGTTGTGATCGGGCGCGAAGCTGGGCTCGGGGATCTGGTCAAGGTAGTCGCGGACGGTTTCGCCTTGGCTGGCGAGAATCAGGCCAGGCTTGTCCAGCGAATAGCGGCCCATCATGCAGCCGATGGCGTAGCTCACCAGCTCTTTTATAGTGTCGCACTGCAGCAGGGTTTCCAGCTCTTCTTCCGAGCGGTTGCCGCCGTAGCGATAATGCGGGTTGCAGGTAAGCGTGATTTCTTCTAGCGGAACATCTGATGTTAGCTCATCCTGCAGGCCATAGGCCTCGATGAAGAGGCGGTTGTTTTCTTCTTCAAGGTGCTGCATTTCCAGCGTCATCGTCCCCCACTGGAAACTAATCTTTTGATAAATTTCCTGAAGGGCTAGCCGGCTATAGTCAAAATCCAATATCGATAACTTATTAAAATCCCATGAGGATTCATAACTATCCCAGTCGGCCCTTGACATTGATATAAGGCTCTTTACTCGATAATCGACAGCATTTTTATCAAATACCGATATTGGCATCTTCCCAACATCACCCACCTGAAAGTGAAATGATGAATTAATTATTGAGATAAAATAATTAAATACTTTAGAATTAGCATACCCTAAAAGCCAATTTAAATCCTGGCTTTCAGGGTAGAAACAGTGACCAGAAATATCATGAAAACTATCTGGCGGCGCAAAACGTGCGTTAAATTTTCCGGAAGTTAAATCGGTCCAAGTGCCTTTGCATTTACTTAGATTTTCAAGAGGCAGCATTGTCGCATTTCTCTGCCTCATAATATATTCTGATGACCTGTTGTAATGAAGCAAATAATCTAGATTTCCATACCAACGACGAAATTGTCCCCCTTTTACATATTTAATCCAACGAGGTGAAACAGGATCGAATTCAAAAAACTGGTAATATGAAATTTCATGCCAGAGACGCAAATATTTAGCATTGTTAGAAGTTTGCATACCGACTTTAGGAAAACCAATATCCCTGAAAGGTATGCCACTGGAAAATGCCTCTTTAGTTGCTGTATTTATCCAATACGCTACCGGACTCCCGGGAATCTTCTTGAAATCATCCGGTTTGGCTTCATAAAACCAACCGCAGTCTCGATCCTGAATGGCTTCCACCGTTTTCGGCCCCTGATTTACAGCGCCGCGGAAATCAGAAAGTCGAATATAGCTGCCAGTATAGCTGGCAAGATGACCTTTGCTTAGGGTAAACGTACAAATAGGCACTGTTGCGCCATCAAAGCCTGAGTACTCAAGCTGAATCAGGCTGGTGATCACGTCTTCTTCGATCAGCCGCTTGCGCAGCTGCTCATAGCTGGAGATAAACATCCAGACAAACGGCGTCATAAAGCCGAGCTGGCCGTGTTCTTTGGCAAAAGCCAGGTTGCGGACAATAAAGGCAGAGAAAAGATCCTTCTCGTAGCCTTTGTAAGCGTCCTTCAGCCATTTCTTCACCGCTGGCGTTTGGTACTTGCTGCCCATATACGGCGGGTTGGCAATCACCGCGTCATAGCGCTGCGACAGTACCCACGCTTGCTGCACAATGGGCGTCAGCTGCTTGGCGGCGGTTTTTTGCAGGGTGTCTCCGCTGCTTTCCAACTCGCGCAGTTCGTCCAGCAGGGTCTTGAGCGGGGCCTCGAAGCTGTTGGGTACTTCGATCAGTGAGCCGAAGGTCTTGGCGTCCTGGAAGCGCTCGATCAGGTCGGCGATGACCTTGTAAGTATTGTCGTTGCTGGAGAGTTCCTTCTGCTCGCTCTCGAACAGGCTCTGGGATTGGCCCTGGTGCCAGTCGCCGCTGAAGTTGAGGTCACGCCATAGGGTCTTGGCATCGAGGTGCTGGGTGCTCTGCAGGGCCATCACGTTCAGACGCACTTTGTTTCCACCCACCCGACTGAAAATCCGGCGGTCGTCTTCGCGGGCCTTCATTAGCAGCGTGAAGCCGGCGAGCTGGGCGGCGCGGTCGTCGATATCCAGGCCGAACAGGTTGTTCTCCAGGATCAGCTTCGGGATATCGCGGGAGCGGTAGCCGCGCTCTTCGTAGATGGCCTTCAGCACGTTGTAGGCCTCGACCAGGATATGGCCGGAACCGCAGGCGGGGTCGAGCACCTTGATGGTCTCGGGGTCGATGCACTCCGGGGTGATGGCGTCCAGCTGGGCCTGCACCTCGGGTTCCTGCTCGGCGGGCTCGATGTAGTACGGCATCTGGCTCTTGAGGGGCGAGTCCGGGTAGGTCTGCAGCCATTGGCGGCCAACGGAGTTCTGCACCAGGTACTGGACGATCCAGTTGGGAGTGAACAGCTGGGTGGCGGCGGGGATGTCCTCGCTCTTCACCACCTTGCCGATCACCTCGTCCTTCTTCTCGCTGATGTAGAACTGGTAGAGCCAGCCGATAACTTCGACGTCCTGCCAGTCTTCCTCGGGGATCGCCTCGACCAGCTCGCGGATCAGCGAGTCGGTCTTGGTCAGGTTATCCGGCAGCAGCAGCTCGCTGGCGTCGTCCAGCGGCTCGAACAGGAACGGCATGGCGCTATGCAGGGCGTTGCACTGGGCCAGCAGCAGTTCGCGGTAGAGCGTTTCGTCCTGAGTGCCGTCGAGCTTGAGCTCGCGCACCCGGGCAGGCGCCAGGCCGGGCAGCTCGATTTCCAGGCAGTCATCAAGAATCTGTAAGCCGCTCTCGTGATCCGGATGCGAGAGCACCCGCCGGCCGTGGTCCAGATAGCCCTTGAGCTCCATAAAGCGGATCGCGCATAGGCGGTTGAACCAGCTGTAGGCGGCTTGCTCAATGGCTTGATCAAAGCCCAACTGGGTGACCCACCTGGCCAGCGCCTCGCGGGGGCCGCGCAGCGCCTTGGGGAAGCTGTGGGTCTGGCCATCCTGCGTGGTGATCAGCATCACGTCGCCGCGGATCTCCATGGGCGCCGCGTGGCCTTCGCCCTGCTCACCCGGGGTAATACCGTAGCGGGCGGCCTGGCGCGTCATGGTCTCGATAAACCGAGTCCGCGCTTTAGGGGCGTACTGCTTGATGTTCCCTGTGTTCATGTTTGATCCTTGAGATACGTTTCGCCATCAGCGGTAAGGCGGTACTGCTGCAGTCGGCTGATCTGCTTGTTGAGTTCACCGGATACGCCTTTGTGGCCCAGCTGTTTAGCAATGGCGGACTTGCCGAGGGGCGCTTAACCCCGCTGCCCCACTGCTCCACCAGCCGAAGCTCGCTAAACACGCGGGCAATAACCGGATTGCGGATCATCGAGACACCGCTTTTCATGTCGGCCACGGTCATGCCCGGCATCAGCAGGCCGGGGCTTTCAATCTCAATGCGGTCATCGAAGAAGGCGATACGGATGGGGCTGCATTTGTCCACCGGCGGTGTTGGCAAAGGCCACCAGCGCTTTCAGCAACGGCTTGAGCGAGGAAATATCGCGCTTGAACTCCAACTGCTTGCCTTCAGGCTGAGCAAGCAAGTGTTCCATTGTACTCACTGTGCTAGGTGCCATGACGTTCCTTAACGTACCCGAATGCGCTTATGGGCGGCGATGGCATCATCCAGCTCGTCTTTTAGCTTGTCGATAAAGGCATCCACCTCTTGCTGGCTTTCCAGATAAACACCGCTGTGCGTGCGGCTGAGCACCTGGCTGACGCTGACGTTGACGACCGGCTTGGGCGGCGCCACTGGCGGATGGGGCTCGCGCACTTCATCGACGACGCTGGTGGGGCTCGGCCCTGTGGCATCAGTGCCTTGATGACCGCCGCTAGCGTTGTCCGTTGTGGCCGGGGCCTTTTGTCCGCTACCGCTGTTAGCCGCTTTGGCGACCGCGCGCTGGCGTTCGGCTTCGTCCTGCTGAGCCCGATAAAGCCGATCGAGGCTGTCCTGTTCGCGCTCGGCAGCGGTTTCGCCCTGCAGCAAATAAATCTGCGCCACGCCCATAACCGTGGCGATATCGTCTTTGAGCAGCTGCAGCGGGCGCAGCAGCTGGTTGCTCAGCTCTGGCGTGCCGATGCCACTCTTGACGATTTCTGCGCTGAGGCTGGCGATACGCTTGTCGATTAACCCCATAGCATGCTCGCGCTTTTGCTCGAGCAGCTGGCCGTTGACGCCATCAATCGTTTCGATCAACACGGCAACCCGGGGCAGCTTGGCGTAGGGCGCCTCATCGGCATAGATACTGTCCAGTTCGGCCAGCGCCTTGTGCGCCTCCGGTGATTTCTCTAGCGCAGAACGGTTAGGCTGAAACCGCGTCAGCGCATGACCCAGCTGCTGCCAGGTGGTGAGCTGCCGGGTAAAAAACTCGTGCAGGTCGCGGTAGTCTTCTTCAAGGTCCAACAGCGCCTCTTTGCAGGCGACGACCTCCTTGAAGAAATCGAAGCTGTCGTCAATGCGTAGTAATCGATCGACCTCTTTCAGCGTGTTTTCGATGGTTTTGCGCCCAGGAAAGTGCCCCACATCGGTTTTACTTTTGTAGGCTCCCAGGTGATTTCGCCACTGGCCGAACTGAGTGACGTAAAAGTCGTAAAGCTCCTTTTCCCCGTTGGGGCCAAGCTGGCTAAATAGCTCTTTGGTGAGGTTACGCACCTGGCGCAGCACCGCATCGTCGGTCTGGCGCTTTTTCTGCAACCGAACTTCGCTACGACGCCGGGCGTTATTGAGCAGATCAAAAGCGTCCTTGCCCGACAGCGCGGGGCCGGCGGTGTGGAAGGTCAGTCGCCCTACCGCGGCTAAGCGGCCCAAAATCAACAGTGTCTCTTCGGGCGGCCAGCCAAAAGGACGCCCGCTGAAGCGCTCAAGCAGCGGGTTAAGCGCTACCGGTTCACCGCCATGCAGGCTGATGTACTGCTCGACCTCATGCACTGCCTGAGGGTTACCTTCCTCGCCGTCCAGCGCGATGCCCAGCTGGCCAATATCATCGGCGGTTAGCACCGCCAGCAGCTCGCGCATTGGGTCAGACGTCAGCGTTTTGAGATAGCCAAGCTTGCCGTAGGTATTTTCCAGCAAATATTGGCAGGCCTCATCCAGCCGGGTATTCAGCTGGCGACGGTTAATATCGAGCTTATGCCCCAGTGCATAAACGTCGGCGTCGAGCAGCATCTCTTCCAGCCACACGCGCAGGCGTTTTTTGCGCTCCTGATTCTCGCGGCCACGGTCGGCCAGAATACGCTCAACGCTGCTATCGCCGGAGGCGGCATTAAGGCGGATGAACTTTTCCGTCTTCAGGAAGGTGCGCAAATCGGCAAAGAAGGCGTTGTCATCAGTTAATTTGAGCAACACTTGGCCGTGGTTTTCGCTACTTTTGTAGATGCACCCCGCCTCACCGGCTTGAGATCCGTAGTGCTGGAGATAATCAATATCCAGCGGGGACACCACCTCGACGCGCAGCTGGGCCTGATAACGGCCGTCGAGGGTATGGCCGTCCAGATAGCGGCCGATGCTGTAGTCACTCTTGTTCAGCGGGTAGCGATATTTGTTGCGGTCGCGCAGCAAGTCTCTGAAGATCAGACTCGCCAACTCCTTGTTTTCATCGCTACCGGTAATGTCGGTGGCCTTGATCTGGCGCGTGATATCGCGCTCTTCGTTGGTGAGGAACAGGTACTCCTCGCCGTTGCGAATGACCAGACTTTCCTTTTCTAGCCGTACCAGGGTGCCTTCCAGGCGCTCTCGAATGGCCAGCCGATCATCGTCGATGCGGGTGATGGAGAGCGTCACCAAGTTGTCGAGAGTGCCCTTGACCAGATCGACGTAGCGGATCATAAACAGGGTGCGCAAGATCTCTACATCGAAGGCATTCAGCGCGGGATTCCCGTCTGCCTGGTCGATCGTGCGCTTGACGGTGGTATCCAGAAAACCTTCCACCGAGCTATAAAAACGATACATGGGCACCAGCGCACCGACGTCATCGTCGCCTACCGCTTTGGCCGCCATCTGGAACGCATCGAGCATCGAACGCTCGCCGTAAGCCAGGTGCGCGCCGGTCGCCCCGACCTTGCGAATTTCCTCGAAGACCTTCTGCACCAGCTGAAAGTGGTAAGGCACGAAGGGATAGTTGGCAATGAAGCTTTCTGCATCGTCCACGTTTTGCAGCGTAGGGCCGGTACTGTCAAAGGTAAGCTGGTTGCGCAGAATCGCGCCCTTGGCGTCGAATACGTCCCCGAGCTCATCACGCGCCTCTGGCGTCTTGGCCAACAGCCGCTTGCGGATCACCTCGTCAGAGTTAGAGCTAGAAAGCGACAAGCGCGTTTTAAAGCGCCCGGCAATCTTGGAGAAGTCATTGGCTTTGGTCGCCGTCATCTCACCCAGCACGGCGTCCATATCGGCCTGAGAGGTGACCACAATCCAGGCCCGACCGCCGCAGATGGTACCCAGGTTTTCGGTCAACGTTTGCAGCGTTAGCATCAATCGGGTATTGCTGCCGATGAACTGGCCTACTTCATCGACCATGAAGACAATGCGCTGCGTGGGTGATTGCTCATCCAAATAGTCTTTGACCCAATGGCAGAAGTTTTCTACCGACACGCTAAAGGCCTCTTCGGACTCCTCAAACCACTTATGGGCAGCGTCGGGCGAGAGGTCCAGCGCCTGACTGACCGCCTGCTCAATGTCATCCTGGTAGAACTGGTAACCGTCGCGCTCCTCCTTCCACACCATGCCGCTGGCCGTTTGGAACGCCTCGCAAAAGCGGGCATAAACGCCGCGCTGGGCCAGGTGACGCTCCATGTGGGCAATATGCGGATGATCACCGCTAAAGCCTTGCGACTCGTTAAACACCCGCAGGAAGACGCTGAGGATCGGGTTGCCGTCATCGTTAGAGCTGGCTTTGCTGTCGATGTTGAACAGGATGACGTCCGCTGGCTCTTGTATCGCTTTGGCGATGTCGGCCCGGATCATGGCATCGTGCAGCTTGCCCTCGTCAAAGAAATCCGCTGCTTGGTAAACGTTACCGGCATCGTCATGGGCTTCGATGTTGGCCAGCAGGTAGGAAAGCGCTTTAAGAAAGTGCGACTTACCCGAGCCAAAGAAGCCCGAGACCCACACTCCCACGCGGTTGGCGATGGAAGGATCGCTGAGCGGCGTGGCGTAGGAGTCAAAAAAGGCACTAAAGTGCTTTTCCAGCTCGTTGGTCACAACGTACTCGTCGAGCTCTTGATATATCGTGGCGTCATCGCGCTGATCGGCTTTGACCACGCCGTTAATGGAGCGATGCAAGGGTTTCTGGAAAAGAGTCTGGATACGCATGCTCAATGAATTCCTTAACGGACAGCGCCTTACTGGTTGAGTTCAGGCTGTAGCGGAGGTGGTAAGGCCATAAGCCATGATGAGTTACAACGAGGCGGGCCGCGATATTATTGCCCTTCAGGGCACCAGCGCAAAGGCGCGATAGTAATTATTACTGGCGATCTGGTTGAACAGAGTTAGCGTCTGACCGTCATAACGGCCGGGATAAAAAAGCACCAGCGGCTTATGGCCAAGTAGCCCGTGTAGTGCGTTGAGCAAGCTATGCGCGCGCATGACCGGCCAGACGCTGCCGACGCCGGACAGCAAAATGATGTCGGGGTCGTGCGACAGCGCATGGCGGATCATGAAGGGCGCAAACTTATCCATGTGTAGCGGGCCGCGCAGCGCTTTGTTCAGTGCCGCATCGCCCTTATGCTGCTGCAGGGCAATCGCTTTATCAAGAAAGCCGCGTTCACTAAGATAATCACGCAGCACGCGCAATAAATTGACGCGATCCACGGTTAACTCACCGTACTGACGCGCCAGCACCCCTTCTAGAAAAGTCAGGTATTCACGCACCTGGAGTTCGTGCTCGGGGGGATACTCAAAAATCCAGAAGCCGATCTCATTACCCAGTCCTTCCCCAGAGAGAAATGTCGGGCTGGTGATCTTCTCGGCGATCTGATTGAGGCGATCCTGCAGGTGGGGGTCTTCGCGGCGAGCTGGGCCCTGTGGAGCTAGTGACATATGGTCTCACCTTGCGACTGTCATTCTTGTTTAGATGATGATGATCTTACGTGCTACCCACCGTCATTGCGATACTTCGCCGCTGCGTCATCTATGCCATTACGCCGCTTAACGTATAGATTTGCCGACGCCCTGGATGCGCTAACGAAACCGCAAGGCGCCCAGGCAATTTTGTAGCCGCACCATGCCATGGCTTTCCAGCAACCTCTCTACATCGGGTTGCAACAAAAGTGAGCACAGCCGGCGGCTGCGGGTGTTTTCCAGCACGCCGACTTCAGTCAGCATCCGGAATACAACCTGGCCCATCTTTCGTTGAGAAGACGCTGCCCAATTCGCTATCGCCGGGTCACGGAAAGCACGCTCGGCAAGAAAGTCATCCCACCAATACGCCTCCAGCCGTTCCGCTCGGGTCGCGAAGGCATCGGCCACCACCGTCTCTAAAAACTCGACCAACAGCAGGTTACGCGCCATCGCCGCACAAAAAGAAACCTGCGTCGCGAGTAAGGCATCACCCTCTTGAAGTGCCTGCCAGAACGGCGGTTCTAACCGCTCGAGACGTTTGCGAATCGCCTGCGCCATACGCTTAGCAGTGGCTGGACGGTTTTTCTGCAGGCAATTGTCCACCATGATGGTCTGATGCCAAGTGGCATCATCGGTACCGTCAAGCATCAGACCGGCAATGATGCGGCTTTCGCGTACCATCAGCGCGCCCCCAATGAGGTCAGAATTATAGGTAAACGAAGCAGTCACGGCATGCCCAAGGCTGTATGTATGAAAGGGGGTGAAGAATATAGATACGCATCGTGCAAAGTCGAGTCATGCCACGACAGGGTCACTAATGTCTCCTTGAGAACCAACAAAAGACAGCACGCTGGTTTTCGAGTGCCTATTTTTTCACTATGTTGATCCAACACCACTTCGGGAGCATGCAATGCACAAGTTGATTTCCGCTGGCCTTCTCGGCTGCGCGCTTCTCGCGACAGCGTCTGCCTCCGCGCAAGACACTATCCCCACCGTCGGCCCGCAGGATGGTTGGGCCGTTCACGACAGCGACAAGCTATATCAGGAGTTAGTTGATGACGTGAAGGCGGCCGCCGAAAACAGCGAGCTCGGGGTCGTCACCGAAGCCGGCCCGACCCAGGCGGCGGCTGATCGTGGTATCGAAATACCCGGCAACCGGGTCATCGGCCTGTTCAACAACGACTACGCCGTTCGGATCCTGCAGGTATCCACGGCAGCGATGATCGAGGCGCCGATCCGCATGTACGTCACCGAAGCGCCCGATGGCACCGCGACCTTGTCGTACAAACTGCCCACCTACGTCTATGAACCCTACAGGGAAGAAGGTGGCGAGGCGCTAGCCACCGCCGCCGAGGAGCTCGAGACGGACTTCGCCGCGGTTGCAGCGGCCGCGCTCGAATAAGTGACCGAGCCGTTGCTAAAGATTCTGTCGCGAGAATTCTGACACGAAAAAACGGCACTAAATGCCGGATACAGAGCAGGTATACGTACGAAACGGAGGGCTGAAATAGCGAAGGGGTAAAACGGAAGGGTCTAAAATGGAGGCGGCCCCAAAAGCCACATCCCGGCACACGCATCCACCACTACCGTTGCTCCCTTCCGGGCCTGGCGGGGTTTGCAGTTTAGCGTTGCGGGAGGACCTAAGGGGCCACCATCGCGGCAAGCCGAAGCTTGCGG
>Ga0075106_1000548_pt1 | contig 19330 bp, 22 predicted proteins | sample AntDeeMetag02WF4_FD_69796 | JGI IMG/M metagenome (GOLD analysis project Ga0075106, IMG submission 69796) | Saline lake microbial communities from Deep Lake, Antarctica - Antarctic Deep Lake Metagenome 02WF4 | ecosystem: Environmental > Aquatic > Non-marine Saline and Alkaline > Saline | place... | reverse complement strand
ACGAGTTCCGAGCGAGTACACTCCAATACGACAAGGCGACCGACGATTTCTACTTCCACATCACCACCCGGAAGCACGATAGCGATTCTGCTGACGAGTCCGAGGTCTCGGCGGCCCGAGCAGACGTCGACCGAGAACCGCCGGAAATCGTCGTTTCCGTGCTATGGTCGTGGAGGTAGTCGAAGGACCACTCGGCACCAGTCTGGCGACAGCCGAGGCCGTTCACAAGCACGTCGACACCGACTGGATGGACTAAGCCCACAGTCCGCTGGAACAGTTCGATCTCCCGGTTGTATATCGTCTCTTCCGGTGGAACCTCTAGTTCGTCCGTTCGCTCGAACTGGTGGTCTCCGAGGAACGTCACGACTCGTTCGTAGTCATCGGGGGCGATGACGAGGTCCAGGTCCGTAGAGAAGCGAGTCTCGAACTGGCTGATGGCGTAGCCGCCCACGAGCACGAAGCCGATATCGGACTGATCGAGTTCTTCGAGAACCTCGATGAGTGCCTCGCTGCGTTCTTCCTGGCTCATGGTTAGGCGGGCTCCATCCGATAGTCGGCATCAGTGTCGACGTCCTCGTACATTCGGTCGAGCATGTCCAGCGCCGACTGGAACGTCGCGTAGTGTTCGCGAGCGAACTCGAGGGTCTCTTCGAGAGAAATGACTGGACGGCCGTCCACACATTCCGCTTCGATCGCCTCACAGCGTTCGAGGACGACCTGCAGCGGGCCATCGTTGCCGTCTACCGGCTGGCGCTCCTGGGCAACCGGGATACCGAATCGGTGGAAGAACCGCTCCCACCCCTCCAGATCTGTTTCGTTGATTGCGATGAAGAGCGGGTAGTCGTCGGGGTCGCGTGCGACCTGGTAGCCGCCGCGGGTCCACACGTAGACCGCGTCGATCGATGTGTACGCGAAGTCCATCCCGGCGAAGTGGGGGAGGACGTACGCCTCCGAAATCGTCGGCGGTGAGACGTCAGCCGATGCTGCGAGGAACGAGAGGCCTGCCTCGCGAACCTCGTGGTCGACGACGTGGAGTCCATCGTCGTATTCGACGTACCCCTCGTCTTCGAGCGTGTTGACCACCCGGCGAATCGTCTCTCGGTTCTCGTCGATTTTCCGCGCGACACCGACGATAGAGTCCCCTGGCTCGATCGCGAGTAGCGTCTTGAGTGGCTTCTCCCCACAGGCACCAAACATATTTATTCTGTCGGTTACACAACTGTGTGCAAGCATAATAGAATTTACCATTCTACTGAGACGGTGATCGGACGCTCCGCATCTCTCGAACCACGAGGAGCACAGCGAGCCTCGCGAGTCGAGCTGGCCAAAGGCGTTCGACGTGGTTGCAGTATCGCCGGTGACGTGTCGCGAGCGGAAAACACCTCTTCAGGCGCGGGAGGGTGTCACGATTCCTCGTCCGTATATTGGTAGTCTGGTCGGACCGTTTCGAGGAGGTCTTCGACGATCTCCCAGAGAACCAAGGGAGGGGTGTCGTGTCTGAATGTGACTCCCCAGCGGTGCTCCACATCCACGGCTGCGTACTGGAAATGTGCCCGTCCGAGATTGGGATGGCCCTCGTCCTGGTGCCACCCAGCGCGAAAGCCCGTATTCGGGTCAGTGTAGTCGATGCGGAACCAATCGTAGGGGTCCTGGCGGTACCATTTGATGGTCAGTTCCGGCGACTCAGGTCCTGTCGGCGGGTCGAGACGAACCGGATCGAAAATCGCCCGTAGTTTCTTCTCTCGATATCGTCTGGAACGTATTTGACCGTCGTGATGCGTCTGCGGAAGTCAGTCACACAAACAGACGCCGCCCTCCCGGATCTGACTCACTGAGAACTGGTGGACCGCGGTCGCGAGCTCAGCCATCGCCTGCGCTTGTTCTTCGGTTGGACGGCCGCCTCCATAGTAACTCTCAGTCCGGTTCTCGCTGTAGAGGTCCTTCATTGCCTCCGCGGTGTCCCGCTCAAAGAGCCCGATCTGATGGGCGCGGTCGTAGCTGAATTGATGGTCTTGGAAATCTTGAAGCGTATCGCTCGTCATCGAGAGAGCATACGCCTCGATAGACCGTTCGATGGCCCCAAAACAAACCTCGATGACAGCGGTATAGTACCCGTCCTGTGACTGGAGTGTTTCGACGACTTCGAGAAGTCGACAGGCTTTCGTCAGCTGGGTCTTCCAGTCCGCATCGGCACTAATCCCTTGTTCAAACTCCGTCCGACCTTGGCCGACCATATCGAAGGCGTCCTGCGCACGCTCGAGTGCAGTAAGCACTGCAGCCGGATCAGAGCCGCTACTCATCGTCGCCCCCCTCCTCAAGCAGGAGGTTTTCGACGGTTTCGAAGTCACTCGTCTTGTACACCGGAATCCCCGAGACGACGATTTCCCGGATGTCTTCGGTATAGGCTGGAATCGCCTGGACGGCTTCGACGTCGATATCGTACGCGTATCGGTTCCCATCGAACTCCCTTTCCTCGAGTTCGCGCGCGATAGCGTTTGCTTCCCGCTGGCTTTCGGCCCGCCCGGAGCGAGTGAGGACCCAGAGATCGATATCACTCCGTCGGTCAGCCTCTCCCCGAGCAACACTCCCATACAAGATGATGCCGACGATGTCGCTAATGTTCTCACGGACCTTCGTTATCGCGGCTTTGACGGGCTGTTGATACTCCGGTTGCGGCACCCGGAGGATTGGATCCGATGGAACAGACAGCCGTCGCCGATTGATTTGAACGAGTCGCTGGTTGCTTTTCGGAGATTCAACGACCAGTTCATTCGAACTGAGAACATTCACTGCGCGCCGGACAGACTGGTGTGAATGGCCGACCTGGTTCGCCAGCTCTCGGAGAGAGAACTCATTGAACCGGTAGTTTGTTAAAAAGAGGAGGACATCGCTGGTCGCTTTGTGCTTGAATAAACCGGGGTCTAAAGGAGGTATCGGAAGCGAAATAGAAGCTCCAGCCGGATCAGCATTCTCCGTCTCGTGGCTCATATAACGTGTCACGGACCACTAGTATAAATACTTTATATGAATACTCGGAATTACCTAAGTGGCTACTCGAGCTCGCCCTCCTCGTATGTGCGGGAAGAGAAAGACAGCCGTTCGCTCCGCTCCTCGAAGGGCTCTGTCGTCGGAGCGAGGAAGTCCCATTCACGGATGGCAAATCCGACGATTTTACTGCGGCGCTGGAGGTACTCCCACTCACGAGCGATCTCACGTCGGCGGTCTTCTTCGTCGGCGTCGAGGGTATCGTCGGCGAGCGTCCCCCGAAGCTGGTTCGGTGACTCGACGTCGAACTCGTCCTTCCAGTCACGGATCTGTGCTTTCATATCGGCGAGGCGATCCGTGAGCTCCGCGACAGTCTGTCCGCTGTCCCGCAGGCGCATCGCCTCCTGCATCGCCTGGCGACGGTAATCGGGGAAGTATGTGGTATGAGTTGCGCTGTCGTCACGGTGGAGGATGCCGTCGTCGACGAGACGGTCGAGGACGCGCGTGGTCGGCTCGTGTGACCAGTTCGCTTCGGAGGCGATCCAGTTTGCCGTCCGCGGCTCGGACAGCTGCCGGGCGACCATCCGCACCCGGTCTTCGCCCGTGGTCTGCCGGTCTAGCAGGCTCTCGGCATTCGATTCGTCTTCGGTCATAGCTCACTGTTCGCGATCTATATTGATATTGATTGAGGCTATTCGTTCTATACCGAATCAGCTGTGGCCGGGAGCGCGCTCTGTCGCGTGCGCCGGAGGAACGGAGGGCCCCCGTACCTCGTGGTGTCACCGCGAGAATCCACCGGAAGACCCTGTACATCTCGTCTTTTGAGTCCACATGTGTTTCGCTTGCGTGGACGGGCAGGCCGTCACCTGGAGGACTGAAAGGGCGAGGGCCGGTGGCGCGTTCTGCGCGGCCCCTATCCGAGCGACGGAGGAGCGAGGATATGCTGCACAGAACGCGCGAGCGGACCGAGGGCTTTCGACGTGTTTGCGGTATCAATCCCGTCGCTGTCCTTCGAACACCCACCATTCGATACCTACACTCCCTGTATTGACCGCAATCGAGCCGAGGTCTGTCAGCTCTTGAGGATTTCAACAAAGCCGTATTTCCGCAATCTCGGTGTACTTTAGCGACCGTTCTGCTGTCTGAATCGCCAACTACTGTGAAGACGCGGGTTTGCGCTCGCACTCTCCATCACGTTGAGAAGGGACGTGATGAAATCGTGGGCCGAATCCAGAACGCGGCTGCAACTCTGCCCGTCCCTTCCTCGGTGATCGCGGCGATGAAGACGTTCGAGTCGACGAATATCTTCATCGCCGCTTGCGAACGTTGCGAACCTCCTCGACCGAATCGAGATCGAGATCACCGGCCATACCGCGGAGATGCTCACCGAGCGGGACGTCGTTCTCAGTAGACGTTCCCACGAGTTCGGCCACGTCTTTCGCGTTGACACCCATGGGTAATTCGTGGAGAGCCATCGGTAAAATCATTCCACATCGCAACCTCCCCGATCAGAGTGGCTGCTGACCCCTTAGCGTCCATTGGTCGAGGCCATCTCAGTCACGTTCTGTCGACTGCCGTGTTGCCGAAGAAGACGGGTACAGGCGCCGCCTCCGAACGAGACGAAGTACGCGTTCGATCGGTGTCATGTGCAGTCCTTTTCGAGAGTTGAAGGGGAACCGAAAATTCTCGGCGCGCCTCAGTAGCAAGTGTGCCTTCACACTAGCCTTTTTGCGCTGGAACGCAGTACTACCCATATGAGCAGTGATCGCGTCGACGCGGAGAGCAAGGTGTCCGGGAACCAGGCGAACATCCCCGCTCGCATTCGCCGTGAACTCGGGATCGACGACGGGGACCAGCTCCGCTGGCACCTCGAAGACGATGGCGCCGTTCGCGTCCACGTCGTCCGGCAGCGAACGGGAACGTTCGCCGAGTTCGACGGGTACGACGGCGACGCCGCGACGGACGTCACCACCGACCACGACGCGTGGGGCGTCGACCTCGAGTAGATGCCCCGGGCAGTGATCGACACGTCGGTGCTCTTCGCCGCGGTCTATCGACGGGACAGCGCCCACCAGGACGCACTGCCGATCCTGCAGGGCATCGACGACGGGTCGCTTCCCGACGCGGTCGTCCTCGACTACGTGCTCGCGGAGACGCTCAATGCACTCGGGACACACGCCGGCCACGACGCGGCCCTCGACCTTCTGGACCGCATCGAGGAGAACACACGCTTCCACGTCGACTCGCTCTCCGGAGACGCGCTGGCCGCCGGGAAAGCCCTGTTTCGGCGTCACGCCCCGCTCTCGTTCGTCGACGCGTGTCTCGTGGCGTACGCACGAACCGCCGACCTCGAGTACCTCTACGCGTTCGACGACGACTTCGACGTCGTGAACGACGTCTCCCGTCTCGACACGCCCACAGATCCGTACGGCCCGAGTTGAACAGTACGGTCGGCGGGGGCTTCGGCTCCAGCCCGTCCGGACGGTTCGATATCGTCTGGACCGAACGCGACTGCGACAACTTCCACGACACGGAGCCAGACGGTGTCGACGTCCGTTTTGACCCCCATCCAGAACCGAACGCCCCGGAGAAGCATTTTCACGAACCACCTCATGCGAATCCACGGGTTCCCTCGTGTATCGAAGTCGAACAGGTCGACGTCGTCGTCAGTCCGGAGGAGACAGACGCCTTCGTCGAGTTTCTCGAAGCGCGTGGGTTCGAGGCGACGGCCAGTCATCGAAAAAAGTGGGTCTCTGACACTGAAGTGATCGGATTCGAGAAACGACTGACTCCCCAGCAGCCTATCGGATTCGACTTGCTCGTCAACGGTCTCGGCTGTCGCCAGACGGAAGCCCAGTGATCGTTCGACTATTCAGAACGACTCCCGCCGAGAGAGACGCCACACCGCAGCTCGGCACCGCATTCGAAGTGAACTGGCTCCCCACGCCAGTCGCTTCGCTTGCCGTCCTCGATCGGTCGTTGACACGCCGTACAGATGAACTGCGGGCGGTCTGCTTCGGACTCGTTTCGCCCCGTTCCCTGTGACCCGCCGAGTTTGTTGTGTGTCGACATCGATGAAGCTCCCTGAGTGCCCGAACCCAGATAGCAGAACTCACGGACCTGGCCCCTTCAATATATCGGTGATTCCGGGCCTCCCATTCCGGAATTTCGCAGATGACTCCTTTCAGAAATTGCACGATCCCTGGCTCCGATAGCTTCTCTCTGCCAGCTCAACCAGTTCTATTCTTCATCATTCCACACTCTCGCATTGTCGAGGGCTATCTGTGTGAGTTTGTCGCAATGCAACCCTCGCTCAGCACGAACTGTTACCGCACGCAATGGGGCTGACCCAGCGCTCGTCTTCCAAACCTTCTTCCAGACTGCCAGCGGTGTCGAGCGACTATCTCGTGGATTCTACTTCCATCGACGGGAAATACAAATCCCTTCGCACGTCCGCAAGGGACATCTTCCATCACTGCCGACAGCGAACTAGATGGCCAAATACGGAGGGAGTAAATCGTGGAGCCAAGAGCGGAAATGCAGGCGACGAACCGTCGGTTCTGTAATCCGATGGCGGTAAACCAGGACCGACCTCATCCCGTGAAATCACCGGGAAGGGGCCGTCTGAAACAGGGTTTGTCGAATTCGACCCTCGATCGATGGTCGTGCCCGGCAAATCGGGCTACGCATCCGCCAATCCAATCGTCGACCGCCCATGCAGGCCTGTCCTCTCACCCCATACTCCCAGAATTTGGCAGTCTCAACCGGTTCTCAACAGGGGTTTGTTGATCCCGTGTGATACGCGGATTTGCCCCCTTCAATCGCCGTGAAATCCCCCGTTCTGGGGCCATATTTGCCGGGTAAATACCGACTCAAGAAGCTCCGAAATCGACAGACTGCAACCGATTCTGAAGATTTTCACTCCCGGTTTATGTCGTCGACCAATCGCCGCCGATTTCTCGGATTGTGCGTCTCACCATCTCTCGCCGGCGAAACAGCCGTCGCTCGACTGCTCGCTGTGACTTTGGCCGGGTGACTAGTTCTGTTTGTTGTCGCACTCTCGATGGTCCTCCCGGACGATTCAACTGGTTTTGAAGTCCCGAGTAGCGGCTGAGCATGTCCAATACAATTTCTCACCGTCGCTCAACGCTCTGTACCGGGTTTGTCGTCGAACCCACCAGGGAGCTGACGTTCGATACGAAGGACCCGCTGCCTCGATGCAGGAGGTTCACCAACAGTCCCCGTGCAACCCCAGTGGAACGGATCAAAACTGGCCGACGGAGGGCCCGGGGATTCGTCAACGACGGCAACTACCCTCAGGGACGCAACTGGAGGGGGTTGCCGTCACTGCCCTCGTCGTGTTTGGACCGCCATTTCCAACACTGGTACTTTCTCCTGACCGTGATTGGAATTGGATTCCAATCACGTTGCCATTGTTCACACTACCCTATCCACCCTCACGTCGTGTCTTCGAAGTTGCACTCAGGACACGTCATCGTCATCGGGTCGTTCGTGCCCCCGGGAGACTCCTTGACGTGTTTCAGCAGTGCCCCACACTCCGGACAGGTACTTGGAACCACCATCCACGCATCCGGTTTTAATTCAATCAGTTATAAATCCACGCCCCCCGGTAGTTAATAAAGCAGCGGGATCCTTCGACAATTGTAACAATTTGTATCTCGCTGTCGTTCCCGGTCGGGGTGTACTGGCTGTCTCGATTTCGCACTGACGACTGTCGTCCGGTCCGTTCTCGAACTGCGTTCACCGTGAGGCTACACGGCGGGCCTCCTTCACGGCGGATTCGCGCTTCCCGTCTGCCCCACACGGCCGGGAGCGGTCGCTCGAATGGTCCGCGGCGCTTCGCGCCGCGCTATTCGAGCGGGCAACGCCTGCGAGAAGACGGCCCACGCCGTGAGAGCGCGTTTCATCGCGCGCCGCGAGGGACCGGAGGTACTTCGGCCCTCGCGGTGTAACCGCGAGAACTCACCGAAAGACTCGGCACACCTCGTCTTTCGAGCCCACACTCGCTTCACTCTCGCGTGATGGGGGAGGGCAGGGCCTGCTGTTTCCTGGAGGAAGTCACGGGGAACCAGCGCAACAAGGAGTACCGGGCAAAGGAGATCTTCGAGATCCTCGAGCGGCCACCACAGACGTACTGAACTGTCGATCCTTGCCGGTTCCGCCATCTCTACGCGTCGGCGGACCCGGGGTTCGTTCGAAGTGAACGTGAGCCCCCGGCGGACTGAACGAGCGAGGCACGAGTTCAGCGCGTCGGAGCTCTCCGCTGGGGTGCCGGTGTCGTCTGCTGCAGTGACGGTGTCTGGGGACGCAGTAGCGACTCGCTCGTCGGGAACCCCGCAAAGAAAATCGTCGAACGGGAGCCGACCTCCCTGGCAACCTGCCTTCAGGTCGTCTACAGCCGTCGCGCCAGCATGCCGACGCCGACCAGGGCGGCGACGAGCACGCTCAGCACGCCGAAGCCGGGCCCGCTGGCACCGGTGGCCGAGTCGTCGCCGTCGGGGTCCTGGGCGCCGCCGGCATCGTCGTCGCTCTCGGTGTCGGTGTCGCTTTCACTATCGCCGTCGGTCTCGTCTGACTCGTCCGAGTCACCAGCGTCCGACTCGTCCGATTCATCGCTCTCAGCCTCCTCGTCGACCACGGTGAGTGCGAACGTTTCGTCGCCGACCGTGAGGTTGTACGCACCTGCCGTCGCGAACGACATCGTGAGGGTGACGTTGCGCGTCTCGCCCGCCTCGACGTCGACCGTCGCGTTCTCGGTGGTCACGTTCTCGTCGGGGCCGGTGGCCGAGAGGGACACCGTGTGGGTGCCGTCGGCGTCGCCGTCGTTCGCGAGCGTGACGTTGACCGACACGTTCTCGTCGACGTCGACCTCGTCGGCGCTGACGTTCACCGACGTGATGGAGATGTCGGGCTCGTCGTCGTCGGTGTCGTGGTCGTTGCTGATCGGCGTCGAGTTCGAATCGTCGTCCGAGTCGTCGGAGTCCTTGTCGTCGTTGTCATCCGAGTTGTCGTCCGTGGAGTCGTCGGAATCCTTCGAATCGTCAGAGTCCTTCGAATCGTCGGAGTCTTTGGAGTCGTCACCACTCGACTCGACGACCTGGATGGTGCGGGTGAGTTTCTGCTCGTTGCCGACCTCGTCACGCAGGAGGACGGAGACGGTGTGTTCGCCGGTCTCGTCGAAGGAGAGCGTCATCGTCTCGCCGTCGGGACCGGATTCACCGTCGGCGTACCAGCAGACGTGGGCGACGCCGCTCGGGTCCGAGACGTTGGTCGCCTTCACGGTGAACTCCTCGCCGACCGTCACCTCGTCGGGAACCTGCAGGTCCGCGGTCGGCGGTTCGCCATCGGTGACCGTGAGGACGGTACTCGCGGTGTCAGTGTTCCCGTCAGCGTCGACCACTGTCACGGCAATGTCGAACTCGCCGGGGTACGTCGCCCACTTGTCGTAGGTCGCCGATTCGGCCGTCTCGTCGATTTCACCGTCGCCGTCGAGGTCCCAGCGGTACTCGACGATGCCCTCGTCGTCGGTCGAGGCGCTCGCGTCGAGCGTCAGCTTCGTCTCGGTCGCCACCTCGTCGGGCGCGTCGAGCTTCGCCGTCGGCGCGTCGCCCGTCTTCCCGTCGTCCGTCTCGCTGTCGTCCGCTCCGTCGTCTTTCGCCGACACGGCGATTGTCGTACTCGCCGCGTCTTTCTCACCCGCCTCGTCGACGGCCGTCACCGTCGCGTCGAACTCGCCGTCGGTCGCGTACGCGTGCGTGGTGGTCGCCGACTCGGTCGTCGCGTCGGTCTCGCCGTCACCGTCGAAGTCCCAGTGGTACTCGACGATCGGTTCGCTACTCGTCGACCCGCTGGCGTCGAACGCGACGGACTGGTCGGTGTGGACCGACGAGTCGTTCACCGAGAGCGCCGCGCTGAGTTCGTCGTTCGCGCAGCTCCCGGTCGTGACGGTGACGTTCTCGGTCATGTCGAGCGTCGTCACCGGCTCGCCGTCCGCGCCGAGCAGTTGCCACGTCTCGGTGCGGTTGTTCTCGTCGCCGGAGTAGGGCCACTCGCCCCAGGCCTCGGCCTCCTCGTTGAACGCCGGGTCGACGGTGATGGCGACGTCGTCTTTGGCCATCAGGCCGCGGAAGGCGGCGCCGTCGTTGCGGTCGGGCGCCCACTTCCAGTCGATCTCGCTGTAGGTGCCGTGGTGGTCGAAGTTGTCGTCGCGACCCTGGTAGTCGTCGTCCTCGACGGCCCACTCGCCGTCGGCGGGCTGGCCGTCGACGGTGAAGGTGAGGGTCCCGCCGTAGGGACCGTCACCGTGCTTGTCGTGGACGAACACCAGGCTGTACCCCTCAGAGCCTTCGTAGACGAAGAGGTTGCTCACCTGGTTCTCCTGGAGGTGCTTCGTCCCCTCGGAGCTCCAGTCGTAGTCCGCGCTGTAGTTGTAGAAGGACTCGACCGTCTCGGTGCCGTCGCCGAGCGTCGTCGCCGCGTAACAGTTCTCGCCCTGGTGGACGACGAACGTCTCGTCGGTCGGTTCCTCGGTCGGTTGTTCAGTAGACTCTTCGGTCGGTTCCTCGGTTGGTTCTTCGGTTGGTTCTTCAGTCGGCTCCTCGGTCGGTTCCTCCGTCGGCGCGTCGTTGCCGGCCGTCGCGTCGTTGCCGGCCGTTGCGTCGTTGCCGGACGTTCCCGCGACGGCCACGCCGGTCACCGCGACGCTCGTGACCATCATCACCGCGAGCGCGAGGGCCGCGAGGCGTGCGCGTGAGTCCGTCATCGCCCGGCCCTCCGGGCCGTCTCCAGTACGTTCGCCCGATACTGGGCCGGTATCGCCCGTCCTCGGGCGCCGAGCCGTCCTATCGGGCTGTCGTGTATCGACTCACCGGGCGCGGTCGCCCGGCGCGTCGTCGTCGGTATCTGTCGTGCCATTCCTGGCTTGCCCGTCGACTTGTTGGCGCATTGTTATGCGATGGGTTCGCCACCCTAGAGAGCGTCTTCCGATAGTCCCCATGCTTCGGCCGCGTACTTACCAGGCTATTAATCGTTGGCCCGTCGCCGTCGTGGAATCGCGCTTCCGACGTCGAAGCCGGGACCACGTCCATCACCCTGGTGCCGACCGCACCATCTGGGGCTCGGATTCTCCCAGTGAGTGAATCCGGCAACGACATCTGTGGTGCCGGGCGGTTCGTGGGTTCAGTGTCCAGAACCGGTACGACTAGTCCTGATCCCCGAGCGTCGCATCTCCCCCTCGTCTCACGTCTCCACGTCGCTATATATCGGCACGTTCCGGTATTGCCAAAAGCTATGAGGATCGTCGCAAAAGTGTAGGCCACATGCCACGACGTACTGACTACTGTCCCCACTGCGACGACCAGCAGCGAGTGCTGGAGGACAAACCGTGGCTGCCCACGGTCTGTCTGCGCTGTGGCGGGTGGACGTGACGTTCGTCCCCCTTAGACCCTGTCCTCGTACTCGCAGTCGGGACACGACACCACCATGGTCACGTCCTCACCCCCGGGTGAGGGTTTCGAATGATTCAGGAGTGACCCGCAATCCGGACAGACACTCGGGATCGCCATGCCGCTTCGGCAGACGGGTTTACGAAGCAAAAGTTTACTGTATTATTACCTAACAGTATGGGGTTGAATAGGAATATGCCATGCCGATGTTGGGGATGTCTGGGGCGGTGGCGACCCCATCACCGGCCGAACCTGTCGTCGATCGGACGCGTCCCCGAGACCGAGCGGTACTCTCAGGGGTGTCCACGAGAAGGGTAGTGTATGGGGAGCGTCGACCTGTCTACCAGTCAGCGCCAAATCGTGACCGTCCTCGTCAACGAGTACCAGGAGTCCGGCGACCCGGTAAAGGGGAGCACCATCGCGGACGTGGTCGACCAGCGGGCGTCGACGGTCCGGAACACGATGCAGGGACTGAAGGCCCTCAACCTGGTCGAGGGAGTCCCCGGGCCGACCGGTGGCTATCGCCCGACCGACGCGGCCTTCGACGTTCTGCAGCGCGAGGACCTCGACGAGCGGGCCTCCGTCACGCTCGCCCAGGACTTCGAGCGCGTCGACGTGACCGTCGACCGGATCCGGTTCCCGAACGTCTTCCACCCGACCGAGTGCACCGCGCACGTCCACTTCCAGGGCTCTGTCGGCCAGGTATCGGTCGGCGACCCCATTGTCGTCGGGCCGACGCCGCGCTCGCACCTCGTCGTCGCCGGCGAAGTCGCGGCGATCAACGACACCGCCGACGACGTCCTCGTCGACGTCGTCTCGATGGAGGCCCCCATGACCGGTGAGTAGCCGGTCCGACTGCCCCGGGGATCCGATCGCCGTCGACCGGGCCCCCTCGCCGTGTCCCACTGGCGTCCGTCGCTTCGACTCTCGTCTGTCGTTCGATTCTCCAGCGGTCGCTGACGCTCGGCCCACCGCGGTCTCGTGCCCGTCCAATATTCAACACTGATATTTTGGCCCTGCAGAGTTATGTCGGCCGGCGAAAACCAGCTATCAACGATGATGCCGTGGGGCCACTTCGCCGTCGCCTTCCTCCCCTACCTCGCCTACCGGCTGGTGGGTCACCGGGACCTGCCCTCGCGGCGGGCCACCCTGTTCCTGCTCGTGGCCTCGCAGCTCCCGGACCTGATCGACAAGCCCCTCGCCTGGAGCCTCCACCTCCTGCCCAGCGGGCGCTCGCTGGCTCACTCGCTGTTGATCGCCGTCCCGCTCGTCGTCCTCGTCAGCGTGCTCGCGGCCCGTCGCGGACGCGCCGAACTCGGGCCGCTGTTCGGCTTTGGCTACCTCACCCACGTCGTCGGCGACGTCTACCGGGCGCTCCTGTACACCGCGCCGGACCAGTGGGCGGGGACGTACGTCGCGAGCCTCGTGTGGCCCCTGGCGCCGATCCCGGCCTCGGAGACGACGGCGTTCCTCTACTACTTCCTCCGCGTCTCCCCGACGCGCTACGGCCAGGTCGCGGTCGGCCTCGTCCTGTTCGGCCTCTGCTTTGCCGCCCCGGAGATCCGGGCCGTCCTCGAACGGCGGCGGCTCCCTGGGGACCCAGCCGACGACGACGTCGCCGTCGCGACCACCGACCATCGGTTCGACGCGGACTGACGGGCCGCCTTCTCAGTGGTTCTCGCGTCTAGGGCCGCGTCACTGGACGGCCCTCACGGGCCCCAGACCCTCCGCGAGACCGAAACGCTAAAGCGACTGACTGACTGGTTAGTACTATCGTGGCGGTTCTTTCGCCCCGGCCGGTCGGGACGGTACGCGCTCACCGCAAGCAGCAGAGACGACAGCGCTGTCGTCGACTGCCCGCGGGTGAGCACGCCGGACGCGGGCCGAACGGCACGTCCCACGTTCGACTATGACTCCTGCTACAGCACCCTCGAACGTCGTCCTGGTGACGGTCGACTCGCTGCGAGCAGATGCTATCGGCGCCTACGACGACGCCCGGCACACGCCGGTACTGGACTCGCTGGCCGAACGCGGCACCGTCTTCGAGCGGGCGTTCGCGACGGGGAACTGGACGCCCTTTTCGTTCCCCTCGCTGCTCGGCTCGCGGCCGGTGTTCGCCGACACGGGACAGATCGGCGTCGACGGCGCGCCGACACTCGCACGAACTCTGTCCGAGGCCGGCCTGGCGACGGGCGGGTTCAACGCCGCCAACGGCTTTCTCACCTCTCACTGGGGGTACGACGACGGCTTCGACGAGTTCGAGCCCTTCGTCGCCAGCGTCGGCTCCAGCCTGTACAGTCGCTACCTCGCGACTCACCCGACGGTGGAGGCGTGGCTCCAGCTGGCGACCTCGCCGGTCCGGCGGATCAGCTCCAGACTGCGCGGCAACTCCGACGACCGGCCGTTCCTGGACACCTCGCGGATGTTCGACGTCGAACACGCCGCGACCGAGTTCGTCGAGCAGGCGGACGGACCGTTCTTCCTCTGGGTCCACTACATGGACGCCCACACGCCGTACGTCCCGGCGCCCCGCTACATCCGCGAGGTGTCCTCGGACCGCGTGGGGACCCATCGGATGCTCCACGCCCACACCCGGACCGGCCTGGGCTGGGACGTCGGCGAGCGGACCCTGGCGGACCTGCGAACGCTGTACCAGGCCGCCGTGCGGCAGGTCGACGCCAGCGTCGGCCGGCTCCTCGACACGCTCTCGGCCAACGACATCGCCGACGACACCGCCGTCGTCGTCGCGGGCGACCACGGCGAGGAGTTCCAGGAGCACGGCCACCTCGCCCACTACCCCAAACTCTACGACGAACTGATCCGGGTCCCGCTCGTCGTCGACGTCCCCGGCGCCGAGGGCCGACGGATCGACGGCCAGGTCGGCCTCGACGACGTCCCGCCGACGGTGACCGACCTGCTCGACGTCGACGCGCCCGGGGAGTGGGCGGGAACGAGTCTCGCGCCGAGCGTGCTCGACGGGGCGGCCCCGGCCGACGACCCGGTTGTCTCCGTCACGGTCCGCGGCGACGACGTGACGTCCCAGCCCATCCCCCGGTCACTCGACGACGGCGACCTGCTGGTCAGCGTCCGAGACCGTGACTGGACCTACGTCGAAAACGTCGACACGGAAACGACCGAACTGTACTACCGACCCGACGACCCGACCCAGCAGACGGACCTGTCGACGGACCCGACCGAGGAGGCCGAGGCCGTCGTCGAGCGGTTCGCGCCACTCGTCGACGCCCACGCCGCCCTGCTGCGCGACCGGGCCGAGCGCTCGACGACGGACGAGGTCGGCGACGACCTCGGGGCACGACTGGAGGCGCTCGGCTATCGATAATGGTCCGGGAGCTGCTGCGCAACCTCCTGGACGGACCCATCGCGCCGCAACTGCGCAAGTTCGTCGCCGTCGGCACCGTCGCGGCCGGGGTCCAGATGGTGTTGCTGTGGGCGTTCGTCGACGCCGGCGGGCTCAACTATCTGGTCGGTGCGACCGTCGCCATCGAGTTCACAATCGTCCTCTCGTACGTGCTCAACAACGCCTGGACGTTTCGTGCCACCCGAAACACGGGCCGGTTCGACTACCTGGTCGGCCTGGTGAAGACGAACGTGGTGCGCGGGACGGCCATCCCCATCCAGCTCGCGGTGTTGTTCGCGCTGGTCGAGTGGCAGGCTATCCCCTACCTGATCGCTAACGCGGTCGCCATCGGCTTCAGCGGGCTCTACCGGTACGTGCTCGACGCCCGCTGGACGTGGGGGTGAATGGCCGCAGGCTGGGATACCACGGCGGTCGCTTCCCGGGTCACCGGCGGCCGAAAACCCCCTCGATCCCGGAGAGCGGTTCCGAGGGCCGCGAACTCCGCAGTGTGGCGGTGCGTCAGACGCGCGTCAGATCGTCCCTAACTGGTTAGGCAATCGTGTTGTAAGGGAGGGCATACTCCATCAGGTAGCTATGGCGGGGTCCCCAGTCACAGACGATCGACTCAGTGCAGTGCTCGGAAAGTCGCGGCGACGGCTCGCGCTGTACTATCTCCTCTCGAACGAGTACACCGATCTCGACTCTCTCTCCGTGCAGATCGCGGCCTGGGAGCGGGACGAATCCGTCACCTCGGTCGACGAGGCGGCGCGGCGGCAGGTCAAGATATCGCTCCACCACAACCACCTCCCGCGGCTCGAACAACACGGCGTCGTCGAGTTCGACGTCCGGAGCGGCGACGTCGTCCGCTCGGCCGGCTTCGAGGACCTCCGACCGGTCGTCGAGCGACTGCGAGCGACCGACGAGAAACTGGACCGACTGCGGAACGACCGGGATGGCTCCGACGACGCCGACGACGAACAGTTCGCGTTCACCCGATAGGCCGTCGTTTTTCCGCTGGGCTGTCTAGGACTGCCGGCGCTCGACCAGTTCTCCCGCGGCATCCAGCGCGTCACGAGCCCCGCGCTCGTCGACGCTGCCCCGCGCGAACGCCTCACGCTCGTAGGCGCTCGTGACGCGTTCGAACGCCCGCTGTTCGTCCTCCCCGAGCGACTCGGTCGTCGCGACGAGTTCCGCGTGCGTCCGGGGCGCCCCGTCGGCGGCGTGTCGCTCGCGGACGGCCGCGTACGCCGCCCGGACCGCTGCCCCCGCGGCGCCGCGTTCGAGGAACGTCTCGGCTCGCTCGATAGCCGGCGGCCCGTCGGGCGACTCGTCTGTCGTCTCCGTGGCCGACTGGCTCACCGCTGGCGCGTCGTCGCTCTCCTCGCCCGGGTTCGAACGGCGACGCCGGACCAACCAGACGCCCAGGAGCACCAGCCCGACCCCGGTCACGCCGACGCCCACCAGGACGGACAGGGAGACGTCGCCCGGGAGCCACTCCTGGCGGAGCGTACTCGATCCCCCGGCCTGGTCGACGTCGAACGTCGTGGTCGCGCGAGCGGCGTCGAGGTTCGTCTCCGCCCCGTCGAAACTCGCTGCGACCTGGACGCGGCCGCTCGGTGCCGCACTCTCCGGTGCCAGCGGAACCGTCACGGCGTAACTCCCGTTCGGCCCGGTCTCGACGGTCGTCACGACGGTTCCATTACGCGAAAGCTGGACCTGCTGGCCGTCGACGGGTCGGCCGTCGTCGGTGATCAGCCGGCCGCTGACCGTCGCCTCGCTCCCTCGGCGCTCGCCGGTGACGTTCAGGGCCGTCCCGGTTTCGTCGACCGTAGTGGGGACCTGCTCGTCGGCGGCCGCGATGGCCCGGTCCCGGAGCGGGACGGCGACGCGCAGTTCCTGGTCGCCGGCGGGAACGGTCGCGGGCAGCGGGCCGTCGACGCGGACAGCGCCCTCGTCGTTGGTGGTCGCCCGGCCGACCCGCTGGCCCGCGACGTCGGCGACGACCGGGATGCCGTCCACCGGCTGGCCGTCGACGGTGACCGCCACGATGGCGCCGGCTGGCTCCCCGAAGCTCGTCTGTTCGGTGTGTTCACGAACCGTGAGCGTCGGCTCGACCTGCTGGACGTCGACGGGCCCGCTCGCGTTCGACCCGAGGTACGCCGACTCGTTCCGCGGGACGTACGCCACCGCGACGCTCGTGGCGTCCGTTCGGAGCGTTCGCGGTCGGTAGGTGACGGTGAATCGCCCCTCCCCGTCGGTGGTCGTCGCCCGCGGCCGGTCGGCGACGGTGATGATCACGTCTCGATTGGCCACCGCACTCCCGTTCTCGGCCGTCAGCCGGCCGGTCAGTTCCAGCGGGTCGGTGAAGGAGATGGTCCGCGTCGCCTCGAGCACTGCGAGTTCGGTCTCGACGAAGGTGGCCTGTCGCACCGCTTCCTGGCGTTCCCTGACGTCCGCGGTGAGGTTCGTCACCACCGCTCGTTCCGAGTCCGTGTCGACGCCCGTCTGGTTCTCCAGTGTGGCGTAGCCCCGCGTCGTGTTCGCCCCGCTCCGACCAATTCGGTCGCCGACCCGGTTCATCTCACGGGCCGCCTGCCGCGCGGCGGTCTCGTTGCCGTTCTCCCGTGCTCGGTCGTAGCGCTCGTTCGCCTGCTCGAAGCGCTCGGCCTGCGTCGCCAGGTCGCGCTGGGACTCCCGGACGTCCCGGTACGTCTCGCCGGCGTCCTCCCCCTCGCCGGTCTCCCCCGCGACGTCGACGTACTGGTCGAGACGCTCGTCGTAGTCGTCACCGAGCATCGCCCTGGCCCGCTCATACTCGCCCTCACTCAGGGCGACCGTACTCGACTCCAGCTGGCCGCTCAACCGCCCGTCGAGCCACCGCTGGAGCGCCTGAAGGTCGCCCGACTCTCCTGCCGCCTCCGGCCGTTCGTGCTGGACCGTTCCGTTTTCCGTGGGGGTTTCGGTCGCCTGCGCCACGGCCCCACCGCTCGCGCCGCCGAGGGCGGCGAGGATAGCCAGCGCGCAGACGACCGCCCGACGGTCCAGCCCTCGCACGTTCTGCCCGTCGCGTCGCGCGCGTAATAATCGTGTGGCTTGTCCACTGGATCGGCTCCCGATCGTATGGTCGTGTTCGTGTGTGAGTGGTACTGCAATTGGCTGTCGAAGGAATGGGTATGACAACAGCACCACCCAGAAAGCCCTCGCTGCGCTCTCACGAGTCGGAATCAGAATCGACAACAACATTCAGAAAGCCCTCGGTGTGCTCCGGTCCCGGGGCTTGCTGCGCTCCTCGTGGTTCGAGAGAGCGGAGCTCTCTCGTCATCACGAAAGGCGCGGAGCGCCTTTCGAACGACTTCGCTCCGGTGCTTACTGCGCCCGGGTTCCCGGACCACCCCTCGCCCTTTCAGTCCTCCAGGGACGGCACACCACCGCAGCCCTGCCCTTCCCCATCCACGCGAGCGGAGCGAGTGTGGGCTCGAAAGACGAGGTGTGCCGAGTCTTTCGGTGGGTCGCGCGATGAAACGCGCTCCCGGCCGGGCGGTTGCGTTGAGCCGAGCATTGCGAGGCGATGCTCGTCAGAACGAAGTTCTGACGGTGGAGCGGTCAGGAAGCGTGATTCGGCGCGGACGCGCCGAATCCGGGGAGGGTTGGTGGAGTTAACCGCGAGCGCGTGGCGAGGCCCGCGCGAGCTACGGCTGCCCTGGTGGATTGAAAGGGCGAGGTGCGCTGGCCGAAGCACGGACCCGTAAGCACCGAACGAAGTGAGGCGCGCAGCGTGGTCCGCGCGAGGCGAGCGAGCCGAGGGCTTTCGAGGTGTTTGCGGTCCCGACTCCGACTCCAGAGAGCGGGCCGAGGGCTTTCGGGGTCTTGCTGGCTCCAATCGCATCGGAAACTCGAACCCATCAAATCCCACGGTCCGTCACCGAAACGCATCGTCCAGAATCATCGCGAGAAGCACGGAAACGACCACAAAAATGTAAATGCAGGGGGGAGGAGTCGAACCTCCAGCTCGGTCGTGGACCGACCGCATGTTGCCATTACACCACCCGTGCGCTGACGAAAGGGGGTGGATTCGAACCACCGAGACCGTTGCCGGCCACCCACGACCGCCGTGGATGCTCTGCCAGGCTGAGCGACCCTTTCTCCGGGCTGGCCGCGCGTCGCGACCACAGCGAAACCCAGGGGGGACAGGGCCCTTGTTATACGCCCGATAGCGCACCGACTGGTGGACAAAGGGATCGCCTGCGAGCGCCACGACCGTCCGGCGGTCGATCGCCCGTCCCCTGGGGTCGTGGCCGGCGCGTCAGTCCCGTCGTTCGAGCCCGTGAACGAGCCGCCTTCGCCACGACGAGTCACGACGGGGCGTCTCGCGCCGGTCGAGGACCACTGGCGTCCCGCCGCCGACCGGCGGTATACGGACACTACGGCGGGGAAATCGGCCTGTACTGAGCGCTCGATCGGGTCGTGTTCGCCCGAACTGCCCCTCGACGCCGAGCCGTCGGACTGAAACGACCCGAGCCGG
>Ga0075106_1000544_pt1 | contig 19387 bp, 16 predicted proteins | sample AntDeeMetag02WF4_FD_69796 | JGI IMG/M metagenome (GOLD analysis project Ga0075106, IMG submission 69796) | Saline lake microbial communities from Deep Lake, Antarctica - Antarctic Deep Lake Metagenome 02WF4 | ecosystem: Environmental > Aquatic > Non-marine Saline and Alkaline > Saline | place... | reverse complement strand
GAAAAAAAGGAATTCCCGGGCGAACACACCACAACAATAAACTTGATAAGCAGAATTCTCAATGTGCTCTGGATTGTTCTGGGAATTATCGCTTTGAGTTTTATTTTTGTAGAGCCCGAAAAATATGATTCTTTAAAATCAAATTTTCAGCTGATCCTGTATTTGGGCCTTCTTGCCGTGTTGACCATTGTCTCTGCAACCTCCATCAATTTATGGTTTAAACGATCTATTCAAAAGAAAATCGATAATCGTTATGATCCTACAAGTTATAAATTTCTGCGATATGTTGTAACCTCGTTGATTTATTTTGTTGGAATTTTATGTGCCCTTTTGGCTTTTCCTTCTTTACGGGGGGTTGCCCAAACCGCTTTGGGGGGAGCCGGGGTTTTAGCAATTGTTTTTGGGATTGCTTCGCAGGAAGCGCTTTCAAATGTCGTGGGCGGTATATTTATCATTTCGTTTAAACCCTTCAGGATTGATGACCTCATCAAAGTAACGGATACCATGGTGGGAAGGGTAACTGATATTACACTGAGGCATACGGTAATCCGTAATTTCGACAATAAAATGATCGTGATACCGAACTCCATAATCAATAAAGAAAAGTTGGTCAATTATGATCTCGGTGAGCTAAAATGTTGTGAACGCTTAGAAATTCAAATTTCTCATGACAGTAATGTTGAATTGGCCAAAAAAATAATGCGGGAAGAATGTGAAAGCCATCCGCTTATTTTAGATAACCGAACACCAGTGGAAAAACAAGAAGGTAAACCAATAGTAAAAACAGCGTTGATGTCATTCAATGAATTTTCACTCACCGTGCGTGCTTGGGCCTGGGGTAAAGAGTTTGACGATTGTTTCAGTTTACGAATCGATGTTTTGGAAACCATCAAAAAACGTTTTGATAAAGAAGGGATTGAAATTCCTTATCCTTATCGCAACATCATTATGAAAAATGAAAAGCCCCAAACCTAAGTGCTCCTGAGCTGAAGTGATCATAATTTGTAAGCATTATGGCAACAAGATATTTTAACTGGCATATAAAGTTCGAGGTTTTGATGAGAAGTGAATTCTAAATAAACAGCCTTTGTATATGGAAGACTGTCGTGTAATCCTGCGTTGATATTTTGACCTTGTCAACAAAATTATTGTTTTTCAAATTTTGAACCAGAAAATTCAATTTAGAGAAACGTGGTGAATTTTCGGAATTTTATTCATCCTTGCCGGCTGGACAGGCGGGCTTTAGGTCCAAGTTCAGAATGAAATACCAAAAATTTACATCAAGTATCCAATACAACTCATCAGAGAAGTTCAACAAATCAATTCTTCGCTCCTTTGCTAAATTTATCAGGGATTCCTTCCACGCCCATTAATAATTTTTCCGGTAAATCGTCATATTCCGAAGAATGTAAAACCGACATATCCCCGGTTGATTCCAAAATAACGGCCAGCACCTGACCAAAATGGATAACATTTGCTTCACGCAATTTCGCAATCAGATCACCTTCGCCTACATTGGTCTTTTTGAGGTTTTCTTCTAAAATATCCCCTTGACACATCAGCATCATTGGGTTATTGGTGACAAGTTTTTTAACGGATTTTGATTTCCGAACACAAAAGGAAAAAAGTGATTGAAACGCGACAATCCCCGCCAATGCCAGTCCGCCTTTGAGCAAGGATTGATCAGTGTTCATCACAACTGATGCCAAGACGGAACCTATAGCAATGGTGGAAGCAAAATCGAAGCTCGACATTTTAGCAAAAGTGCGTAAACCTGAAACGCGTGTAATCAAGATGATTACAGCAAAAATCACAATGACTGAAAGTAACACCTTTCCCAGTATCGGTAACGACGCATATACCCAATTTTCCATAATATTTCTTTTTAAATTGCGATTGAAGGTACTTTAATTTTTTCAAAAAAATTACGAAAATTCAAAAGCGGTAAAACTTTTTATTTTACCAAAGTAAAACTACATTTTTCTAAAGTTTGACTTAATCCCTATCATTTTTAACACATATAAAATTACTCAAATACTTTTAAATCAGTTGCTTAAAAGAATTTTATGTCCTTGCCAATAGCCCTTTTTATACTTACCTTAGCAAAATCTCAAATGAGAAGGGGATAGTATCCTTAAAGCTTATTTTCGCAAATTTTATAGAATAGTTTCCTTTTCATTTTCGCAGATATGCTAAATCCCAAATTAAAGATTTTCCAACTTTGACTATTTTATTTTAAAAAGAATGATCCATACTTCAAGTGAAAAGTCTATATCCAAACCCCGACTGGCCGGCTCTGTCCTGAAAACAATTGGCGAAACGCCTTTAGTCCATTTATCAAGGATTTCCAAGTGTGCAAATATTTCGGCTTACGGCAAAATGGAAATGATGAACCCTGGCGGCAGTATCAAAGATAGAACAGCGCTTGCCATAATTGAAAGAGGTTTGGCAGATGGCAACATTACGGCGGAAACAACCATTGTGGAAAGCAGTAGTGGGAATATGGCCATTGGCCTGGCCCAAGCCTGTCTTTATTACAATTTACCGCTGATTATCGTGGTTGACCCCAAAGCTAATTTGCAAACCCTGAAAATTTTAAAAGCTTATGGAGCGAAATTGGACGAGGTGAAAAAGCCATTGAAGGATGGTGGTTTTTTAGGTGCCCGGATAAAAAGGGTCAAAGAATTGATGGCAGAACAGCCAAATTTTTTCTGGACAAATCAATATTCCAACGAAGCCAATCCCGAAGCCCATTATCAAACTATGACTGAAATAAGCAATGCGCTGAATGATCAAGTGGATTATCTTTTTGTAGCCACAAGCACTTGCGGAACATTAATGGGCTGTGCCGATTATATCAATGAAAACAACCTAAACACGAAACTCATCGCCGTTGATGCCGTGGGCAGTGTCACTTTTGGCCAAACTTCTGAAAGACGCTTGATACCAGGACACGGTGCTGGGCTTCCGTCCCAGTTTTTAAATAAAGGAGTGGTCGATAAAGTTATGCACGTCAATGACCGTGAATGCGTGAATGCGTGAAAGGCTGCAAATTATTGCTTAAAAAAGAGGGCATTATGGCCGGCGGATCATCTGGCGCTGTAATTTCTGCATTTTTAAAAATTGCGCCAGAATTGCGCGAAGGCAGCAAAGCCGTTGTGATTTTATGCGATCGCGGCGAGCGTTATCTCGAAACGATCTACAACCCAGACTGGTGCGAAAAAAACTTTAATAAACAAGACCTTTGAGACCTTATGCAAATGAATAAAAATACTGTTCATATAGGCATTATTGGTTTTGGGCCAAAAGGCCTTTTTGGTTTTGAACGGCTTTTGGCCAATCTAAAAAACCTCAGTTCTGGCCATGTCCATATTCATCTTTTCAACTCTTCGGATAAATTTGCCAGTGGCTGGATTTACGATCCTCAGCAACCGGGTTATTTGAAGATGAACTATCCAAACAGGTTGATTTCTTTAGAACCTCCCTGTCAACCTGCTTCCCTCTGCGACCTTCAAGGTTTCTCAAAATGGCAAGCTGAGCGCAAGTGTAGTTCGCAGGAAAATGAAAATTACACTATTGCGTCCCGGGCCGAGGTGGGTGCCTACTTTCTACATTATTTTAAAAAACTCTGCAAAGGTGTCAATCCCAGCATTAAAATTCATAAACACCGTCTAAAGGTCAAAAAAATCAGTAAAAAAAAGAAGGCTTACATCCTTCACACTTCCGATGAAGGCTTTGAAAGCCCCAATTTTTCTTCCCTATTAATAACAACCGGGCATAGTCCCAGTATTACCAGCAAATTATCAAGAGCTGCAGCGAGTGAAAACCACGTGCCTTTTATTTATCCGGTGGACAAACAACTGAATGCTATCAAAGCAGAATCAGCGGTAGTTTGCAAAGGTATGGGCTTGACCGCAATAGATGCCGTTTTAGCATTGACAGAAGGAAGGTCGGGGAAATTTGAAACTACTGAAAAAGGTGTGACAATTTATAAGGCATCTGGAAAAGAACCTGCTAAAATCTATCTGTATTCGGTTTCCGGCAATCCGATAATTCCCAGAAATGCGCGAAACACTTTTTCTCAACACAGTTTTTTCTTTAAACGCTTTGTAGAAAAGATATCGAGCTTTGATCAACTTGACTTTGAAACTGATTTATTTCCCTTCATTGAAAAAGATATAATTGGGGAATATTATTTTCAACTCTTTAAAAAATATGGGGAACACCTCAATCTCGATCAAAGTTTTAGCGAGGTACAAAAAGCCCTTGCGAGTTTTCATTTCCGATATCCAACAGTGAGGAAATTTGAACCTTCAAGATTACTTCAGCCTGATTTTGATGATGCTTTCTTAGACGAACACCTAAAAAACTATTGGAAAAAGTGGCTGATGGAAATAGAAGATCAAAACAGTCCTTTGGTTGCCGCAGCCCAAACCTGGAAACACCTCAGTGAAGACTTTAACAGGTTGTATTCAAATGAGTGCTTAACGCCTTTCTCAAAACTGAAATTTACAAAACTGTATTTTCCGCTTTTCAACCGAATAGCCTATGGCCCGCCCGAGATCAATATGAAGAAGATGCTCGCGCTGGCTGAAGGGGGAATTTTAGACTTTTCTTTTGCCAAAAACCCCAGCTTTCACAAAAATGAAATTATCAAAAAATTAGAGTTCAAAACAAGGGCTTCAAAATTTGATTTTTCCATTGATGCGCGCATTCCAAGGGGATATCAAAAAACGGCGCCGGTTTTATTTACAAAATCAAAATCTGTATTTTCCTTCAAAAATGACGCTTCAAATGAAAATTATGCCCATCATTTGAAGTGTAACAAACAGGGAAACCCCATTAATCCAGAGGGCAATCCAGAGTTTAATATCACACTTTATGGAACGCCGACCGAAGGGTTTTTATTTGATAATGATAGCTTATCCAGAACACGCAACGATACCGCGAGTTTATGGGCCCAAAGTACAGCTGAAAACATAACTTTGAATTTTAAAAAAACACAGAATGAAACATAAGCTTCCCCAACTCACACCACTTGATTCCCCGTGGATGAAGAACTTGATAAACAATTTTAAATTGCAGTCAGATTTGATGGATAAATATGGATCGCCTTTAAATGTTCATCACCTTCCGGCTTTTCGTAAAAACATTGCCGAATACCGGACAATCTTAAACAACTATAATTTCAAAAGTAAAGTGTTTTATGCGCGGAAGGCAAATAAGTGCCGTAGTCTTGCTTCCACTGCTATTGAAAGCGGAATTGGCGTTGATACCGCCAGCTATGAAGAACTCAAACAGTGCCTAGACTTGGGTATAAATTCGAGTGATTTAGTTTTGACAGCAGCCATCAAAAATGCAAAATTGTTGCGGCTCGCCATTTGCCACGAAGTGCTGATCGTTGTCGATAACAAAGATGAAGCCGACTTAATTTTAAAGATTGCCAAAGAAGAAAACACGCGGGCCTTGGTGGGTTTTAGGCTCAGTGGTTTTGAGCATCAAGGTGAAAAACTGAAGAGTAGATTTGGTTTTGATATTGATGAAATAAGTGACTTCACATTAAATTTTTTCGACACTGATGATGTGAGTGATTTTATCAATTTTAACGGATTTCACTTTCATTTAGACGGCTATGACACCCACCAACGCGGAACTGCCCTGCACCAGACCCTGGATTTAATCGATAGCTTAAAGACAAAAGGATTTGAGCTTAATTTTATAGATATTGGCGGCGGGATTTTGATGAACTATTTAGCACAAAAGAAGGAATGGCAAAGCTTTCAAACCGAATTAAAAAAAGCTGTTTTAGAGGAACGCAAACCCATAACCTATAACAACAACGGGCTGGGATTTATAGAACGCCAGGGTAAAATCGAAGGAAAATTGGCCACTTATCCTTATTATAATGAACGCTCTAAAAAACTTTCGCTAGAGGCTATTTTAAATGTTGAAAATAAACACTCTGAATCTGCTTGGCAGCGACTGGAAGCTATGACTATTGAACTGCGTTTAGAGCCTGGCCGCAGCTTGCTGGATCAAGTAGGCCTGACAATGGCCAAAGTGGCGCACCGCAAAAAAGACGCTGAGGGCACTATTTTAATAGGCCTTGAGATGAATATGACACAGATGACGAGTTCTAGTGCAGATTTCCTGTTAGATCCGTTTGTTACTTATGCTGGTTCAGAGAACAATAAAACGGCGGTTGAAGTCTATTTTACCGGGGCTTATTGTTTGGAACGGGATATCATATTAAAACGAAAAATAGCATTGCCCAAACTCCCCGAAGTTGGCGATTGCGTCAGCTTTGTCAATACCGCTGGGTATATGATGCACTTTTTTGAAACCCAAGCGCATCTGTTTGAACTTTCCCAGAATGTTTTCTTGGACAGTAGTGAAGCAAATCCCAGTTTACCTGATTTTAAAAGGGATTAATAGCGAATCGACTGCACTATTACCTGCATTAAGTTTCAACCTTTTTAAAATCCCTCGGCAATACAATCATTTTTACTCAATTTCACAGTCGAATTGATATAATTTGAAAATTGAACAAGTCTAATTTTCTTTCTATTAGGCTCAAATTATTTCTGAACCGGTGTGATCATAATATGTGAGCGGTGAGTGTTTGCATCCATCAACCACGGCATTCCAGGTGCTTGGGGTTTTGTGGGCAAACCTGTGTATTTGCCCGTCATATATGGTTTATACAGGACATAACGCAACACACTGTTTTTTAGTTCAGCTTTTTTAGGTTGATAATTTTCTTCCTTTCCTGAAAGTATATAAGTAATTGATGGTTCTTTAGGCATTTTCAGGTTGCCATCATCTATTTCCTTTTTTCGCATTTTGCGTTTTTCTTTACCAGATTTCCCTTCCTCGGCCAGTTCGCGGCCTCGGGACATAAAAGGCTCCAGTTCTTTACCATAACAGGCCACGCTGATGCCTTTTTTATTTGGATCGTCTGCCAGGCAAACCATTTCGTTTGATCCTTTGCGAAGGGTCACCAATTTCCCCTCTTTATTAAATCCCAGCACCTCTGCACCATCCCGGTACATCTTTGGCGCAGCCTCAACCGCCATTTTTATCTGTTGGTCTTTGGGTAAAATATTATTTTTATCTTGTGAGCAGGCAGAGCAGGTCACAAAAGCGATGAGAATAACGAGTATTTTTTTCATAATAGCTTTTTTGAATTGAAATGTAAAGTTAAAAAATTTCGGGCAAACCTCTTGAAGATAAGGAAGTTGTTTTTTCTTAAGTTTAAGCATTAATTTAAGGCCAACTTATTTCACATACCGGCGTTTCCTTAAATAAGTAAATCCAAATCCAAAAATCCCCAATGCCAGAAGCGGTGCAGCGAGATTGATCAATTTCCATTTTAAATTTTGCACACTGACTTTTTCAGAATCGAGAAAGTGCAGTTTCACCTCTTTTGAGCGCAAAGCGAGAAGCTGGCCATCGCCGAGCAGATAATTTAAACTGTTGAGCAAAAAAGCCTTATTGCCATAGGTTTTTCCGCTATAGCGATCATAGCCCAAGCGTTGCGGTTTGCCCCGGCTAACTTCATTTTTAACAACATCGCCATCGCTCACAACAATCATTTTTGTTTTTGGCGATTGGTCAATCGATTTATCAATTTGAAAAGGCTTAACGCGGTTAGCATAGACAGAGGTAAATTTTCCTTCCAGAAGAACAGCCAGTATTTTTCCACCATTATTAAAGGTCTTGAAATCAGGTTTTTTCCGGGTGTCAGAAAGGTTTATTTGGCGCGGCGTGCCCATCACTTTTGTTTGCTGGGAACTTTTCAGCAAAATTGTTTTGTTAATGCCATTGGTCAAAGTATCCATCGGGCTCGCAAAATCAAACTTCACCGCCTCAATACCTTTCACAATCGGATTTTCAGATTTTGGCGAAACCAGCGGCATATAAAACCAGGGCAAAGGGGTCATTTGTGCTTGACGCCCACGGCCACGGCTCAAAACCAAGGGTGCCGACTTAAAATCCTTAACCAATGAAGGATTGATCCTGATGCCATATTTAAAAAAGAAATCGGTCAATCTCAACATTTTTGGAAATGCCAGCATCGTGTTTTCCGCATTACCGAACAGACTGTCCTTTTCTGCGGAAACGCCATCCATCAGCCACAGCATTTTCCCACCGTTCATCACATATTGATCAAGGCTATATTTTTCTTTTTCGGTGAAGTTTTCTGTGGGTTTAGCTTCCACGATCAAATCATATTCCTGAAGTTTTTTCAAGGTTTTTTTTGGCGTTGAAGCAACACTGTCCAGAGTAAACGGTGCAAAATTATAATAACTTTGTCCGCTTTTGACGAAGTCTGCCAGGTTTCCGTTTGGCAGCTCGCCATTTCCGCGCATCACGGCAATTTTCTTTGATTTTTTCTGCAGTAATTTATGAAAACCATCGGCAAAGGCATATTCCAGTTGGGCCACAGAATTTGTGATCACCGCATCGGTTTTTTGCTGAATGTTTTTTTGCAGCAGCGGGATTTTAATTTCCCTATCTTTATAACGCGCCATCGCCCAGGGAAAAATCAACTGCTTGCTGGTTTTTCCGTTTTGGTATGTGTTCAAATTTTCCGGTGGCATCCCAGACCGGTAAAAATCTTCACCCACAGCTTGCGCGTCCTTTTCACCTTCCAGCGGATTTATAAATTCATATTTCACTTCAGAATTCACAACCGAAAATTCCTCCAGTAAATAGCGGGTTTCATTCTGCAAACGCTTGAATTCTGCAGGGAAATCCCCTTGCAGGTAAATTGTGATAAATATCGGGGCGTCGGCTTTTTGGATAATTTTTTCTGATTCTTCAGATAATGTGTAGCGGTTATCTTGAGTTAAATCAAAGCGGGTAAAATAATTTGCTGCCACAAAATTGACCAGCAACAAAAGCAGGATGAGGGCCAGTAAAGATATGATACCTTTATTTTTCATAATCAATTTCGCTTTTGAAGTTTAAAATGGGTCAGGCCCAAAAACAAAATTATCAAGCTTAAAAAGTAAACCAAATTCCGCGTGTCCACTACTCCACGGCTTATGCTTTGATAATGAAAGCTGATGCCCAGATATTCCAGGGCATAAATTTCAGAACCAAAGAGTTCAAAATTACTGATGCCCTGAAAACCAAAATAAATCAAGAAACACAAAAACACGCCGATGATAAAAGCGACGATCTGATTTTTAGTGATCACTGAAGAAAAAATGCCGATCGCGGTATAAACAGCACCGAGAAAAACCAGCCCGATATATGAACCCAGCGTGGCGCCAACATCATAATTTCCCGCTGGATCACCGAGGTTATTGATGGTCCAGATGTATAAAAGCGTGGGCAACAACGCCATTAAAACCAGACAGAACGCGCCTAAATATTTACCCAAAACAATTTTGTGTGTAGAAAGTGGGCGTGTCAATAAAATTTCCATAGTGCCCTGTTTTTTTTCTTCTGAAAAAGAACGCATCGTGATGGCTGGGATCAGGAAAATAAAAACCCAAGGGGCAAGTTCAAAAAAGGGGGAAAGATCGGCAAAGCCAGATTGAAAAATATTAAAACTTCCGTCAAAAACCCACAGGAACAAACCATTTGTCAACAGGAAGATCGCGATCACCAGATATCCAGTGACAGACGCAAAAAACGAATTTATTTCTTTAGAGAGTAATGCGCGCATATTTATTCCAAATAGTCCAATCGGTTGACACTCCAGGCTTCCGGGCGATCGGCAAATTTTGCTTTGGTTTCTTGCCAAGTGGCTTTAAAAAGCTCTGATTGCCGATAATTTTGCAAATCTTGATCAGATTCCCAAAAGCTATAAGTAAAGAAAACTTCTGGTGTTTCCAAATCTTGATAAAGTTCTAAATGCCGACAGCCTTGAAAATTCCTTATTTTCGTTTTTTTGGTATCAAACATTTCCCTAAAGTTATCCACTTCTTCGGGTTTAAATGTCATTTTAACTATTCTTATGAGCATAAAAAATCATTTAAAATTAACCGTTACGCTGTCCATCACTTCCAGTCCAAATAAAGTGGCAGCGCTTCCCACGGTTTTTGGGTTACTTTTATAGATTGCGAGTTCCAAAAAATTTGAACTGTTGAACAAAGCTAATTTTTTTCCACTGTCCTGACGCCTTTCCGGTGGATTTTCAAAATTGATGGCCTCGCTATATTTCTGGTGGACCTGTTTAAATTTGACCGATCGCGCCTGAATGGTAAACGCCCTGCCCTTTCCAAAATTTTCAAAAATTTCTTCTGAAATATTTGTGATCACGTTTCCATAATTATCAATATACATCACGTGGCCAATGAGTTTTGACTGCTCTTTATCTTGAATGGGCATCACCGTTTTCAAGCGTTTGATAGAGTCGCGTTTTTTGCCAATGACTTCTATTTTTCCACCGCGTGCGAGATGACTGGCCACTTTTACAAAGATATCGAGTACCGGGAATTTTACCTGTGTATTTTGATGGATATTGATTTCCACTATTTCTTCGGGATTGATTTCTTCAGCGATCAATGAACTGATCCCATTATCGGCACAGATTAAAAAATGCCCGTCGATTTTCAGGCAAAGGTGTTTGTTTTCTGGTGTTAATTCAGCGTCAACACCAATAATATGAATGCTTCCGGCCGGAAAACTTTGATATGCCTTTTTGATAATATAAGCGGCTTCCGTCAAATGAAATGGAGAGACCTGGTGGGAAATATCCACTAAACGGGCTTCATCACCGAGTTCGCTCAAAATCGCCCCTTTCAACGCTGCCACAGAAGGATCCTTCAATCCAAAATCAGTTGTTAAAGTTATAATGGGCATAGAAAACGCGTTTTTTAATCCTCAAGTTTAGGTTGAGGTTTTCTTCTGAAATTGTGGTTTGGGTTCAAAGCCTTAATCTATAATTGACATTAATCTTCCGTCAAAAGCGGCAAAATTTGCTTAATTTTGTCTTGCGAATGTATTAATAAATAAAAATAAAATGAACTGCTTTTGAACGAAATTGAACTTGAACTTTCCGACATCAACGCCAAAGATTTTTTTGGCCCACAGAATTCAAATATCCGCTTGTTAAAAAAATATTACCCAAAAATTAAAATCGTAGCCCGCGGAAACAAAATAAAGGTTTTTGGCGATGAAGAAATCCTAAAGGAATTTCAAAAACGGTTTCAAATGCTCACCGAGCATTTCCAAAAATACAACAAACTGGACGAAAACAATATCGAACGCATTTTGACCAGTAAAAAACGTGAGGATTATCAATCCTCAAAAGAAAGCCAGCAAACCCTGTTGCACGGCACAAATGGCAAACCCATCAAGGCCAAAACCGCCAATCAACGCAAAATGGTGGAACTCACTCAAAAAAACGATATGGTTTTTGCCGTGGGGCCAGCAGGAACGGGAAAAACTTACACTGCAATCGCCTTGGCCGTCAAAGCTTTGAAAGAAAAAAATGTTCGCCGCATCATTCTCACCCGCCCCGCTGTGGAAGCCGGTGAAAATTTAGGCTTTCTGCCCGGCGACCTCAAAGAAAAGCTCGATCCATATATGCAGCCGCTTTATGACGCGCTGCGCGATATGATTCCGGCAGAACGGCTGACTTCCTTTATTGAAAAAGAAGTCATTCAAATTGCGCCTTTGGCCTTTATGCGCGGTCGCACACTGGACAACGCCTTTGTGATCCTGGACGAAGCCCAAAACATTTCCCACGCACAGATGAAAATGTTCTTGACCCGAATGGGAAAAAATGCAAAATTTGTGATCACCGGCGATCCCGGTCAAATTGATTTACCAAAACAAACTGTTTCAGGATTGCGCGAAGCTTTACTTGTCCTTAAAAATGTAAAAGGAATTGGTGTGGTTCAACTGGACGATAAAGATGTCATTCGCCACAAACTCGTTAAAAAAGTAATCAATGCCTATTCTGAACTGGAACACAATACTAATTCTTAAGCCTTATGACGCCAAAAGCCTTAACCTCAACCGATTTTAAATTTTCCGGACAAACGAAATTCTACAAAGGAAAGGTCCGCGATGTTTATTTTTTGAAAGATAATCGGATGATTTCCATTGCCACTGATCGATTGAGCGCTTTTGATGTGGTAATGCCGAAAGGTATCCCATTTAAAGGACAGATTTTAAACCAACTGGCGGTCAAAATGATGAACGCCACTGAAGATATTGTGCCCAACTGGATGGAAGCGGCACCCGACCCCAATGTGACAATTGGGAAACGCTGCGAAGCTTTTAAAGTGGAAATGGTGATCCGCGGACATTTGACTGGGCACGCCTGGCGGGAATACAAAAGTGGTTCACGGAATTTATGCGGCAATAGACTCCCCGATGGAATGCAGGAAAACGATCCCTTCCCGACACCCATTATCACGCCGACCACAAAAGCCGAACAAGGCGCCCACGATGAAGATATTTCAAAAGAAGAAATTTTGGAACAAGGAATTGTCAGTCGTGAAGATTATGCGCAATTAGAAGACTACACGCTCAAGCTCTTTGAACGCGGCAGCAAAATGGCCAGTGAACAAGGCTTGATTTTGGTCGATACAAAATATGAATTTGGAAAAGATGAACACGGAAAAATTGTGCTCATCGATGAAATCCACACCCCAGATTCTTCGCGCTATTTTTATTTAAAAGATTTTGATCAACGTCAAAAACAAGGCGGGCATCAAGTTCAGCTTTCAAAAGAATTTGCCAGGGAATGGTTGATGGACAATGGGTTTCAAGGAAAAGAAGGTCAACAGATACCAGATTTGACCGATGAATTTATCCATTCGGTTTCTGAACGCTACATTGAATTGTTCGAAAAAATAACCGGCGGAAAATTTCAAAAAGCCGATACCAGCGCTATGGAAAAACGCATTGAAAAAAACGTGTCCCGTTATTTACGCTGAATAGTGTCAAGTTGTATTTCACGTGGATTATTCCGCGCTTTTTCCTCATTTATCAATTTGAGTATTTCATCCCTTGAAATGGTATTTTTACCCTTAAAAATGGTAGTGCCACCACTCATTAAATAAACTTGAAAAGCAGTATCTTCATCCAGCAATCGCCTAAATTTCCCAAACTGGCTTCCCCCTGCGGCGTTTGGTGTCAACAGGGGCTTTATCACAGTTGGTAAAACCTGAAAGGCCCTTAAATTGTGTTTTGTCAAAATTTCAGGATCTGAAGTGAGCACATCTTTTTGTGCCTCTGCTTTTCTCGAGTCTTCACGTGCCGAAACAATGAGAAGAACAAAAGCTTTCCGGTCATTGAAATCTTGCCTGACAAGCGAATCTTGTCCAAAAACCGTTGAGCAAATTAAAGAGCTGATAATAAAAAAAGTAATTGTTTTCATAAGTTCTGTTTTTGTTGGATTTCAAAATCATCCATTAAACTCAGCATCACTTTTTCTGTATGAGAGAAAAAGTGTTCGGGCAATGATTCCTGACTCTCGACAGGCAGGTTTTCTCGTTTCAATTGTTCATTGTTGACATACATCAAATCGGCCCATTCGGCAAAGACTTCGGGATTCTGGATCAATTGTTAAATTTGATTAGGACCCATTCATTCATTTCCTTTAAAAATAGGTGTAATTCAAGCTTTCGGCGAATATTAAGTATCAATATTTTGATAAAGTTGCTTTAATACCATTCCACTTCAAAATGTCGTATATCATTGCATAAATTAAATCCGTGATTTTGAAGTAGGAATGGATAATTTTTATGCTGCGCTGAAAAATTTAAAATTTGCGACAGCATTATTTTTTTAAACAGGCACACTAAGCCAAAACCCGAAACAAGCGCATTCACTACATTTTATTATCCAAGGAAACCTGTAAATAATTCACGGCTTAACGTTTAATCCTTAGAAAAAATCGATCTTCAAAATATACTGGAATTTTGAAGGGATTTTAAGCGGAATAATTAGTTTTGCCTATGGAAAATACAGTACTCATCATCGACTTCGGTTCTCAATACACTCAGCTGATTGCCAGGAGGGTAAGGGAACTCAACATTTATTGTGAAATCCGTCCGTTCACAAAAATCCCTGATTCACCAGAAAACTTTAAAGCCTTGATCCTTTCGGGAAGTCCTTTTTCTGTGAGAAATGAGAACGCCCCAAAACCAGACCTTTCAGGAATACGCGGAAAAATCCCTATTCTCGCTGTGTGTTTTGGTGCGCAATATTTGGCAAAAATTGACGGCGGAAAAGTTGAATCTTCAGATACCCGTGAATTTGGCCGGGCAAACCTTTCGGTGATAAAGGATGATGAACCACTTTTTGAAAAGGTTACTGAAAATTCCCAAGTCTGGATGTCGCACAGCGACAGCATCGATGAGCTTCCCAAAAATTGCATTCGGTTAGCGAGCACAAAAGATGTGTTGAACGCAGCTTTTAGATTTAAGGATGAAGAGACCTTTGGAATTCAATTTCACCCCGAAGTCTATCACAGCAAGGACGGCCTTCAAATTTTAGAGAATTTTCTGGTTAAAATCGCCGGCACAAAGCAAAACTGGACCCCCGGGAAATTTGTGGATTTAACGGTGGAAGAATTACGGAAAAAAATAGGTGATAAAAAAGTGGTCCTCGGTCTGAGCGGCGGCGTGGACAGCACTGTTGCTGCGGTTTTATTGAACAAGGCCATCGGCGACCAACTCTATTGCATTTTTGTGAATAATGGCCTTCTCAGAAAGAATGAATTCAGCGGCGTGCTCGATCAATACAAAAATATGGGCTTGAACGTGAAAGGTGTCAATGCTTCAGAACAATTTATTTCTGCCTTAACCGGCGTGAGCGATCCCGAAAAAAAGCGCAAAATAATTGGTGGTGTTTTTATTGATGTTTTTGATGAAGAAGCACACGAGATTCAAGATGTCCACTTTTTGGCCCAGGGCACGATTTATCCAGATGTGATTGAATCGGTTTCTGTAAATGGCCCTTCCGCTACCATCAAATCCCACCACAATGTGGGCGGACTTCCCGAAAAAATGAACTTGAAAGTAGTGGAACCGCTCAATATGCTTTTTAAAGATGAAGTGCGGCGCGTGGGCAAGGAAATGGGAATTGATAAGGAATTACTAGGTCGGCACCCTTTTCCAGGCCCTGGACTCGCCATCAGGATTCTCGGTGATATCACCGCTGAACGCGTAAAGAAATTACAGGAAGTCGATGATATTTTCATTTCTGGTTTAAAAGAATGGATGCTCTACAACAATGTTTGGCAGGCCGGCGCTATTTTACTGCCCATCAATTCTGTGGGCGTGATGGGCGATGAACGCACTTATGAGCAAGTCGTGGCTCTACGCGCAGTCGAATCAACCGACGGAATGACCGCAGATTGGGTAGATTTGCCCCACGATTTTCTCCAGGAAACGTCCAATAAAATCATCAATAAAGTGAAAGGCGTTAACCGCGTGGTTTATGATATCAGCTCAAAACCCCCAGCAACGATCGAGTGGGAATGATTTACGAAGTACGATTTACGAAATACGATTTACGATTTACGAAGTGGGAAGTTTGAAGGAAGAGGTATGAAGTGGGATTTACGAAGTTGAAAAAAGACTTAAGAAAAAGAGACGTAGAACTTAAGACTAGTGAAAGTTTGAAGTACGATTTGCGAAGTTGAAAAAAGACGTATGACTGAGAGACTTAAGACGTAGAATGTAAGATGAAAAAAGACTTTTGAAATAACAAATTAGATATACGAAATACGATTTACCAAAGATGGTTTATGAAGAGTGAAAGTGAATTAAAAAGCTGGAATAAGAACTGAGAATGTCATTACTGAAAAATTTTAAAGGCGCGATTTATGTGGGGGTTGGCGCTTGCAGTTATGGCATTCTGGCTACATTTGTCAAGTATGCCAATGAACAGGGTTTTGGCTCTGCAGGGCTCATTTTTGCGCAATATGCTGTTGGGGTTTTGATTCTCTCATTAATGGCTTTTTTCCAACGGTCAATATCAATTTCGTCGCCAAAAGCAGAAAAACATACGAAGCTCAAACTATTGCTATTTGGAACTTCTTTGGGCCTCACAAGTACGTTTTATTATTTATCCATTCAATACATCCCTGTTTCTATTGGGGTTATTCTGTTGATGCAAACTATTTGGATGGGCGTTCTCCTGGAATTTTTTATGGCCCGGCATTTGGTTACGCCCAAAAAAATCCTGGGTGCGGTTTTGGCCCTTGCCGGAACCGTCCTCGCCGCAAAAGTATTTGAAACTGATTTCGCTTTAGACTCAACCGGCGTCATTTATGGGCTTCTGGCAGCTGTGAGTTATACCGCGACGATGTATGCTTCCAATCACGTGGGTTTAGAACTGACCACCATTGCGCGCAGTAAATATATGGTTTATGGCGGTTTTCTGATCGTCCTTGTTTTTTGGAACATTCAAATTTTGGATCAAATTACCTGGGAAGTACTCTGGAAATGGGGCTGTTTTCTCGGCTTTTTTGGAACCATCCTCCCCCCTATTCTCTTTGCCCGTGGCTTTCCTAAAATCGGCACCGGTGTGGGCAGCATTGTCGCTGCACTTGAAATTCCTGTGTCGGTTTACAGTGCCTATTTGGTTTTGGACGAACAAATCACTATTCTTCAATGGCTGGGAATTGCTATTATTTTGACAGCCGTCATGCTGATTAATTTGCGGAAATCACGGAAACCCAAGGGTTAAAATTTCTATTGCAATTTCAAATTGTTTTGAACCAGGGATGGGGTTAACAGATGCTTTGAAGAAAAAACCACGATTTTATTTTCATTTTCACTTTAAATTTCGCATTTAATTGCAGCAATTTCTTTGTAAACCAAAAATTTGATTTAAAACGGATTTCGTCAACGAATTCTTTGAGCAAAAAAAACCATGATTTTCAATTCAAATAAGAAAACTGCGTTAATTTTCTACTTCATAAAAAAACCCGCTCGGTTTTCACCAAGCGGGTTTGATAGTTAAATAAAACCTATTTCAGAAAGCCTTATTCCTTCACAAGTTTAAAGGTTTTTTGATTTCCATCAATAGTCACGTTCATAAAGTAAACACCGGAAGCAAACTCAGCGACATTCAATTGAAGGTCGGTCTTGTTGCTTTCGCGTTCCTTCACTTTTTGACCCAGCATGTTGTGGATCACAACGCGGTCAATTTGCGATTGGGCGCTCAGGTTCACTGAATTTTGAACGGGGTTTGGATAGAAACTGAAACTTTGAAAGGTCTCCAAACCTGTCGAGGCTGTAGTGCCAACAGAGAAATCATCAACTAACAGGTGAAATTGATTTGTCGATGTACCGACGATGGCCACATAAATATCCTCACCGTCAAAAGCTGATAAATCATAAAGGAATTCATCATATTCACCATTTTCGGTATCCGCGCTTGTTGTTTCACTCGCGATGGTTTCCGTAAAATCGGCAACACTGTTTCCAGTCGTTGACACTTTTACATCAAAGGTTTCGGGGAATGTTCCTCCAGTTCCACCGGCAAAAAATAAAACTTGATTGGTTGAACCATCAATTACCGAAAATTGAGGAGAAATCAAATAATCATCGTGAGCGTCAGTTTCATAACTTAACCTTGCAGCTCCTTCACCGGTCCGTGGTTGATAAGCACCGTCGTTTACGTTATAATACTCCCAGGTATTATTTTGACCATCATTATTGATAACGGACCAGCAACCTGGAATTCTGTTATTTTCAAATCCTTCAGTAAAAACTTCCGTAAGTAAATTACAGTCGGCTTCTGTAAAAAACTGTACCACACCTGAAAATTCACTGATTTGATCATCACTACAAATTGTCTGAATATAAACGTCATATTCTGTGTCAGGATTTAAATCTGTGAGTGTTGTTTCAGGATCATCAGAGACCGTAACATTTTCTCCCTCAGATTCAGGATTGAAACCGGTAGTACCATATACAACTTCCCATTCTGTCGATGGACCTGCTGGTGTCCAGCTAACAGTTGCCATATTCAAGCCTGTTTCGTTGACCTCAATATTAGTGGGCGCAAGGCATCCAGCATCGCTGACTTTTATTCCAAAATCACCTACACCACCATTATATCCATCAACCTGGGCATAATAAGTATCACCTGGGGTCAAACCGGTTAAGGTTACCACAGAGGCAAGAGCGACAACTTCACCACCATCTTCATCACAACCCACCTCGGCTCCAAGTGTTGTTAGATCAGTACAATCTGATGCGGCTTCATAAACAGCAAGCTGAGTATCCGTTAAGGTTCCGCCTTCGATATCGGTTGATACGGTGGCATTTCCACTTTCAGGGGCTACAAATGTAAACCAGACCGTGGTTTGGGCTGCATCTCCAAAAAACCAGCAAGAACCAGCAGGTTCATCGGTCTGAGCAGTAGCCGCAGTATTTGTATAATCGTCCCCAGCACTTTCTTCGTTTATTTCTAAAGCAATGGCATCGCACAGATTATCATTTTCAGGTGGCACGGCAAGCGTCGTAAAAGTCAGTGGTCCTGATAAAACGCTTTCCTCATCGGCGCTACAAGTACTTTTGACATAAAAATCATAAGCGGTATTGGTTTCCAATCCAGTCAAAGAAACCCCTGGTGTTCCGTCATCATCGACAAGGGTTTGCCCATCGTTCGTGGGGTCAAATCCTTCTTCGCCATAAATAACCGTCCATTCAGTAGCATCACCCACTTCATTCCAAGTCAAATCGACAGAGGTTATATCTATATTTTCAGCAGCTAAGACTTCAGGACTTGTGCAATCAACATAGGTACAACTTCCAAAAAATGAAATAACACCATCACTAAGGTCAGATGTTGGAGTCCATTGTAGGCCTTCATTATCAGGGCTATCAAATACAAGTGGTTCTCCAATTACGCCGACAGTAGTCACTTCCATTCCGGAAGCGTTAAAATCTGGTGCGCCTGCTGGATTATTTGGTGTCGCAATCAATTGAACCCAATAAGTCACCGCATCTTCCCCATTTCCCGCTAAATCAATAGGAGTGGGAAGGTCCAGGGTTATTTCTTCAACGTCATACCCAAAGGCGGTGCCTATATTCTCTGAAGAAGTAGGTGCCAAATCTTCAATTGTTTCGCCCATTTGATCGCCGGGAAGGCCATCAGCATCTTCATAAATTTTAATATCAAATGAGGCAATTCCACCCATCGTTAATTCATTCACAATAATCGTCTCTAATGAGAAATTAGTATTGTTTTGTGAAACAATGATATCATTCGCAATTTGCTGTCCGCCTTCTTCATCAAACAGCCCATTTTCAAAATCGTTGCTCACCTGTTCCTGTGAGCAGTCATCTTGAGCATTGATATTCCAGCTAATCAAAGCCATCATCAACACAAAAGACCAGAGTGTAATTCTTTTCATGATTAAAAATTTTTAGTTAAGTAATAATTATTCCTAAAA
>Ga0075106_1000542_pt1 | contig 19461 bp, 16 predicted proteins | sample AntDeeMetag02WF4_FD_69796 | JGI IMG/M metagenome (GOLD analysis project Ga0075106, IMG submission 69796) | Saline lake microbial communities from Deep Lake, Antarctica - Antarctic Deep Lake Metagenome 02WF4 | ecosystem: Environmental > Aquatic > Non-marine Saline and Alkaline > Saline | place... | reverse complement strand
ACCCTCACCGCTGCTGTTCTAGGTGGGGGGCGTGACCACGGTCCGGGGTTACCCGGAGGGCGCGGTGGCGGGCGCACGCGGCTACACGGCGGGGCTAGAAGGCCGTTATCGCTGGCGTGAAGGCCTGGAGCCCTATGCCTTCCTCGAGTTCGGGCGGATCGAAGACGTCAGCCCGGACAGCGAAGAGGTGAGCAGCGTCGGGTTCGGCGTGTCGTGGCGCTACACCGACAGTCTGAGCGCCGAGGTCGCGTACGGTCGCGCCCTCGATGAGGTGCTCCCGGACCAGGACGATGGCCGCCTGCATTTCCGTCTTTCCTGGTCGTGGGCCAGTTGATGAGCCCCTGGCCCGCGGCTCACGCGCGAGGACGCACAGCTTCTTGAATACCCGCCTGTTCTACCGCTCGGTGGTGCCGCTTCATCGCGAACGCCACCGGGACCTGCGCCTGCACCGGGGCGATCCCGATGTGCGTTATGCGGCGGCCACGCACTACGTACCGATCGCCGGCACGGAGTTTCATCAGGCCGCGCGGGACTTCCCGCTGCTGTTTACCGGCGACGAGGAACCCTCACCCATCGCGCTGCTGGGTCTGCGGGCCGACGAAAATCTGTTCGTAACCGACGAGGGAACCTGGATGCCGGGGACCTACGTACCCGCTTTCGTGCGTCGGTACCCGTTTATCCTCGGCCGTCGCGGTTATGGGGACGATGCGTCGGTCTGCATCGATGAGCGGCACCCGGGGTTCAGCCGCGATTCGGGGGAGCGCCTGTTCGACGAGGCGGGTGGCGAGACGCCCTGGCTCACCGGCGTCCGCGATTTCCTCGCGGGTTATGCCCGGGATCTGGAGCGGACACGCGCCTTCGCGTCGCGCCTGGCCGAACTGGGCCTGCTGATACGGCGGGATCTGCGGATCAACGATACGGCCGGACGTCATTACAGGCTCGACGACTGCCGTATTGTCGACGAGGTACGGCTCGGGGAACTCGCCACCGGTTTAGTCGATGAACTCCACCGTGCCGGCTGGCTCGGGTGGATCCATGCCCATCTGGTGTCGCTGGGCAACGTGGATCGCCTCGCGGGTTTCATGGCGAGCCGAAGCACCTGATCGAAGCCGAACGGGGTGGTCCAGGACAGGCTCCTGGCGGATCATGCCGGCCCGCATGGCCCACTGGTTGCGGGCAGTTCGGTCACACGCTGAGCGGACACCCCACACGCCCGACTGGCGAAGCACCCTTCCCGCGATGGGGTGGCGGTTCGCCGTACCTCGTGTGCGCGGAGTGGCGAGCTTTAGCCCGATGACTTGTCCCGTGTGACGAGGTAATCGATATCGTCGCTGCGCAGGCGTTTCTGCGCGTCTTTCAGGCGTGACGGGTCGGTGAAGGGGCCGGCGCGGACGCGGTGCCAGCTCTCGCCATTGATATCGACCTGCTGGATCTCGACATCGAGCCCCAGAAGGGAGATACGGGCCTTCATGCGATCGGCCTGCCCGGATTTCTGGAACGAGCCCGCCTGGAGGTAGAAGCGGCCGTCGCTCTCCGGTGGCGGTGCCGTGCCGGTATCGCTCTCGCCGGAATCCGCGGGTGCCCCGGGGGCGGATTCGACGGGCGCTTCCCCGTCCTCTTCGCTCGCGTCCGGTACGACCACTTCGAGTTCCGGCAGGATCGAGTAGAACTCGAAACGGGGAGACTCGTCGTCGGCGTCTTCTTCGGCGGCGGCCGTCTCCTCGGTGTCCGTCGCCTGTTCTTCGGCGGGCTGGCTTTCCACCGCACTCGCAGGCGGGGAGTCGAGGTCGTCGAGGTAGACCAGGAACGCGACGAACAGGCCAATGATCAGGCCGATCGTGAGCATCGCCCAGCCGGGCAGCCCCCGGCTGGCGCCGGTCTGGCGGCGACTGCTCTGACGGCGATTGTTCTGGCGCTTCGGCTGGGCGCGTCCCATGGTTACATCTCCTCCGGCGCCGAGACGCCGACCAGCGCGAGGGCATTGCGGATGACCTGTCCGGTTGCCTGGATCAATGCCAGTCTGGCGTCCCGCAGATCGGCATCATCGACCAGGAACGCCTCCGCGTTGTACCAGGTATGGAAGGCGTTGGCGACCTCCTCGAGGAGGTAATAGCACACGCGGTGCGGTTCGCGGTTGGCGGCGGCCTGTTCGATCAGTTCCGGATAACGCTCCAGGGCCTCGATCAGGTTGGTCTCGTGCGGCGTGCCGAGGCGGTCGAGATGGGCGAGGCCGTTGTCCCGGTCCCAGCGGAGCCCGCGCGCTTCGAGCTGGCGCATCACGCTGCGGATGCGGGCGTGGGCGTACTGGATGTAATAGACGGGGTTGTCCTGGGTCTGGGCCTTGGCCAGGTCGAGGTCGAAATCCAGGTGCTGGTCGTTGCGCCGCAGGACGTAGAAGAACCGCGCCGCGTCGGCGCCGACTTCCTCGCGCAGTTCGCGCAGGGTCACGAACTGGCCGGCCCGGGTCGACATCGGGATCTTCTCGCCGCCGCGCCAGAGCGCTGCGAACTGGACCAGCAGGACTTCGAAACGGTCCTTCGCGACGCCAAGCGCCTGCAATGCAGCGTGCATGCGGGCGATGTAGCCGTGGTGGTCCGCCCCCAGGACATCAATGACGCGCTCGTGGCCGCGCTCGATCTTGTTCCAGTGGTAGGCGATGTCCGCGCCGAAGTAGGTCTTGTCGCCATTCTCGCGGACGACCACACGGTCCTTCTCGTCGCCGAACTCGGTTGAGCGGAACCACTTCGCGCCTTCGTGCTCGTAGAGGTAACCGCTGGCGTCCAGCTGCGCCAGCGCGCGCTCGACGGCGTCCGAGTCGAACAGGCTGCGCTCGGAGAACCAGTCCTCGTACTCGACGCCGAAGCCGGCGAGGTCATTCCGGATTTCCGCGACGAGTTCGGCCACGCCGTGTTCGAATACGGTATCCCAGTCCGCGCCCAGCAGAGCGCGCGCGCGCCGCACCAGGGCATCGATGAAGCCCTCTTTGTCGCCGCCGTCGGGCTCATCGGGCGGTAGGTCCGCCGCCACTTCAGACGCCGGGCGCAGCATGCTGTCGCCATGGGTTTCATACAGCGACGCCGCGATCGCGCGGATGTAGTCACCCCGATAACCGTTCGCCGGGAACGGAACGGTCTCGTCGAGGCGTTCGAGATAGCGCAGCCAGACACTGACCGCGAGGATGTCCATCTGGCGGCCGCCGTCGTTGACGTAGTACTCGCGATGGACATCGTAGCCGACGGCTTCCAGCAGGTTGGCCACGGACGCCCCGAACGCCGCGCCCCGGCCATGGCCCACGTGCAGCGGGCCGGTCGGGTTCGCCGAGACGTACTCGATGTGGATGGTTTCGCCGGCTCCCGTATTGCTGCGCCCGTACTGCTCGCCCGCCTGGAGCACCCGGCTTACGACATTGCTGCGTGCACCGCTGGCGAGGAAGAAGTTGATGAACCCGGGGCCGGCGATCTCGGTACTCGCCACCGCCGGGTCGTCCGGCAGTGCGGCAACGATCTCGCCCGCCAGCTCGCGCGGATTACGTCGCGCTGATTTCGCCATCACCAGCGCGACATTGGTCGCGAAGTCCCCGTGCCCACGGTCGCGCGCGCGCTCCACGCGCACCTCCGGCAGCGCCTCGGCGGCGAGCGTACCCTGTTCGACAAGCGCATCGAGCGCGCGCTGGATCAGACTGGCGACAGTGTCCTTCACGGGCGGTATCCGGATTCTTCAGGGGTGGGCGTTTCGGGAAGCCCGGCATTCTACCGCCGTGGCGCGCGTCTTACTAACCCGAACGCGCCTTGCGGGCGAACTTCTCCGGGGTTCTGAGTGCGGTTTTACCAGTGTTCGGGTTAGCAGGAACCTTCGTGGTTCCAGTCCTTCAAAGCATCTCCACCGGATCCACGTCGATGGACCAGCGGACCCTGCGTGCCTCGCGGGCGGTTTCGAGCCAGGGCCGCAGGGTTCTCAGGGCCCGGTGGAGCGGTCGCCGGGTGGGGGACTGCAGGGCGAGCTGGGCGCGGTAGCGGCCCGCGATGCGTTCCATGGGCGCCGGGGCGGGGCCGAAGACTTCGAGGTCGGGCGGCGGCGGATCGCCGAGTTCCGCGGCGGCCGCGCGCAGACAGGCGGCCGCCGCCTCCGGCTGGGTCGATTCCGCGCGGATCAGCGCCATCCGCGCCGCGGGCGGCAGCCGCGCCTCTTCGCGTTCGTCCAGCAGGCGTTCGGCGAGCGCGTCGTAGCCCTCGGTGACCAGCGAGCGCAGCAGCGGATGCTCCGGATTGCGGGTCTGGATCAGGACACGCCCGGGCCGGTCGCCGCGACCCGCGCGGCCGGCCACTTGCAGCACGGTCTGGGCGAGGTGTTCGGCGGCGCGGAAATCGGCACCGAACAGGCCGCGGTCGGCGTCGAGTACACCCACCAGCGTGACGCCCGGGAAGTCGTGGCCCTTCGCCAGCATCTGGGTGCCGAGCAGGATGCGGGCCTCGCCGCTGCGTATGCGTTCGAGCTTGGCGTCGAGCTCGCCGCGGCGGCGGACGCTGTCGCGGTCGAGGCGTTCTGCCGGCGCATCCGGGAAACGCTCGCTGAGCGCTTCTTCCACACGTTCCGTGCCCTGGCCGAGATAGAGCAGCGCCTCGCTGCCGCAGTCGGGGCAGGCCGCGGGTACGCCACGGTCCGCCCCGCAGTGGTGACAGCGCAGCCGGCGGCGCTGCTGATGTACCGTCAGGCGCGAATCGCAGCGGGCGCATTCGGCCGTCCAGCCGCAGTCATCGCAGATCAGGGTCGGCGCCCAGCCGCGGCGATTGAGGAACAGCAGCACCTGGCCCTCGTCCGCCAGGGTCGCCTCCATCGCTTCCGTCAGCGGTGCGGACAGTCCCTCCGTGAGCCGCCGTCGGCGTACGTCGACCAGTTCCAGGCGCGGGGGACTGGCGCCGCCCGCGCGTTCGTCCAGATCGACGCGGGTGTAGTGCCCGCGCCGTGCGTTCGCGAGGCTTTCGAGTGATGGCGTCGCCGACCCGAGCACGATCGGGATGCCGGCGCGCTGCGCGCGCACGATCGCGAGGTCGCGGCCGTGGTACCGGAATCCGTCCTGCTGTTTCAGTGACGGGTCGTGTTCCTCGTCGACCACGATCAGCCCCGGCCGAGCCAGCGGCGTGAACACGGCCGAGCGCGTGCCGAGGACGACGGCAGCATCGCCGCTGGCCGCGCGGCGCCATTCCGTGAGTCGTTCACGCTCGTTCAGGCCCGAGTGCAGGACCGCTGGCGACGTGCCGAGCCGACGCGCGACCCGCGCCAGCAACTGAGGCGTCAGGCCGATCTCCGGGACCAGCACGAGCACCTGGTGGTCGGTGTCGACGACGCGCTTCATCGCCTCCAGATAGACCTCGGTCTTGCCCGAGCCGGTCACCCCGCGCAGCAGGATCGGGCGGAAACCGTCCAGGGCGTCGATGATGGTGTCCGCAGCGTGGCCCTGGGCCGTGCTCAGACCGGGTCCCGGCGCGGCCGGCGGGGTCTCGCCGACGGCTGGCGGTGCCGGCTCCACCAGACCCTTGCGCTCCAGTGCCCGCAGGGGCGAATGATAGCGATCGCTGACCGTCCGCAACGCCGAGGCCTCGATACCGTCGGCGTGGGCGGCGATCAGGTCGAGCAGCCGGGCCTGCACCGGCGCGCCGGCGATGCCGGCTTGCAGCGCGTCGCGGCCCTGGGCCGTGATCCGCCAGCGCGGCGGTGGTTCGGTCGTCGGGGTCTCGCCGCGGCGCAGGGCGACCGGCAGCAGCGTGGCCAACACCTCGCCCGGCGGGTGGTGGTAGTAGGCCGCGGCCCACAGGCCCAGTGCGAGCAGGTCGGCGGGCAGGGCGGGTTCGTGGTCGAGAACGGCCTCGGCGCGGCGCAGTCGGTCGGTCGCGAGCTCGCTGCCGCTGGCCGTCTCGACGAGCACGCCGGTGAGGCGTTTGCGGCCGAAGGGCACAAGCACGCGGCTGCCCGGAAGAACCGCATCGGCCTGGATGCCGTCCGGGGGCAGATAGTCGAACAGGCGATCGATCGGTCCCGGAACCGCAACGCGAAGCACGGTCGCGGCGTCCCGATCGCGTGCGCTCACGAGGGTTTCGTCCGGGGCGTGCCTGGCTGGTGGGGACGTCTCATCATCGGGCGACAGTGTACCGATCCGCGCGCGGCGAGCGGAGCCTCGCACCGGTCCTTCGTCGACTGCCGCGCGGGGTTATGCTGACGACCGCCTCAAGAGTGGCGCCCAACTTCCGGTGTCCGTAAGGGATTTTCCCATTATCCACAGATTCTGTGGATAACTTTGTGGATAGTCTGGGTGGAAAACGCGGGGTGCGGCATCGTCATGCAACGGTCATCAAACTGCCTGGTTTTTAACCAGTCTGAATTATATATTTAAAACAGTCACTTACGACTCACTCGATGAGCCTCGGGGCGCATCCTCCCGTGCTGGCGGCTGCGGGTAAACCCGGTCACCGGGCGGTTGCCGCTTGTGCATAACACGTCGCGCGACGAATGGACAGCCCGAATTTCGGGCCTTTGACGGTGGGATATTCTGTCGTCCGCCGATGTCGTGATGGTTCTCGCCAAGACGCGAAGGGCGCCAAGGGAAGCGAAGAAAAATCAAACGGGTCGTAGGCCGGCTTGCGACCGAAGGGAGCCAGCCGGCGGTCGAGATTGCGGCGCTGTACAGGGGGGGGCTCGGGCATCACGTGCGCCCAAACCGGAAAAGTCGATTCTCTCGCAGAGCCGCTGAGGACGCGGAGAGAGCAAAGGCAGAAAAAGCCCGTTCTATCTTCCGCCTTCGCCTTTCTCCGCGCCTCCGCGAGAAACCGAATTGGTCTTGACCTTGGCCCGGGGAAAACCCCGCGCCGGTCGGATACCGATCAGAGCGACTTCACGCCGGTGATGAGTTCGCCGGCCACGGTCTGTGCGTCGCCGTAGAGCATCTGCGTGTTGTCGGCGAAGAACAGCTCGTTCTCGATACCGGAGAAGCCGGCGCCGCGGCCGCGTTTGACGACGATCACCTGGTGAGCCTTGTCGGCGTCGAGGATCGGCATGCCGTAGATCGGGCTGTCCTTCTTCGTGCGGGCGGCCGGATTGACCACGTCGTTGGCGCCGATGACCACGGCGGCATCGGCCTGCGCGAACTCCGCGTTGATGTCCTCGAGGTCGGCGATCTTGTCGTAGGGCACGCCGGCCTCGGCCAGCAGCACGTTCATGTGGCCCGGCATGCGGCCCGCGACCGGGTGGATCGCGAACTTCACCTTCACGCCGCGCTCCTCGAGCAGTTCGGTCAGCTCCCAGATCTTGTGTTGGGCCTGTGCCACGGCGAGGCCGTAGCCCGGGATGATGATGACCTTGCTGGCGTACGACAGCATGATCGCGGCGTCGGTGGCATCGATCTCTTTCATGATGCCGCCGCTCTCGCCGCTCGCCTCCGCGCCCTCGTCGGTGCCGAAGCCGGCGAACAGCACGTTGCCGAGCGAGCGGTTCATGGCCTTGGCCATGAGCTGCGTCAGCAGCGTGCCGGCGGCGCCGACGACGATGCCGGCGATCATCATGGCCGGGTTGCCGAGCACGAAGCCCTCGAAGCCGACGGCGAGACCGGTCAGCGCGTTCAGCAGCGAGATCACCACCGGCATGTCGGCGCCGCCGATCGGCATCGTGACGGTGACACCGATCAGCGCGGCCGCGATGAAGAACAGCAGCAGGACGGTCCCGGATTCCACGCCGGCCGCGACGGCGATCGCCGCGACCACCGTGGCGACGGCCAGACCGATGTTGAACATCTGCAGCGCCGCCGAGCGCGGGGATTTCTTCACGATGCCCTGGAGCTTGGCAAACGCCACCAGCGAGCCGGTGAACGCGATCATACCGATCAGTGCGCCGGCCACCGCGAGCACAAGCACCAGCGGCGAGAGCACGTTGTCGCCGAGCATCTCGTTGGCCGCGATCGCGGCGGCCGCGCCGCCGCCCATGCCGTTGTAGAGCGCGACCATCTGCGGCATGTCGGTCATCGCCACGCGCTTCGCGCTGACCCAGGCGACCCCGCCGCCCGAGACCATCGCCACGATCATGAGCGCGTAGTTGTGCAGCCCCTCATGCAGGAAGGTCACGAGCGTGGCCAGCACCATGCCGGCCCCGGCCCAGACGATGCCGCGGCGCGCGGTCTTCGGCGAGCTCATCCCCTTGAGGCCGAGGATGAACAGGATGGCGGCGATGAAATACGCCGCCTGGATGAGGGTGTCCAGCGTCATGCCCGCTTCTCCCTGTCGCCGCTCGACTTGAACATATCGAGCATGCGCTCGGTGACGAAGTAGCCGCCGACCGCATTGCCCGCCGCCAGGAACACGGCGACGAAGCCGATGGTCAGTTCCAGCGGCCCCTCCGCGTGGCCCATGGCGACCATGGCGCCGACCAGTACGATGCCGTGGACGAAATTCGATCCGGACATCAGCGGCGTGTGCAGGATGACCGGCACCTTGGAGATGACCTCATACCCCGCAACCGCGGCGAGCATGAAGATATAGAGTGCGATAAAGCCTTCCATCAGCCTTCTCCCTCGATCTGCCGGCGTGTGGCCTCATGCCGGATGACGCCGTCGTGGACCAGCGCGCAGGCATCGAACACCGCGTCCTCCAGATCGACGTGCACGCCGTCTTCGCCCAGGACCGGATCCAGCAGGGCGAGCAGGTTGCGCCCGTACATCTCGCTGGCATGCACCGCGGCGAGACTCGGAACGTTGTTCGGTCCCGCGATGAGTACGCCGCCGTGCTCGATCGTCTCGCCGGGTTGCGTGAGTTCGCAGTTGCCGCCGTTCTCGGCTCGCAGGTCGACGATGACGGCGCCGTTTTTCATGTTCGCGACCATGTCGGCGCTGATGATCTTCGGCGCGGGCCGGCCGGGGATGCCGGCCGTGGCGATCACGGCGTCGGCACGCTCGAGCCGCTTGGCCAGGACTTCGGTCTGCTTCGCCTTTTCCTCGTCGGTCAGCTCGCGGGCGTAGCCGCCCTCGCCGGTCGCGTCGACGCCGGTGTCGATCAGTTTCGCGCCGAGCGACTCGACCTGTTCACGGGCGTCGGCGCGGATGTCATAGGCCTCCACCTGTGCGCCCAGGCGGCGCGCCGTGGCGATCGCCTGCAGGCCGGCCACGCCGGCGCCGATGACGATCACCTGGGCCGGGCGGATCGTGCCGGCCGCGGTCGTGAGCATCGGGAACAGCCGGCCGGACAGCTCGGCCGCCATGACCGCGCCCTTGTAGCCGGTGATCGTGCCCTGCGAGGACAGCGCGTCCATCGTCTGGGCGCGCGTGATCCGCGGTACCAGTTCGAAACTCAGTGCGGTGACGCCGCGATCGCGCATGCGGGCCATGGCATCCGGATGGCGGTCGTGCTCGGTGAAGCCCGCGAAGATGGCGCCCTCGCGCAGGGCATCGATCTCGGCCTCGCTCGGCGGGTGGACCTTCACGAGCACGTCACAGGCGCCGAGCGCGCTGGCGGCGTCGTCGACGAATTCGGTGTCGGCATACGCCGCGTCGGGATAGCGCGCGGCATCGCCGGCGCCTTTCTCCGCGACCACACGCACGCCGCGTTTGACCAGTTTGGCGACGGCGCCCGGATCCAGGGCGACGCGACGCTCGCCCGGGGTGGTCTCCTTCACCAGGGCTACGGTGATGGTCATGTGTGGCTCCATGGATGAGTCGACGGACACGTACCGGAACGCGGGTGCACGTCTGTCGGCGATGCGATATCACCAGGCGACGGCTGAAGCGGGCGGGACGCGTGCGTTTTCCGGACGCCGTTTGATTGTGCTTCGTTGCGGCCCGGAGACCCCCAGCCTACAATGCGGCGGACCGCTTTTCCACTGACGGCCGGGGGTTTGTGCGGCCCGCGTGCACGTCGTCCTCATGCCGCTGCATCGTTATCCGGCCGCCGTGCGAACGCACCGGAGCCGATCGTCGTGGCACGTGCAGTTCCCGCCGCGACCGCCGAACCTGAACACCGACATGGAGCGCCGCTCCGGAGCAGACCACCGTGGCCGAAGCCTATTCCCGTTACGCCAGTGAGCCCGATTACGCCCACGGTTCCGCCGAATGCACGGGCGTGCTGATGGTGAACCTCGGTACGCCGGAGGCGCCGACGCCGAAAGCGCTGCGCCGCTATCTGGGCCAGTTCCTCGCCGATCCGCGCGTGATCGAATTGCCCCGCTGGAAGTGGCGCCCGATCCTGCACGGGATCGTCCTGCGCACCCGCCCGCGCCGTGTATCCAAGGGCTACGCCGGGGTCTGGACGGAGGATGGCTCGCCGCTTTTGGCGATCAGCCGCAGGCAGGCCGCCGCGTTGCAGGAGAAGCTGTCGGTGCGCGCGCCCGGACCGGTGAAGGTCGCGCTCGGCATGAGTTACGGCCATCCATCGATCCCCGAGGCGCTGGCGGAACTGCGCGCGGCCGGCGCCCGCCGGGTCGTACTGCTGCCGATGTATCCGCAGTATTCGGGGTCGACCAGTGCCTCCGTGTTCGAGGCGACGACGCAGGAGCTCAATCGCTGGCGCTGGATCCCCGAGTTCCGCTGGATCCAGCACTATGCCGATGACGCGGGTTATATCGAGGCGCTCGCGCAATCGGTGCGCGAGTATCGCGCGGAACACGGCAGCGGGGATCTGCTGCTGATGTCGTTCCATGGCGTGCCGAAGCGTTATCTGATCAACGGCGATCCATATCATTGCCTCTGCCAGAAGACCGGGCGCTTGATCGCCGAACGGCTCGGGCTGGGCGAAGACGCATACCGCGTTACCTTCCAGTCCCGTTTCGGTCGTGAACCCTGGCTGCGGCCCTATACCGACGAGACGGTGGAGGCACTCGGCAGGAACGGGCTGAAACGCCTTGATGTCATGTGCGCCGGGTTTCCCGCCGACTGTCTCGAGACGATCGAGGAAATCGGCGGCGAGAACCGTGAGATCTTCGAGGAGGCCGGCGGCGGTGAACTGCATTACATCCCCGCGCTCAACGATCGCGAGGATCACATCGAGGCGCTGGCCGATCTGGTGTTGCGCCACACGCGTGGCTGGCCGGAGACGGATGCCGCGATCGGTCCGTCCGCGCCCGAATCGTTCGAGACCAGCCGCGAACGGGCGCTTGCCCTGGGCGCCGAACGCTGAGCGGAGCGCAATCGCGAGCAAGCTCGCTCCCACAAAAAATCTCACACGCACGATGGGGGCAGCTATGGATCGAACCTGCTCGTGATCGAAGCGGCGCGGTCAAAGCACGAACCAGCCACGCAGGTCGGCGTGGGTTTTGTGGGAGCGAGCTTGCTCGCGATTGACGGCGTCCGCGGATCGAGCCGCTATTCTCCCTACGGGGCGGGGCAGTCTGGAAGATCGGTCCCGCTGTCGGCTTCGCCGTCATTGCCGGCCTTGATCTCGCGCAGCGTGTCGCGCGGACCCTCGGCCTCGGGGGCAAGGCGGGTGGCACAGCGCGCGGCCGTTACGGCGGCGGCCGGGTCGCCGGTGGCCGCGAGGGCATAGGCGAGGTTATTCCAGCCGACGGCCTCGCGTGGCGCGAGTTCGATGGCCTTGAGAAAGGCATCTTTTGCACCGTTCGGGTCGTCGTCGGCGAAGGCCGCGTTGCCCCGCGCCATCCAGGCTGCGGTCTCCCCGGGCCAGCGGTCCGTGGCGGCCTCAAAACCCAGCCGCGCCGCTTCCGTGTGGCCAGTGGTCTCCAGTTCGCGCACGGCGCGCAGCCAGTCGAGCGGCGTCGCCGTCGCCGGCGGTTCGTCCGGCGGTACTACGACCTGTGCCCAGTGGTCGGCGCGCGCCCATGTGCGCTCGAAGGCGCTGAACGCAGTGATGCGTCGACGCGTCGTACCCGATCGCAGAATCAATTCTTCCGCGGCCAGGTCATAGCCGACAGCCACCGCATAATGCCAGCGCGGGAGCCAGTCGAGTCCGAGATTCTGCATCACCAGTACCGGGCGCCCGGACGCGATCTCGCGCAGCAGTTCCTCGAGCTCCGGCGCCAGCGGGTACGCCACCAGGCCACGAGCCCGCGCGGCCGCGCGCATCTCGCCACGCAGGCTGCCCTGCCGGGCAGGTACATAGACCTCGTTGACCAGATCGGACGGTGCGCTGGCGCGCGCGGTGGGGGGCAATACCGTCGCCAGCGCCGCCGGGCCGCATTGCCAGCGCTCCTGCGGATGGAACGGGATCGTGTCGAGTTCGGCCCGTGGCGGCAGGTCGGCGGGCGGGGCGCGCTCAAGGCCCGCCGTCTGCGGCGCGGCGCAGCCCGCGAGCAACAGGGCCGCGCCGATCAGTGCGATCGGCGCGGCCCCGAGCCGCCCCGCGCCAGTGTACATGTGGCGTCTTCCCGCGCGATTACTTGACCGGATGGATGAACGGGAAGATGTCGGTCGCGCCAATGACGTCGGTGACGACGAATACGATGAACACGACCAGTGCCACGCCCACGACCGAAGCGCTGCCGGCGGGCAGTTCGTCGATCCGGCCGTGCAGTTGCGCGACCTCGGCGTCGGTCATGTTCTGGATGCGCATCTCCGCGTCGGCCGGATCGACACCGTATTCGACCAGTTGTTCGCGGACGTCATCGCGCTCGATCAGCGCCACCAGCTCGGCACGCTGACCCGTGGCCTCGACCGTGCCCAGGACTTTATCGGTACCGACCATCGCGGCATGGGCCGGGGCGGTCGCGACGAACAGGAGCATCAGGGCGCAGCAGATGGCGCCGAAACGCTGACGGGCGGAACGATGGGTCATGATGGATCTCCTTCGAACGAGAACTTCGATTCTTGGGCGAGCGGGGGTGTCCGTCAAGCGGTGCAGCGCTGTTCCGTGACGTGGTTTGAGAATTGTTGGTTGCGATGTAAACAGTAACGTAGCCCGGATGCAGGCGAAGCCGGAATCCGGGGTGGCCCTCGATCAGGGTTGCGCGGTCGGTGATTCCCGGAACATGAGGTGTTACCAGGCGTGGCTCATCTCCCGGACTGCGCTTCGCTTCATCCGGGCTACGGGGCGGGTTCGTCGAAGCGATCCCCGGGGCCAAACGGCCCCGGGGCTGGTCGGGTCAGAAGCGCCAGTTGGCGGCGACGGACAGGATGTCGACCGTCGGGTCGAACTCGCCGCGCAGGGTGTTGCCCTGCTCGGTGTTATTCACTTTGACCTCGTCGACGAACAGGTGGGCGTAGCCGACGTCGATCGAGGACGTCCTGGACATCTCGAAGGTCGCGCCGACCGTCAGCCAGGTGCGGTCACCGTCCGGCACCCGCGGGGTCGTGGTCTCCGGGCTGTTGATCGGGGTCTCGTCGAAGGCTACGCCGGCACGAAGTGCCGTGGACTCGAGGCCGGTGTAGGTGCCGCCGATCGAATAGCGGAACGTGTTCTCATACTGGAGGTCGAGCGTCGAGACCTCGGCCCCGTTCGGGCGCTCGATCCGGATCTGCTGGATCGAATCCCACTCGTACCAGGCGATGTCGGCGTCGACGCGCCAGTCGTCCCCGATCCCGTGCGTGCCACTGAGGGTGATGATATCAGGGAGTTCGAGGTCGGCTCGGATGGCGCCATCGGTCGTCGCAGCATTACAGAGCGGATCAGCGGCGCATGATGACGATTCATCGAAGGTGACGTCACCTTCCAGCGTGTAGTCGACACCCTGACGCCAGGACAACCCGACTCGCGTGTCGGTGTCGAATTCATAGAGCAGGCTCAGGTCAAGGCCGAAGCTGCGGTCGTCACCGGTGATCTTTGCGCTGCTGTCGGCCGACCGGTTGCCAAATCCCCCGTGTGTGGTCGCGCACCCCGGGGCCGCGGCGGCGCCACCTGCCGCCGTGCACGCTGCGGCAGAGTCGACTTCATTCTCCAGAGTGGCGTCTATCGACTGATAGTTGATGCCGAAGCCCAGTGACAGCTTGTCTGTTGCCTGAAAAGCCACGCTCGGATTGATGTTGATCGTTTCGAGTTCGCTGTTGGTCGCATGGTAGCGGCCCACCCAGTCGTCATCGTACTCACTGGTCAGGCCGAAGGGCGCGTTGATTCCGATTCCAAATGAGACGGTATCGTTCAGCGGAGTCGAATAGTAAAAGTTCGGGACCAGCGCCGTATCATCGGTGTTGCCGTCGGATCCTGACAGCGAACTCTGGAACGGCGTGCCGGTAGCGGCCGTTGAGCCGTCATTCTCGAAATCCGCCTCCGGCATGATGAAGTGCCCGCCTAACTGCGTGGTGGGCCCATCCAGGCGCGTCATCCCGGCGCCGTTGAAGAAGACGGTGCTGGCATCGTCGGCCGCGGAGGCGGTGCCGGCGAAGGCGTTGCCGAGGCGCGAGACGCTCGACTCGATGATGTAGAACGACGCCGCGGTGGCGGTGCCCGGGATGGCCGCGACCAGGGCGGCGGCGAGGGCCGATCGCTGGATCGTACGTCTCTTCATGGAATCCCCTCCAGTGTGCCGCCGGATCGCCGACGGCTGTTTGTCGCACGTTGGTCTTTGCGTTAGACTCCGCGGCTCGGCGCGGCGCCAGTCGTGTCCGGTGTCGGGGTGTAGCTCAGCTTGGTAGAGCACTGCCTTCGGGAGGCAGGGGCCGCAGGTTCAAATCCTGCCACCCCGACCATCTTTACCTTTCCCGCACGATCGAACTCCAGCAGCTTCCATACCCGTCCGGATTGTCGTCGTTTGCGCTGGACGCGAGTCGACGCTAGCACAGCGTATCCGGGGTATCCATGGGCGGGGTCGTCGCCCGCATCGATCCGCTTGTGCCCGGGCGTCGGGATGCGCTCGGCAGTGGGGGCGTCTGTCGGCCGCCTTTGCTATCCTGCCGCGATCCCGAACAACGACTCATGGAGACCGCGTGACCGGCGGCTGTCTGTATACCCTCTCCGCGCCCTCGGGCGCCGGCAAAACGAGTCTCGTCCGCGCGCTGCTCGATACCGATGCGCAGCTCACGCTGTCGATCTCGCATACGACCCGAGCGCGCCGCGCCGGTGAGGTCGATGGTGTCGATTATTGGTTCGTGGATGACCCGGCGTTCGATCGCATGATCGGGGACGGCGAGTTTCTCGAACACGCGCGGGTTTTCGACAACCGTTACGGTACGTCGGCGCAGGCGGTCGAGGAGACGCTGGCCGGTGGCCGCGATGTGCTGCTCGAGATCGACTGGCAGGGCGCGCGCCAGGTGCGCGAGCGGGTCGCGGGCGCGGTCTCGATTTTCGTCCTCCCGCCGTCGCGCGATGCCCTGGTCGAGCGTCTGCGCGGGCGCGGCCAGGATGCCGACGAGGTCATCGAGCGCCGCATGGAGGCCGCGATCGACGAGATGGAGCACTACACGGAAGCGGATTACCTGATCGTGAACGACGACTTCGACGAGGCGCTCGCGGACCTGCGCGCGATCATCCGCGCCGGTCGCGTGCGCCGGCCCCGCCAGGCCGCGCGCTGCGTGGATCTGATTGCCGATTTGCTGGCACCGGCAGACGGCATCCGGTAGAATCGGAAGGTCTCGCTTAGAGAATCGATAGGTATTCCGTGCGGCCCGCCGCGCGGCTGGATGTAACGAGGAGGGGCGCATGGCCCGCATTACCGTTGAGGACTGTCTGGAAAACGTCGATAACCGCTTCGAGCTGGTGCTGACCGCGTCGCGGCGGGCCCGGCAGATATCCCTCGGCGCCGAACCGCGCGTTCCACGCGAGAAGGACAAGCCGACGGTAATCGCTCTGCGCGAGATTTCGGCAGGCCTGATTGGACGCGAGGTGCTCGACGAGCCGGAGACGGATGCCGTCCCGGAGGCCGCCGTCGAGGAAGAGGCGACCGAGGCCGTCGCCGAAGATGCCGTGGCCACGGAAGAGGCAGCGGACACCGGGACCGCATCCACCGAAGAGGCGGCGCAACCGTCGGACGAGGCCAAAGGCCCGGACGAGGGGCCCGCCGAAGAGACCTGAGCGCCGCCCCGCCCACCGGGGCGCGCGGGTCGGAGACGGAAGATATGTCGCCGACCGCCCGCCGCATGGCCGAGCAGGAAGCGGCCGGTCGCCGCATGGCACCGGTCGCCCCGGACCGTTACACCATCGACGACCTCTGCGCCGAGCTCGAACCCCGCCTCGATGCCGACGCGCTCGAACGCATCCGCCGCGCCTACACCTTCGGTGCCCGTGCCCATGAGGGCCAGCAGCGCCTGACGGGCGAGGCCTACATCACCCATCCCCTGTCGGTCGCCCGCACCGTATCCGAACTCTCGCTCGATGCCGACAGCATCGTCGCCGCGCTCCTGCACGATGTTCTCGAGGATACGAGCGTGCCGCGGGAGCGGATCGAAGGGGATTTCGGCGAGAACGTCGCGCGCCTGGTCGACGGCCTGAGCAAGCTGACGCATCTCAGCTTCAACTCGCGCGCCGAACAGCAGGCCGCGAATTTCCAGAAGATGATGCTGGCGATGGTCGACGATATCCGCGTCGTCCTGATCAAGCTCGCCGATCGCCTGCACAACATGCGCACCCTCGACGTGATGCCGGTGCACAAGCGCCACCGCATCGCCCGCGAGACGCTCGATATTTACGCGCCGATCGCCAACCGGCTCGGCATCAACACGCTCAAGCATGAACTCGAGGATCTGGCCTTCGCGGCGCTGTATCCGATGCGCTACCGCATCCTCGCCGAGGCGGTCCGACGGGCGCGCGGCAACCGCAAGGAGTTGATGCAGAAGATCGAGATCGTGATGGTCGAGCGCCTGCATCAGGAGGGGCTGGACGCGCGCGTGATCGGGCGCGAAAAGCCCCTCTACAGCATGTATCGGAAGATGCGCGAGAAGCACCTCTCGTTCCATGAGGTGTTCGACAAGTTCGCGATCCGGGTAATCGTCGACAGCGTGGATACCTGCTATCGCACGCTCGGCCTGCTGCATAATCTCTACAAACCCGTGCCCGGACGATTCAAGGACTACATCGCGATCCCGAAAGGCAACGGTTACCAGTCTCTGCACACGGCCCTGTTCGGCCCCCACAGCATCGCCATAGAGGTCCAGATCCGCACGGCGGACATGGACCGCTTCGCCGAGTCCGGCATCGCCGCGCACTGGCTCTACAAAGCCCGTGGCGACGATTCCGAACACCCGCTCAAGACGCACGGGCCAGCGCGCGAGTGGCTGCGCAGTCTGCTGGATATGCAGCAGTCCACGGGCAGTTCGGTAGAGTTCCTCGAACACGTCAAGATGGACCTGTTCCCCGACGAGATGTATGTCTTCTCGCCGCGTGGGGATATCTACAAGCTGCCCGCGCAGTCCACGGTCATCGATTTCGCGTACGCGGTGCATTCGCAGATCGGTCATACCTGCGTGGCCGCGAAGATCGACCGGCGGCTGTCGCCGCTGTCGACGCCCCTGCACTCGGGCCAGACGGTCGAGGTCGTTACCGCGCCCGGCTCGACGCCGAGTCCGCTGTGGCTGAATTTCGTGGTGACCGCGAAGGCGCGCAGTGCCATCCGCCACTACCTCAAGCACCAGGCCACCGAAGAGGCGACCGAGTTCGGCCGCCGCCTCGTGCGGCGCCACCTGGACCGCTACGGCATGACCATCGACGATATCGAGCCCGAGCGCATGCAGCGCACGCTCACGGAGTTCGGTTATCGCGATGCCGACCACCTCTGGATCGAGGTGGGCCTTGGCAATCGCCTGCCGAGTCAGGTGGTCAAGCGTCTGGTCCCGGAAGACCGCGCCGTGGATAACCGGCGCGACCGCGACAAGCCGAGTGTCGAGCCGGTACTGCTCGAGGGTGGCGAGAGCATGGTGGTCTCGTTCGCCCGCTGTTGCCGACCGATCCCCGGCGACAACATCCAGGGCTTCCTGTCGGCGGGCAAGGGCGTGGTGATTCACCGCGCATCGTGTTCCAACGTCGCCGACTACCGTCGCCGGCCTGACAAGTGGCTGCCGGTCGAATGGGCGCCGGACGTCGAGGGTGAGTTCTCCGCCTGCATCATGGTCGAGGTCATGGATCGTCGCGGCGTGCTCGCGCGCGTCGCGACGCTGATCTCCGACCAGGACGCCAATATCGAGCACCTCGAATTCGAAGACCGCGACCGCATGACCTCCGTGCTCCGCCTCGTCCTCTCCGTCCACCACCGCGTCCACCTCGCCCGCATCATCCGCACGCTCCGCCAACTCCCCGCCGTCATGCGCGTCCGCCGCGAGACCCGCTGATCGATCGAGCGTGTTCATTCGTGGCTGTCCAGGTTCGCGCCGAGGCCCGAATACCTCGCCAGCGACCGCTGTGCTTTGTACACTCGCGCATCCGCGCTTGCCCTTTGATCCGGAGTTCGAGATGACCCGACGCGTAATTCAGACCGATGCCGCGCCCGCGGCGATCGGGGCGTATTCCCAGGCCGTGGTGACCGGCGACACCGTGTATGTCTCCGGCCAGATCCCGCTGGTGCCGGAGACCATGGAAATCGACGACGGCGACATCAATGCGAAGATCCGGCGGGTGTTCGCCAACGTCCAGGCCGTCACCGAGGCCGCAGGTGGCCGGCTCGATCAGGTGATCAAGCTCAATGTCTATCTGACCGACCTGAGCAATTTCCCGATCGTCAATGAGGTACTGGGCGAGTTCTTCGACGAGCCCTACCCGGCGCGCGCCGTCGTGGGCGTGGCGGCGCTGCCGAAAGGCGTGCCGGTCGAGGTGGACGCGATCGTCTCGCTCGCTGACTGAGTCCGTGACCCGGGCCGCAACGACCCTGGCCGAGACGACGCCGGTTACGGCGCTGCCCGGGGTCGGTGAGCGCCTGGCCGAGCGTCTGGCGCGGCTCGGCATCGCGAGCGTCGCGGATGCCCTGTTCCACCTGCCGCTGCGCTACCAGGATCGTACCCGGGTGCGCCGGATCGGTGAACTGCGCCCGGGTGAGGAAGCGGTCGTCGATGCGACGGTCGAACACGCAAGTATCGTCCACGGACGTCGGCGTGCGCTGGTCGCGCGGGTGCATGACGGCACCGGCGCCCTGACGCTGCGCTGGTTCCACTTCGCCGAGCGCCAGCGCAGACAGCTTGTCCACGGGGCCCGCATCGTCCTGTACGGCGAGGTCCGGCACGGGCCGGCGGGCCTCGAGGTGGCGCACCCGGAATACCGGCTGCTCGGCCCCGACGCAGCGCCCGCGGTCGAGGATGCCCTGACGCCGGTCTACCCGGCGACCGACGGCGTGGGCCAGGCGACGCTGCGCCGCGTGACCGCTGCAGCGCTCGACTGCATCGGCGGCGATGTGTCGCTGGTGGATCCGCTGGTCGACTTCGCGCCCGCCGGTCTGCCGTCGCTGCACGCCGCGTTGGTGACGGTTCACCGCCCGCCGCCCGATGTCGACACGGCGGCGCTGCTCGCCGGCAGTCATCCGGCCTGCCGCCGGCTCGCGTTCGAGGAACTGCTCGCGCACCATCTCAGTCTGCTGCGGTTGCGCCAGCGTGCGCGCTCGCGTTCCGCGCCGTCGCTGGTGGGTAAC
>Ga0075106_1000537_pt1 | contig 19503 bp, 18 predicted proteins | sample AntDeeMetag02WF4_FD_69796 | JGI IMG/M metagenome (GOLD analysis project Ga0075106, IMG submission 69796) | Saline lake microbial communities from Deep Lake, Antarctica - Antarctic Deep Lake Metagenome 02WF4 | ecosystem: Environmental > Aquatic > Non-marine Saline and Alkaline > Saline | place... | reverse complement strand
TTCATCGGCTCGAACAGCCAGTTGGTGGCGCCGATCGAGATCGGAGCGGGCGCGACCATCGGCGCCGGCTCGACGGTCACCAAGGCCGCGCCGGCTCGGGCGTTGACGCTGTCGCGCACCAAGCAGATCAGTATCGACGGCTGGAAACGCCCGAGAAAGCATATGCCCGGCCGCGATTGAAAAACGCCGGGTCGCCGCGCCCACCGCTTTCGCCGGCGCGGCCTCATTGAACAGGGGAAGTATTCATGTGCGGAATTGTCGGGGCCACGGCCCAGCGCGATGTCGAGCCCATCCTGCTCGAAGGCCTGCGTCGGTTGGAATATCGCGGCTACGACTCGGCCGGCATGGCGCTTGTGCACGACGGCGCGCTCGATCGCACGCGCGCTGTCGGCAAGGTTCAGGCGCTGGCCGATCGGCTGGCCGAGGCGGCGCACCCGGGCACGCTGGGTATCGCGCATACGCGCTGGGCCACCCATGGCGGCGTGTCCGAAGCCAACGCCCATCCGCACATGTCCACGGATCGTATCGCGGTGGTGCATAACGGCATCATCGAGAACTTCGAGCCGCTGCGCGCGCGCCTGGTCGAGGCCGGCTACGAGTTCGACTCCGAGACCGATACCGAAGTGGTCGCGCACCTGATCGACAGTCATCTGGGGGATGGCGACGATCTGGCTGCCGCGGTACGCGCGAGCGTGAACGAACTGCATGGGGCCTACGCGCTGGCCGTGGTCTGCCGCGACGATCCGCATACGCTGGTTGCCACCCGCAGCGGCTCGCCGCTGGTGCTGGGCGTGGGTATCGGCGAGCATTTCGTGGCCTCCGACATCGCGGCGCTGCTGCCGGTCACGCGCAGCTTCGTGCATCTCGAGGAAGGCGACCTGGTAACCGTCGCGCCCGAGCACTTCGATATCCTCGACGGTAACGATCAGGCGGTCGAGCGCGAAATCAAGGAAACCGGCCTGTCGATTTCTGCCACCGAGAAGGGCGGCTATCGCCACTTCATGCTCAAGGAAATCTACGAACAGCCGCGCGCGCTGGCCGAAACCTGGCAGGGCCGTGTATCGGCCGACGATATCTTCGCCTCCAGCATCAGCGAACAGGCCAAGGATCTGCTCGAAGGCGTCGAAGCGATCCATATCGTGGCCTGTGGCACCAGCCATCACGCCGGCCTGGTCGCGCGCTACTGGCTCGAGGCCATGGCGCGTATCCCCTGCAACGTCGAACTGGCCAGCGAATACCGCTACCGCAACCCGGTGGTGCCCAAGAACTGCCTGTTCGTCACGCTGTCACAGTCCGGCGAGACCGCAGACACGCTGGCGGCATTGCGTTATGCCAAGTCGCTGGGCAACGGCGAGGGCGGCTATCTCGCCTCGCTTGCCATCTGCAACAAACCGGAAAGCTCGCTCACCCGCGAATCCGACATGGTGCTCATGACCCACGCCGGCCCGGAAATCGGCGTGGCCTCGACCAAGGCATTCACCACCCAGTTGCTGTGTCTGCTGCTGCTCACCGGCATGCTCCAGCGCAACGCCGCCGACCGGAGCAAGTTGGCAGGTGAAATCCATCGCGTGACCGAGGCAGTAGAGCGGGTGCTCGAACTCGACGACGCCATCCGCAAGCTCGCCGAAGAGTTCGTCGACAAGGATCACGCCCTGTTTCTCGGGCGCGGGCCCATGTACCCGATCGCCATGGAAGGCGCGCTCAAGCTCAAGGAAATTTCCTACCTGCACGCCGAAGCCTACGCCGCCGGCGAACTCAAGCACGGCCCGCTCGCCCTGGTCGACGAAAAGATGCCCGTGATCGCCGTCGCCCCGAGCAACGATTGGCTCGAAAAGGTCAAATCCAACCTGCAGGAAGTCCGCGCCCGCGGCGGCAAGCTGTATGTATTCGCCGACGCCCGATCGGGCCTGGACACCGGGCCGGGCATCACCGTGCTCGACATGCCCCACGTCCACGAAGTCCTGGCCCCGATCGCCTACACCGTCCCGCTGCAACTGCTCGCCTACCACGTCGCCGTAGCCAAGGGCACGGACGTCGACCAGCCGCGGAATTTGGCCAAGTCGGTGACGGTAGAATAGAAGCCGGGAAAATAACTTTTAAAACAAAGTTTAAGTTATAGGCCCGGCGTTTTTTTTCGAGTGCCTCGGCCTGTGGGCAACCAAAGGCTCAGCAATTTGACCGACAGGGCTCGGCGGCCCTTGCCGTTCGAGGTCGCTCTTCAGCTGCGATTGTCAAAAGTCAGCAGACGATCCTGATCGCGTAGCAGGTAGAGCGCGATGCAGGCCGCGAGCATCGGCCACGCGGCAAAGAACAGCAGATGCGCGCCTTCGAAAGGCGCCAGATACTCGCGGAACGCGGAGAACGTCGACACCCCGTGCAGCACCAACACCGCACCGTAGGTCAGGCGTTTCTTCAGCCCGGCGACGAACGCGAGTATCAGTACTACCTCAAGAATCGCCAAGCCCCAGACCAGCACCGAGCCGACGCCCGGGATGGCGTAGAACTTCTCGAAGATGCCGGCCGTGTGCGACGGATTGACGAACTTGTCGATGGTCCAGATCGCCATGACAAGGAATACGCTCAGGCGCAGCAGAAGCAGGCTGAGTTGCAGTCGTGTCTGTTCGGTCATGCGGTGCCGGCTCCTGTGGGGGTCGCGCGATTCGCGCGGATCAACCGTTCTTGTGCCATTCGAACTGCTGGAACGGCTTGTCGACCGGCGTCTCGGCGAGATGATTGACGTAGTTGCTCATCACCTTCTGCGATACGCCGAGCACGACCTCGAGCAGCTGTCGACGGGTATAGCCGGCGTCAAAGAAAGTCTTGATCGCGTCGTCGCTGACTTCACCGCGCTGGCGCACGACGCTCAGAGTGAAGTCGCGCAGCGCTTCAAGGCGGTCGCTGGGCAGTGGCGTTTCGTTGCGCAGCGCATCGGTGACCGCGTCGTCCACTTGCATCTGCTTGGCGATGGCGGTATGTGCCGGCACACAGTAGTGGCAGCCGTGCTCCACATTGATGCTCTGCCAGACCACTGTCTGTTCGTCAGCAGCGAAGCTGGTGTTGAGGAACAAAGCGTGCAGATGTTGGTAGGCGTCCAGCAGGCCCGGCGCTTCGGCCATCACGGCATGCAGGTTCGGGATCATGCCGAAGTCTTTCACCGAGTTTTCGAGCAGTGGCTTGCTGTCGCCCGGCGCGCTTTGTTCGTCGTGCAGTTTGAAATCGACCATAGCGGTCTTCTCTTGCGAAATTTGTTGATTGCGTTGCAGCTTAATCGTATTTGAGCAATCATTCAAGTTAAACTGTGTCCTTGCTCGAAAACCATCGGTCCGCGCCCAAGCGAGTTCGTACAAAGTCATGCCACGCCAACCCCTCTACGATCGCCAGCAGGCACTGGACCAGGCCGTGCAGCTGTTCTGGCAACAGGGTTTTCATGCGACCTCCATCAAGGACGTCGAGCGTGCGCTGGACATGCGCCCGGGCAGCATTTATGCCGCCTTCGGCAGCAAGTCGCGACTGTTCCGGGACGCGCTCGAGCGCTATGCCGAACAGGGTCTCGCCGAGCTGGAGGATCAGTTGCAGATCCATGTGTCGCCGCTGACCGGTCTGGCGGGCTATCTGCGCTCGCTGGGTGGTCTGCGTGACCGGGTCATGCCCTGTCGTGCCTGCATGCTGGTCAAGAGCCTGCTCGAACTCGACGCGCATGATGCAGGCGCGCAGGCCCAGGCGGATCGGCTACTGGCGGCGATGGAGAGGCGTTTCATCGCCTGTTTCGAAGCTGCGCAGGCCGCCGGCGAACTCGCGCAGGAGCAATCACCGACGCGTCTCGGGCGCCGACTACAGGCCGAGGTGATGGGGCTGCGTGCCTATGCGCAGCGGGATGTCGATGCCGCAGCGCTCCGGCAGCTGGCCGACGACATGGCCGTCTCGATAGAGCGGCTGCGTACGTAGGAGGCTGTGGGACTCAAGCGATCATCGTGAGCAAGGTGGGCGAACGAGCGCAAAAGCGTCGATTTTTGAGGCGAATAGTGGTTCTATTCAACGACAAAAGCGGCGTATTTGCGCCATTATCCGACCGGCGCAGTAGATTGGCCTTGAGTCCGACAGCCCCTACTGCGGACGCAGCAGCCTGCCGACGTGCTCGGCGCGAAACGGCGGGTCGATGGTGCACATGTTCTGGTCCGGTCGAGTACCTCAGTCTTCCAGGCTGGCGTACGGCAGGCCAACATAGTTTTCGGCGATCGTGGTGCGCCCGGCCCTGGAACTGAGAAAATAACCCAGTTCGGCGTGCTGGATACGCGACTCGAAGTCTTCATTTTCGGAAAATCGGTGCAGGTTGGCGGTCATCCACCAGGAGAAGCGTTCGGTCTTCCACACCCGCGACAAACAGGTCGCCGAATAGCGTTCGAGCAGATCCATGCGGCCATCGCGATAGATGCGTTGAAACAGTCGATACGCGGTGTGCACGTCCGAAATGGCCAGGTTGAGCCCTTTGGCGCCGGTCGGCGGCACGATATGGGCCGCGTCGCCGAGCAGCAGCAGCCGCCCGTGCTGCATCGGCTCGGCCACGAAACTGCGCAATGGCGCCACCGATTTGTCGATGGATTCGCCGGTGATCAGCGCATCGGCCACCGATTCGGGCAGGCGGCGCTTCAATTCCGCCCAGAAGGCTTCGTCGCTCCAGTTGTCCGGATCTTCGTCATCCGGAACCTGGATATAGTAGCGGCTGCGCGTGGGCGAGCGCATGCTGCACAGCGCGAATCCGCGAGGATGGGTGGCATAGATCAGTTCTTCGGCCACCGGCGGAGTTTCGGCCATCACCCCGAGCCAGCCGACGGGATAGGTGCGCTCGAACAGGTTCAGCCGCGCCTGCGGGATACAGCGGCGCGATACGCCGTGATAACCGTCGCAGCCGGCGATGAACGCGCAGTCCAGGCGCTGCGGCTCGCCGTCATGGGTGAACGTCACGTACGGCGCATCGCTGTCGATGGCATGCGGCTGCACGTCGTCGACTTCATACCAGGTGGTCGCGCCGCGCTGCTTACGTGCAGCCATCAGATCGCGGGTGACCTCGGTCTGGCCGTACACGGTCACGTGGCGCCCGCCGGTCAGGCCGCTCAGATCGATCCGCACGCGCTCGCCGGCGAACGCGATATCGAAGCCGTCGTGAATGAGGCCGTGGGCGTCGAGATTGTCGGCCACCTCGGCTTCGTGAAGCAGATCCACGGTGCCCTGTTCGAGCACCCCGGCACGAATACGCCCGAGCACGTAGTCGCCCGAGCGGCGCTCGAGGATCACATTGTCGATGCCGGCCACGGTCAGCAGCTGGCCGAGCAGCAGCCCCGCGGGGCCGGCGCCGATGATGGCAACTTCGGTTTTCATGTCTTCTCCGGGCCGCGCCGCGCGTCGCGGTGGACGGGGCCGTACAAAATGGGGCTATGAGCCTGTCAGACTCAAGACCAATCTACTGCGCCGGTGGGATAATGGCGCAAATATGCCGTTTTTTTCGTTGAATAGAACCACTATGCACCTCAAAAATCGTAAAAATTTCTGCTCGCTGTCCCACCGTGCTCGCAACGAACCCCTGAGTCCGACAGGCTCCTAGAAGTCGAAGAACACCGTCTCGTGGTCGCCCTGCAGGCGAATGACGATGTCGTAGCGCGGCTGGCCGGCGTCGTTGTCGCCGTTGCGCTGCGCCACCAGCGTGTGGCGGCGGCTGGGCGGTACCCGCTGCATGAACGGGCAGGCCTGGTTGGCCTGTTGTTCGTCGTCGAAGTACAAGCGTGTGTGCAGATGAACGTTGATGCCGCGCGCGAACAGCACGAGATTGACGTGCGGCGCCATTTCGATGCCGTCGGGATGCATGACGCGCCCGGGTTTGACCGTATGCAGCGTCCAGTGTCCGGCGTCGGTAGCCGCCGGTGCGGCCCGGCCCAGGCTGTTGAAGGCGTTGTCGAAGGCAAAATCGGTCACATAGCGCCCCTGCGCGTCGGCCTGCCAGGCCTCGATCAGCACGTCGGCCACGACATCGCCGATGCCGTCGAGTACCCGCCCCGCGATCTCGATCGGCTGACCTTCGGCGTCCGGCCCGGCCATGACGTTGCCGATTTCATGATCGCGTTCGGGCAGGCCGGCCACATCGAGCGCCAGGCCGATATGCACATAGGGCCCGGCGGTCTGGGAGGGCGACTCAGGCAGGAACACGCTGTGCGGATCGAGTGGCTGGCGCTGACGATCATAAGACATGGCGAACTCCGGCTCAGAAATTCTCGAAATAGGTCTGCAACGCGCCGCGCGTGACGATATCGAAGCGATAGACCAGGCAGTCGAAGGAGCGCGAGCGCGCCATGTCCAGGCGCGCGGTCAGCGTTTCGACTGCTTCCGGATCGTTGAGCGTGTTGACGATCGGGCAGAACGGAATCAGCGGATCACCCTCGAAATACAGCTGCGTTATCAAGCGCGTGGAAATCGAGGGCCCGAACACCGACATATGGATATGCGCCGGGCGCCAGGAGTTCGGGTCGTTCGGCCAGGGGTAGGGCCCGGGCCGGATGGTGCGAAAGCGATACCAGCCGTCAGCGTCGCTGACTGTGCGTCCGACGCCGCCGAAATTGGGGTCCAGCGGCGCGGCGTAGCTGTCCTTTTTGTGCCGATAGCGTCCGCCCGCGTTGGCCTGCCACATCTCGACCAACGTATGCGGCACCGGTTTGCCGAACTGATCGATCACCCGGCCGAACAGCTGCATGCGTTCGCCGATCGGCAGGCCGTCGCGCTCGCCGCCCTGGCGATAATTCATCAGCAGGTCGTTGTCATGGGCGTCGAGCGCCATGCGGTCGAAGTCCGGGCCGCTGCGCTCGGACGCGCTCGGCGTCTGGATCGCGACCAGCGCCTGACGGGGCGATCGTGCGACCGCGGTCTTGTAGCCCGTGTCATGGGCCGGCGGATGCCAGTGCAGGCGATCGCGCATGACAAAGGCCGTGTGTTCATTCAACGCCATGGCTGATTACTCCTCCTGTGCGAGCTGAAACCGCGCCCCATCGCTAACTGAACAACCTGCCCGCTGCGCCCGCACAGGCCAATTGAAAGTTGTCGCATGCGGCATATCGAAATGGTTATGTCTGATCTTGCGGGCGCCAGTTCACGCCTGGGTAGTCGGCGGCGCTCGCGCGCAGGCAATCGCACAGCTGGCGGGCGGCTGGGGACATCGGCTGGCTGCTGTTGATCGCGAAACCCACCGAGCCGCCGCGGATCTCGATCGGCGCGGCGACTACGACCATTTGATGAGAGCAAACGTATTCTCGGGCGGTGTCCGCCGGCGTGATCCAGACCGCGTCCGTGCCCAGCACATAGGCGCTCGACAGCGGCAGCGACAGCGTTTCCAGCGCGTGCGGCGGGTCGATGGACTGCTCCACCCAGTAGCGTTCGAGCTGCTCGCGCAGCGTGGTGCGCGGCGGCGGGATCACCCATGGGTAATAGGTCAGTGCGGTGGGCGTCATGCCGGTCTGGCCGGTTACCGGATGCCCGGCACGCACCACCGCGATCATGGGTTCGTGATAAAGATGCTCGAAGGCCAGATCGCGGATCTCCTCGGCCTCGCTCATGCGCCCGACCACCAGATCCAGCTCGCCCAGGCGCAGCCGCGTGAGCAGCGCGGCGCTGGTGCCGGTATCCACCTCGACGCGCAGCTGCGGGCTGTGTCGATGCAGGGCCATGAGTGTACTCGGCAGCAGACCGCCTTCCACGTTGGATAGCGCGCCCAAGCGCACGACGGCTTCCGGCGTGTTGCTGCGAACGGCCTCAATACCTTCATCGATCGAGCGCAGCGCCGGCGCCGTATAGCGCAGCAGTGTGCGCCCGGCCGGGGTCAGGCGTACCCCGCGCGGGCCGCGCTGGAACAGCGACACGCCCAGATGCGTTTCCAGCTCGCGGATCGTCTTCGACATGCCGGGCTGGGTGATCGACAACGTTTGCGCGGCCGAGGCGAGCTGGCGCTGGCGCGCGACCTCGGCAAAGGCGGCCAGATGGCGCAGCTTGATCGGCGAATGGATCACGTCAGCGGGGGTAGATAGCGATTTACCAAGAGCAAGTATCCGCAAATCAACACAAATGCTCGCAAACAGGAGAAGGCTATTGTTGAGTATGTCAAAAAATCAGCAGCCTTCGGTCGCCCGTACTGATTATCAGAGCTCCAGAAGCAAGCGTGCCTCACGCAAAGCCGCCAAGGCGCAAAAACAAGGCAAGGCTTGCGATGACGCGCTGCCATGCAGTCTTTGCGCGTTTGCGAGAAACCTTTTCGGCTCCGTCCTGTGCAGTCAGCGTGGAATCGAACGCGCGAGCCGAGCTTGAGACAGGAAGTTTTGCTTTCTTTGCAATACCGCCAAGTATTTATTTATCTTGGTATTACGTGGCACCGCGCTCTTCAGTGGGGCGTTCGCGCCAGCCCCCAGCCCTGCTCGCGGGCCAGTTTGAAGGCGTGGTTGGCGGCCGGCACACCGGCATAAATGGCGACGTGCATGAGGGTCTGGCGCAGCTGCGCCTCGGTCACGCCGATCGTTTTGGCGGTTTCCAAATGCAGCACGAGCTCGCCGTCGCGGCCGAGCGCGGCGAGCACGCCCAGCGTGATCATGCTGCGCTGACGACGCGTCAGATCGGTGTTGCCCCAGAGCTCGCCCCAGGCCATGCGGGTGATGAAATCCTGAAAGGGCGCGTCCAGCGTCGTCGCGTTGCGCGCCGCGCGCTCCACGTGTTCGGCGCCCAGCACCGCCTTGCGCACCGCCAGGCCTTGTTCATAGTCGACCGGCGGCTGGGTGCTGGTATGCCCGAGCGCACGGCACAGCCAGTCGACGAATGCGCCGGGCGCCTCCACCGACGGCACGTGCGCGACCGCGTCCAGCAGCGTCGGCTCGGGCGCGCCCAGGTCATTGGCCAACTCATTGGCTAACGTCTGCAGCGCGCTGGGCGGGGTCGCGGCGTCCTGTTCCCCGGCCAGCAGTGCGACCGGTGTGTCGACCGCGCCCAGGCGGCCGCTGAAATCGGTGCCTGCCAGCAGTTCGCACAGTTGCGCATAGCTTTCGTCGTGGCCGCGGGCCAACTGTAACTGCCAGCCGGCCAGCGTTGCCGGGCTGGCGCGCTTGAGCGCGGGCGCGAACCAGCGCTCGACCAGCTCGGACGCCATCGCGGTCAGGCCTTCCTCGCGCACGCGCGCGGCGCGCTCATGCCAGGTCGCGCCTTGGCCGATGACCGCGCCGGTATTGGTCAACGCCACCCGGTCGAGCCGTTCGGGCGCCTCGAGCAGCAGCGCCTGGCCGATCACGCCGCCGATCGAGGTGCCCACGAAATGGGCGCGCCCGATGTTCAGGTGATCCAGCAGGGCCACGGCGTCGGCGGCCAGGTCGCTCGCACTGATCGCGCCAGCGACCGGGGCACTGGCGCCGTGGCCGGGCAGATCCCAGCTGATCAGGCGCCACCGATCGCACAGTCGGGCCACCACCTCGTCCCAGACCGCCTGGCTCATACCCAGCGGATGTGCGAGCAGGACCGCCGGCGCGGACTGTGCGCCGGTATCGCGATAGGCAACGACGTGGTTTCTGATTTCAGCGAACGGCATGGTGTCTTTCCGTCAACGCGCTCAGACGCGCTCGAGTACCGTGGCAATGCCCTGGCCGACGCCGATGCACATGGTCGCCAGCCCGTACTGCGCGTTGCGCCGCTGCATTTCGTGCAGCGCGGACTGCACGATGCGCACCCCGGACATGCCCAGCGGATGGCCCAGCGCGATCGCGCCGCCGTTCGGATTTACCCGTTCGTCGTCGTCAGCCAGGCCCCAGCCGCGGGTGACCGCCAGCGCCTGGCTGGCAAAGGCTTCGTTGAGTTCGATCACGCCCATGTCGTCGATCGCCAGATCGAGCCGGTCGAGCAGCTTGTTGGTGGCATACAGCGGGCCCATGCCCATGATCCGCGGCTCCACGCCGGCCGTGGCCATGCCGCGAATACGCGCCATCGGCACGAGATTGAAGTCGCGTAGCGCCTGTTCGCCGGCCACCAGCAGCGCGCCGGCGCCGTCGTTGACCCCCGAGGCATTGCCGGCGGTGACCGTGCCGTTGTCGCGAAACGGCGTGGGCAGCTTGCCCATCTTCTCCAGCGAGGTCTCGGGGCGTGGATGCTCGTCGGTATCGAAGATCAGCGGATCGGCCTTGCGGCGCGGGATCTCGATGGGCTCGATCTGCCCGGCGAGCCGGCCGGCCACGCGCGCGGCTTCGGTCTTCTGCTGCGAGCGATAGGCGAACAGATCCTGATCCTCGCGCAGCACGTCGAACTGCTCGGCGACGTTCTCGCCGGTTTCCGGCATCGAGTCGACGCCGTACTGCTGCTTGAGCAGCGGGTTGATGAAGCGCCAGCCGATGGTGGTGTCTTCCATGGTCTGGCTGCGCGCAAACGCCGACGGCGCCTTGGACACGACATAGGGCGCGCGCGACATCGATTCCACGCCGCCGGCCAGCATCAACGAGGTTTCCCCAGCCTTGATCGCGCGCGCGGCGGTACCGATGGCATCCATGCTCGAGCCGCACAGACGGTTGATGGTTGCCCCGGGCACGGTGTGCGGCAGGCCCGCCAGCAGCGTGGACATGCGTGCGACGTTGCGGTTGTCCTCGCCGGCCTGGTTTGCACAGCCGACGAGCACGTCGTCGATCGCGGCCGGATCCAGATCCGGCGCCTGCGCGAGCACCGCGCGGAAGATATGCGCGAGCATGTCGTCCGGGCGCACCGCCGCCAGGGTGCCGCCAAAGCGGCCGACCGCGGTACGGCGCGGATGACATAGAAACACAGATTCGCTCATGGTTGACCTCGCAGGGTTTGCGTCAGGAAGATAGTTTACGCCTCGGCGTGATGGCGTTCAGTGCGCGCCTTGAGATCGCGCAGCACGGCCAGCTCGTGGTCGCTGGGTTGATCGGTGGTGGCCAGCTCGGGCGCGAAGCGGATCGCCCAGCCGGTCGCCTGGATGACGTCGTCGCGACTTACGCCGGGGTGCAGCGATGTCACCGTAAGCTCCTTGGTGGCCGGGTCGGGCTGCATGACGCACAGATCGGTGATCACCCGGGTGGGGCCGTTGCCGATATTGGGCACGTTGTCGCGCGCGCTGCCGTCGCGGCCGAAGCCGACCGTGGTCACGAAATCCACCGCCTCGACGAAGGTGCGCGTGGAGTGCTTGAGCGTGATGAAGATTTCGCCGGTCGCGGTGGCCATTTCGGGCGCGCCGCCGCCGCCGGGCAGGCGCACCTTGGGATCGGTGTAGTCGCCGATCAGGGTGGTGTTGAGATTGGCAAAACGATCGACCTGGGCCGCGCCAAGAAAGCCGACATCGATCTTGCCGCCCTGAACCCAGTAGCGAAACATCTCCGGCACCGACACCGTGGTCAGCGCCGTTTCGCACAGCTCGCCGTCGCCGATCGACAGCGGCAGCACGTTCGGCCGCGTTTCCAGCGTGCCGGACTCGTAGATCAGCACCACGTCCGGCGCATGGGTCAGCCGTGCCAGATTGGCGGCTTCGCTGGGCAGGCCGATGCCCACGAAACAGCTCTGGCCGTTTCTCAGCGCGCGTGACGCGGTGACCGACATCATTTCGCTGGCGCTATAGGATTGGCTCATGCCGATGCTCCATTGCCGAAAACGTGGCTGTCCAGCCAGGCGGAAAACGCCTCGCGATCGCGCGCGATCGGATCCCAGTCCTTGTAGAAGCGGTTCGAGCGCGCATAGTAGCCGTGCGTATACGATGGTTTGGCGCCGCCGGGCGCTTCGGCCACCGCGCTGATCACCCAGCCCGGGATCACGCAGGCGTTGGGCCCGCAGTCCAGATCGTCCACGATTTCCTCGACCGTGACCACCGCGTGCCGGGCCGCCAGCACGGCTTCCTTCTGCACCCCGATAATGCCTTCGACCAGCACGTTGCCGCGCCGGTCGGCCTTTTGTGCATGCACGATCGACACGTCGGGCCGGATCGAGGGTACGGCGGCGAGCCGCTCGCCGGTGAACGGGCATTCGATGAAGCGGATCTGGTCGTTGACCTTGGGCAGATCGGAGCCGATATAGCCGCGCAGAACCGCCAGCGGCAGCCCGGCCGCCCCAGCCTCGAAGGCGTTGGCCATCGCGGCGTGGCTGTGTTCGAAAATCTCGATCGGATGCGGCCAGCCTTTCTCGACCGCGTCGCGCAGCCGGTGCAGCGAGCCCACGCCCGGATTGCCGCCCCAGGAAAAGATCAATTGTTTAGCGCAGCCGGCGCCGATCATCTGATCGTAGATCAGATCCGGCGTCATGCGGATCAGCGTGAGATCGCGTTTTTTCTGACGGATGATTTCGTGGCCGGCGGCGAACGGAATCAGGTGGGTGAAACCTTCCAGTGCGACGGTCGCCCCGTCGGTCACATACTGGTCGATCGCATCCCGCAGCGAGACGAACTCTGCCATCGGATCAGCCTCCTTGAGTTCGATATACGAACATAAGTTTGTATGACGAATAATCTACTGCGCGCCGCGCCGCGCGTCAAACCCGCTTTTGACTACGTACCAAGCTCAGCTCGCTTTTAACCAATGGCGATTTTGTGGAACGTTGCTGCTTGAGCCTACCTGCTGGCGTGTTGGCGAAGATAACGGGCCACTAACACCGCGTTATAGGCGCCGGCTGAGTTTCGTACATCATCAGGAACCCGTTTGTGGCGCGACCGCGGCGCTTTGGCTCGTTCAGGCGTCCATCGCCTGCAGCGCGGCGCGCACGCGATCGATCTGCCGCGCGCTGGCGCCCACGTGGGCCAGCGGCGCGAGCGCCTGTCTGAGTTGTTCGGCGTCGACCGCGCTGTGGATCTCGGGCGCGTCGAGCAGCACATCGGCGAACTCGCGCTGCTCGCGCGCCGCAATGCGATGGGCTTCGTGCACCCGTTCGGTGGCGCGTTCGCGCTCGATATGCTGCGCCAGCCATTCGATCGCGGGCTTGGCGAGAATCGCGCCGCCGGTCGTGTTCAGGTTTCGGCGCATCGCCTCGGCGTGTACTTCGACCCCGGCGAGCAGGGCCTGCAGCGTGTCCAGGCTACCTTCCAGATACAGCGTCGTGTCGACCAACGGCGCCCATTCGGCGTGCCATTCTCCCAGGCCGCGCTCCAGCGGCTGCGCCCCGGCGTTGTGTACCAGCGATACCTGGGCATGAATGGCGCGCGCGGCGGCACGAATACGCGCGCAGCCGATCGGATTGCGCTTGTGCGGCATCGACGACGAGCCGCCGGCCCCGGTCGCCGCCGGCTCGCTGAGTTCGCCGATCTCGGTCTGGGCCATCAGCGCCACGTCGAGTGCGATCTTCTCCGCGGCTACCGCCACCGCGCCCAGCGCGTCGGCCAGCGCCAGCACCGGCTGGCGATCGGTATGCCAGGGCAGCGGCGTACGCGCCAGGCCGAGTTCATCGGCGAGCGCGTCCATCAGGTCGGGCCCGGTAGCGGCCAGGCCGGTATGCGCGCCGACCGGGCCGCCGTACTGCACGCACAGGCCGCGCTGGTAAACCTCGGCCAGGCGTTGCTCGGCGCGGGCCAGGCCCCATGCCCAGTGCGCGACCTTGGCGCCGAACGTGATCGGCAGGGCCTGTTGCAGCAGCGTGCGCCCGATCATGGGCGTGTCTGCGTGGCGCTTCATCAGCGCCAGCTCGGCGTCGCGGCACTGCGCGAGCAGCGTCAGACAGCGCGCAATGCGCGGCTGGAGGACGAGCATGAGCGCGCTGTCGAGCACGTCCTGGCTGGTCGCCGCGTGATGAAACCACGCCCGTGTCGCGGCGGGCAGCAGGGCTTTGGCCTGTTTGACGAACGGAATCGCGACATTGCCGCCGTCGCCGCTGTCCGCGGCGAGCGCATCTATATCGAAGGCATCGGCGCGGACATGCTGCGCGATGGTGTCGGCGGTGCCGGCAGGCACCGCGCCGGCGCGCCCCTGAACACGGGCCAGGCCAAGCTCGAAACGGCACATGGCGTCGACAAAAGCCAGCGGCGTGCAGGCGGCCAAGCCCGTGGCGCTCATGAAGGGGTGACGAAGAAAACTATCGAGCATGGCGAAAAATCAAACAAGCAGAAACAGTGCTCGAGTTTGGCATGCGCCGCCGGATCGAGGTCTAGTCCACCTGGCTTTCGATATCCCGGCTGACCCGCTGCAGCAGCGGCAGGAATTCCCGGGTGAGCGTGGTCTTGTTGATGCGCGCGGCGTTGGTGCTCACATTGATCGCCCCAAGCAGGCGGCCGCCGGTGTTGCGTACCGGCACCGCCAGCGAGCGCAGGCCGGATTCGAGCTCCTGATCGACGATGCAATAGCCGCGTTCCCGGGCGCGCTCGATCTGCGCGCGCAGTGGTTCGATCTCGGTGACGGTGCGGGGCGTGTAGTTTTTCAGCGTCAGCCCGGACAGGCGCGCATCCAAATCGGCCGGCGCCAGCGTGGCGAGCAGCATGCGGCCCATCGACGTTGCGGCCGCGGGCAGATGGGTGCCCACCGACAGCGCGATGGTCATCAGCCGGTGCGGTGCGGCCGAGCGCGCCACATAGATCACGTCGGCGCCATCGAGTACGCCCATGGACGAGGATTCGCCGGTGCTCTCGGTGATATATTCCAGATGCTGGCGGATCACGGACTGGAAGTTATTGGCCGAAAGGAACGCATAGCCCAGCTGCAGAGTTCGGGGCGCGAGCTCGAAATAGCGGTCATGACGGCGCATATAGCCCAGCCCGTGCAGGGTCAGCAGAAATCGGCGCGCCTTGGCGCGGTTCATGCCGGTGCGCGCCGCGACCTCGCTGAGCGTCATGCGCGGATGTTCGGCGTCGAACGCGCGGATGATTTCCAGGCCCGTGGCCAGCGCGGTCACGAAATCCCGGTGGCCGGGATCGAGGCCGTCTGCGGTGTCGTTGCCGGGTTGTCGATCCACTGAAAATCCGTCGCCTGGAGAATATATTGCGGCCAGAGCATAGCAACCCCGGCTGTTCGCGATGCGAACAGAGGACGCTGGGGCACAGCGGCGCCGGCTTGCCTGCGGCCAAAGTACGCCTTGCGTGCGCATGGCCGCTATGTGAACGTCGGTCGTAGAAATTGAACGCGGCGCGCCCGCCGGGCGATGGCGCTATGTCAATAAACACGATCGGATCATGGTTCACGCTCAGATCACTCGATGCCACGCTGAGCGCAGGCGCGGCAGCCGGAAAAGGTTTCACGCAAAGGCGCAAAGACGCAAAGAATACATAGCGGGCGTCACCGAAAAGCCTTGCCTCGCCTTGTCTTCGCGCTTTGGCGGCTATGCGTGGGGCATGCTTTTTTCTCGAGCCTGGCAGCCTGCTTGGGCGGCCGAAGCCCGCTGAGTTTCAGACATAAACAAGAAAGAGGAAGAAAAATGCAGGACATCAATCTTCGTATCGGCGGGCGCCTGGTTGCGGCCGCGAGCGCGGCGACCTTCGAGCGCTGTACGCCGGCTACCGGCGCGGTGGCAACGCGCGCCGCCGCGGCCGGCGTTGACGATGCCAACGCCGCGGCCGAAGCTGCGCATGCGGCGTTTGCGCAATGGGCCGCGCTGGGCCCGCACGCGCGCCGGGCCCGGCTGCTGCAGGCTGCGGACGAACTCGAAGCGCTCAGCGACGAGTTCATTCAGGCCATGATCGACGAAACCGGTGCCACCGCCGGCTGGGCCGGCTTCAACGTGCAGGTGGCCGCGGGCATGCTGCGCGAGGCGGCCGGGCTGACGACCCAGGTCACCGGCCAGACCATTCCCACTGAAGTACCCGACAACATGGCGTTTTCGGTGCGCGTGCCCTGCGGCGTGGTGCTGGGCATCGCGCCGTGGAACGCGCCCGTCATCCTGGGCACCCGGGCGCTGGCCACGGCGCTGGCCTGTGGCAATACGGTGATCCTGAAAGCCTCCGAGCAATGCCCGGCCACCCACGCGCTGATCGGCGAAGCGCTGGCTCGCGCGGGCCTTGATGATGGTGTGGTCAACGTGGTGACCAACGCGCCGGAAAATGCGGCCGAGGTGGTCAAGACGCTGATCGAGCATCCGTATGTGCGACGCGTGAATTTCACTGGCTCCACCGGGGTGGGGCGCATCATCGCGGAAACCGCCGCGCGCCAGCTCAAGCCGGCGCTGCTGGAACTGGGCGGCAAGGCGCCGTTCGTGGTGCTCGACGACGCCGATCTGGACGCCGCGGTCGAAGCCGCGGCCTTCGGCGCGTTCTTCAACCAGGGCCAGATCTGCATGTCCAGCGAGCGCCTGGTGGTCATGGATCAGGTGGCCGATGCCTTTGTCGACAAGCTCGCGGACAAAGCCCGCACGCTCAAGGCCGGCAACCCGCAAACCGACGACACGCCGCTGGGCACGCTGATCAGCGAATCCGCCCGCGTCAAGCTCAACGAGCTGATCGCCGACGCGCGCGACAAGGGCGCGGATATCGTGTGTGGTGGCGAGGCGGACTCGGTGATCATGCAGCCGACCGTGATCGATCGGGTGACGCCGCAGATGCGCATCTATGGCGAGGAATCCTTCGGCCCGGTGGTCGCCCTGGTCCGGGTCGGCGACGAGGACGAGGCGGTGCGCGTGGCCAACGATACCGAATACGGCCTGTCGGCGGCCGTATTCAGCGGCGACGGCGGGCGCGGCATGCGTATCGCTGCTCGTATCGAATCCGGTATCTGCCACGTCAACGGCCCGACCGTGCACGACGAGGCCCAGATGCCGTTCGGCGGCGTCAAGAGCAGCGGCTACGGGCGCTTCGGCGGCCAGGCGGGAATCCAGGAGTTCACCGAGCTGCGCTGGCTGACGCTGCAGACCGGGCCACGGCACTACCCGATCTGAGCGGGCCGCGAGCGATCGCAGCGCCCGCATGGCCATGAACGTCAAGCTGCGCCAGCTGGCCTATTTCAAGGCGGTGGTCGATCACGGCACGATCGCCGCGGCGGCGCAGGCACTGCACGTGGCCCAGCCGCCGTTGAGCAAGCAGATCCGCCAGCTCGAGGCGGAATGGGGCGTGGCGCTTTTCGAGCGCATCAATCATCGGCTGCACCTGCGCGAGGAAGGCCGCTATCTGTATTCGCGGGCCTGCGATCTGTTGCAGATGGCCGACGACGTCGACGAGCGCATGCGCGCGCTGGCCCAAGGGCGCGCCGGGGAAGTGCGCGTGGGCACCACCGCGGCCGGCATCGAACCGGTCGCACGCGCGATCGGCCGGATCAACGCCGAAAGCGATCCGCCGCGCTATGTCTGCTGGGAAGGTGAACCGCACGCGCTGCAGGTCATGGTCGAGCAGCGCAGGCTCGATCTGGCGGTGGTGCCGCGGCCGGTCGAGATCGAAGGCCTGAGCGCGCGCACGCTGGCGCCGCTGACCTATGTCGCGCTCGCCGCGCCCGAACGCGCGCTGGCGCCAAGCTGCGAACTCGACGAAATCGCCCGGCATCCGCTGTTGCTGCTGCATCGGCGCAGCCGCTCGGGATCCTACGAGCGCATTCTCGACGCCTTCTATGCCCGCGCTCTTACGCCGAAGGTAGTGGCCGAATGCTCGGACGTGTCGATCCTGCATGCGCTGGTGCGCCGGGATATCGGTATTGCGCTGGTGGCCGTGAACGCCAACGAGCCGCGCGAGTTCGACAACACCTCGATCCGGGCGCACGCGGTGCGCGACATGCCCGATTCGGCGGCCGAACTGGTGCTCATTCACAAGTCGCAGATACCGCCGAGCGCGGTCATGGAGCGCTTTATTACGGCACTGCAATCACCGGTCTGACTCGATTGATCCGATTACTGACCGAAAAAGTCATTTACCCGGCGCCTGCGGTCGAGGCAGCGTAGAGCGTTACGGCGCGCCTTGGTTCCAGCGCCACGAAAAACACAGGAGGATATGCACATGAGTGACGCCGCAGCCAGCGCAGCCGAACGCCAGCAGTGGTATGTCGGCCCGAGCGCGGACATCCCCGATAACGGCCGGGTCGTGGTCGAAGCCGGCGACAAGACCATCGGCGTTTTTCGAGTCGACGGCGCGCTGGTGGCTTACGAAAACCGCTGCGCGCATATGGGCGGACCGGTCTGTCAGGGCTTGATGGTGCCGCGCGTGCGTGAAGTCATGGACGACCAGGGGCGCATGATCGGCTCCGAGTTCGACCCGTCCGAAATGCATATCGCCTGCCCCTGGCACGGCTATGAATACAATCTCAAGACGGGTCGCCACGCCGGGCGCACCGGCATTCGACTGCGCTCGGTGCCGGTCGAGGAAAACGACGCCGGTGACGTGTATGTCCATGTCTGAGCCGCACGAACCCGCCCCGCGCGCCATCGCCGAAAGGCTGCGTCCGCTGATCGATGATCTGACCGCGCAGACCGAGGGCGTGGGCCTGGATGGCGCCAGCCACGACCTGAGCGCCGACGATGCCGCCAGGCTCATGCACGTGGCGGTACGCCTGTTTGTCAGCAGCGGCGCCGAAACGGGTCAGCAGTCGCGGCTTGGCGCCGACGACATCTCCACCACCGAAGTGGTCAGCGCAATCACCGCGCTGATGGAAGCACAGAACCTCAACACCTTTGACCTGGCCGTGTGGCAGTCGAAGCTACGCCGTTTCTAGGAGGATCCATGGACGACAGCGCAAACAGCAGTCAGCCGCGGCGCGCGGTACGCGCCCCGGTTCAGGAAATTACGACGCGCACCGATACGCGGGACATCCTCGCCAACGCGCGCCGCGATATCGAACGTTACAACCTCGACGACTACTACATCGCCGATATCGATGCGCATCACGTCGAACTCGACAACTGGGACGAAATTCTCGAGCGTATCGAGGATCCGGTGCTGCGCTACAACGGCAAGGCCATGTCCAAGAACTGGCCGAACGCCCAGCGTGTGGCGCTATCCAATCATCCGCCCGGATTGACCCAGCAGGACGTGGCCGGGCGAATCCCGCATCAGGCCGAGCTTGCGGAGCCGGTGCCGGCACTCGGCGACGAACCGCGCGATCTGACCCTGGTGCGCCGCGTGATGGACGCGCTCAGCCTGGATGTGCAGATCGTGTTTCCGCAGCCGATGCTCGAGATCGGGCTGCACCCGTCTAAAACGATGCAGACGGAGTTGATCAAGGCCTACAACAGCTGGTTCGTCGAGCGCGTGCTGCACCACGAGCCGCGGATCAAGACCATGCTGGCGTTGCCGTTTTCCGACGCGCAGGCTTGTCTGGATACCATCGAGCGCTATGCCGATCATCCGCAGGTGCTGGGTTTTCTGGTGACCAGTCAGCGCGACGAAGCGGTATTCGAGCCGCAGTATGTCGCGATTTATCGCGAGCTCGAGCGCCGCGGCCTGCCGCTCGGCTTTCATGCCGGGCCGGACTACAACGTGGCGCAGGCGATGAACCGTTTCATCTCGGTGCATGCGCTGTCGTTCGTGACCTGCAACATGATCCATCTGACCAACTGGGTGATGAACGCCATGCCCGAGCGGTTCCCCAATCTGGATGTAATCTGGATCGAGTC
>Ga0075106_1000530_pt1 | contig 19592 bp, 17 predicted proteins | sample AntDeeMetag02WF4_FD_69796 | JGI IMG/M metagenome (GOLD analysis project Ga0075106, IMG submission 69796) | Saline lake microbial communities from Deep Lake, Antarctica - Antarctic Deep Lake Metagenome 02WF4 | ecosystem: Environmental > Aquatic > Non-marine Saline and Alkaline > Saline | place... | reverse complement strand
TATAAAAAACGGGTTGTAAGTGAGTAATCGCTCAAGAAACAGCCAATTCCCACATCTACGTAGCAGCTGTGTCACTGCTAAAAGTGTTAGTTCAATAGGATTTCAACAAAGCCGGCGACAGGAAACCTTTACACACATTCCGGAACTCGTCCTCGAAAATAACAATAGTAGGGTCGTTATTGTGACTGTCCAGGGATGATGTGTCAGGTAGCGGTCGGTGTAAACTCCTATCTGCCGATAGTTGCCAACATCGTCCGCCCTCACCGGATAGTCTGAGTTGCCACGTGCCGGGGAACTTCTCGAGGGCCCACGAGATGGCCCGCAATTGTGCGCCTAGAGGTGATGAAGGCGTAACGACCACTAAGATCCACTGTGTAGAATGGATGGCGAGTATATGTATGGCTGGATAGTCGTGGGCCTAAGTGGCTGGTGTACGACGCCTTCCAGCAAAATCCGAGAAAGCAAAACGCAGTGGTTTGGTATCGTGACGAGTTGTTATCTGACGTGAGGGTAGTTCGCTTGCGCTCAAGGCCGCAACAAATCATCCGGTCCTATCGGACGGACGTCCGAATTGTCTCCCTCAGATTGGCACTATTGAACAGCCAAACCATTCCTCAGCGACAGATGACGTTGATTCACACAATCTCCATCCGGCCTCACCGGACGGGATTTTAGCGTCGATAGCGCCCGGCGCCGACGTCTCCAGTCGTTTCACCGGGATCTCCAAGGCCCCTGTTCCCCTGGATACTGGCTTTTCCGGATGTTACCGCGCACCCTGACCTGGCGAGCGAGTCGGGAGTGCCTAGATTTAAGCGCTCGTTCCCGTACCTATCGAGTATGAAGTTCGAGCGAGACAATCGACTGGGCGACAGCCACGTCGTCGTCACGGGTGGTGCCCGTGGGATCGGTCGTGGGATCGCAGTACGGTGTGCAAAGGCCGGTGCGGACGTCTCAATTTTCGACACCAGACCGGACGTCGCCGCCGAAACGAGAGATGCGATTGAGGAAGCGGGCAGTGACGGCGCGATCTTCGAGGTCGACGTCACCGACCCGGAGGTGGTCAAAACGGCCGTCGCCGACGCCAGAGCGGCGTTCGGCCCGATAGACGGCCTCGTCAACAACGCCGGCGTCCAGCGGTCGACACCCATCCTGGAGACGTCCGTCGAGGAGTGGGACTTCCACTTCGGTGTCAACGCGAAAGGCGTGTTCCTCTGTTCGAAACACGTCGCCAGATCGATGATATCCGACGACGTCGCCGGCAATATCGTCACCATCTCCTCGGTCGGTGCGGACCGTCCGTTCACGGGTCAGGGCGCCTACGGCGCCTCGAAGGCCGCCGTGCTGACGTTTACAAAGGTGCTGGCGCGGGAACTGGGGGAACACGGCATCACCGCCAACGCGATCAAACCAGGTACCGTCGAGACGCCGATGGTCACCGAATGGCTCGAGGAGAAGGCCGCGACGGACGACGTCACCGAGGACGAACTGCTGGACGGAACCATCGATGAACACATCATGGACCGGATCGGTCAGCCCGAAGAGATCGGACACATGGCCGTCCTGTTGCTCTCCGAAGAAGGCGACTGGATTACAGGGGAGGCCATCGCCGTCGACGGTGGGTATCTCAGCACGTGAGCGCGTCGCTCGTCGTCTAGATCATCCGGTACACTTCGTCCATCCAGGGGTCGTCCTCGTCCACGAGGATGGGGTCCATCACCTCCTCCCAGTCCGCTTGCGCGTCGCTCTCGGCCATCACCTTCTCGATGACCGACGGGTCCTCGACTTCCATGAACCCGAAAACGTGGCCGTCCGTCTCGAAGACGGAGTAGGTCTCGAGTCCCGCACCGGAGTCGAGATACGCCGCTTCCAGTGCCTCGGGGACGTCTTCGTGTTCGGTTCGGTACGCCTCGCGCTTGCCATCCTCGATCCGGAGGTGGAACGCAATTCGCTCCATACGCTCCAACCCACGTCGGACGTCGAATTAGGTCTTTGGGCGCGAAACCTTTAGGAGCGGGCGCTTCGAGGGTGCTGTCGATGCTACTGGATTCACACACGCACGCCTGGGGGCCGGCCAGCCGTGACCATCCCTGGGTCAACGGCCCGCTCCTCGACCTGGTGGACGGGTTCGACGTCCATACGGTGTACACCGCAGACCGACTGCTCCAGGACATGGACCGGAGCGGCGTCGACGAGGCCGTCGTCGTCGGTTACCCCATCTGCGAGTGGACCGACAACTGGTACACGGAACGGGTGGTCACGGAACACGACCGCCTCCACGGCATCGTCATGCTCGACCCGTTCGCCGACGGCGCCGCCGACGAACTCCGGCGGGCGATGGCCGTCGACGGCGTCCTCGGCTTTCGGCTGGGCGCCGCCTGTCCGTACGACGCGATGTGGGAGACGTTCGACCCGAGCGTGGCGTGGCTGCGCGACGCTATCGAGGAGACGGAGTTCTGGGAGGCAGCCCTCGAAACCGATGCCGCCGTCCAGATCCTCGCCCACCATACCCAGTTCGACCAGGTACTCGAACTGGTGGAGACGTACCCCGAACTGGACTACCTCTTCGACCACTTCGCCCACGCCGGTCCGGAGACGCCACCGGAGAGCGAGGCGTTCGCCCCCGTCGCCGACCTGGCCGACTACGACGGCGTCGCCGTCAAGCTCTCCGAGGTCCAGCACCGTTCTGAGGACCTGTTCCCCTACTCGGACATGCACGACCACGTTCGCTGGCTCCTCGATACGTTCGGCCGCGAACGCGTCGTCTGGGGCTCGGACTTCCCGAACGTGAGCGACGAGGCGAGTTACAGTGAGGCTATCCACTGGCTCGGCCACGTCGGGGGAATATCGGAGAAAGACCGCGAGTGGATCCAGGGCCGTTCGTTCGAGCGACATCTCGGGCTGTGATGCGGCGAGTCGAGAACCCACTCCAGGTTACTCGACAAGCAGTTCGACGGGATGGGTCGGCCGGCGTTCGAGCAGCGAATCGAGCTGTTCGAGACACGACGTCCCGCTCGCGACGACGGTTCTGTCGGCCGTCTCCGGATCGGTGAACTGCTCGCGAAGGTCGTCGCCGACGGCCATGCTCACCTCGTAGTAGTCGGACTTGTAGCCGAAACTGCCGGCCATCCCACAGCACTCGACGTCGGAGGTAACCACGTCGAAGTCGAACCGGTCCAGGACGGCGACGGTGTGTTCTTCCAGGCCGAGCGTCCGTTGCTGACAGTGGCTGTGATAGGCGACGCGCTCGCCGCTGCCGGCTCCCAGCACGGACGGGTCGGCCCCGTTCTCCAGCAGGCCGAAAACGTACTCCATGACTTCGTAGCTGTGCTGAGCGATTGGTTCCTGAAGCTCGTCGTCGAGCAGTTTCTCGTACTCGCGTTCGAACATCGCCAGGTCACTGGGTTCGACGACGACGACGTCTCGGCCGTTCTGGATGTGCGGTTCCAGTTCCGCGGCCACGCGCTCGGCGTGCTCGCGCGCCGTCGAAATCATGCCCTGGGACAGCGGGGCGCGCCCGCTGGAGGCAATCGCCGGGACGACGACGTCGACGCCGAGTGCTTCGAGAACGCGGACCGCTGCTTTCCCTCGCTCGACCTGGACGTGGTTGGTGTAGAGGTCCGGGTAGAGGACGGCTCGCCGCTGGGAGTCCTCGACGGTCACGTCGCGGTCGGCGAACCACTCGACCAGCGTTTCGCGCTGGAACTGCGGCAGGTCCCGTCTGGAATCGACGCCGAGGAACCGGTCCATCGCCTGCCGCGAGAGCGTCGTGCCCGCCAGCCAGTTCGAGACGGGCGCGAGCGCCGACCCCATCTTCGTCACCGTCTCGAAGTTGCCGAAGAAGCGCTTCTGGAGCGGGGGACTCGTCTCCTCCTCGTCCGGCGTGAGGCCGTCGACGAGGAAGTCGAGATCCGATTCGCTCGTGCCGTTCACTCTATCACGGACGACCGTGTTGATCCACGGAATGTCGATTCCGACCGGGCAGGCGTCGACGCACCGGCTACAGCCGGTACAGAGGTCGTTGAACTCGCCGGCCACGTCGAGACCCTCGATACCGGCCTCCCACCCGGTGCCGATGCCGCCCGAATAGGTCTCGCCGCCGAACGCGTGGCCCCCGACCTGCTGGAAGTTCGCACAGACGTTCGAACAGGCCGAACAGCGGATGCAGTACAGCGTCTCCCGGAGGTCGTCGTCCTCGCGCATCGACATCCGGCCGTTGTCGATGAGGACGAGGTGGAACTCCCGGTCGTCGCCGAACGCCGACAGCGGCGTCTCGTCGTCGTCGAAGGCGACGACCGGTCCGTCGACGGGCGGCGTGAACAGCGAGACGTAGGAGGTGATGTCCTGGCCAGTGCCCGAGCGGCCGATCAACTCGACGAACGGCTGGAGGTCGTCGACGGAGGGGACTATCTTCTCGACGCCAGCGACGGCAATGTGGGTGTCCGTCGCGGCGACCGTCTTGCGGGCGTTGCCCTCGCTCGTCACGAGCGCCATCGTCCCGGTGTCGGCGGTGACGAAGTTCGCACCGGTCATACCCACGTCCGCGTCCCGAATGCGTTCACCCAGCATATCGCGGGCGAACCTGGTGAGTTCCTGGGCGGTCTCCAGAGGTTCGTCGGGCTCGAACACGTCGTTGAACAGCTCCGCGATGGCCTCCCGGGACTTGTGGATCGCCGGCGCGACGATGTGGGAGGGTGATTCGTCGGCGACCTGTAGGACCCACTCGCCGAGGTCGGTCTCGACGACGTCGTGGCCGTCGGCTTCGAGCGCCTCGTTGACCTCTATCTCCTCGGAGGTCATCGACTTGCTCTTGACGACGGTCTTGGCGGAGTCCGAACCGACGACCTCCCGCATGTACTGGTTCGCGTCGGCCTCGTCCTCGGCGACGTACACTGTGCCGCCGTTGGCCTCGACCGTCTCCTGGAGCTGGTCGATCAGTTCGGGAAGTCGTTCGATAGCGTCCTCCTTGATAGAACGCGCTTCATCTTTCAGTCCCTCGTAGTCCTCGAGGTCAGCGACGGAGTCGTAGCGTCCCTGATTGAACCCCTGCGTGTTCGCCTCGACGGCGGCGCCCTCGGCGGCCATTATCTCGCGGAGTCTCTCTGCTTTCGACATCGGGCTACGCCTCCACCACCACGACGCGGACCTCGCTGGGTCCGTGCGCACCCTTCACCAGCGCGCCCATGTCGGCCGTCGCGCTGGGGCCAGTCGCGATGATCGCGTCACCGTACGCCTCGGGGATATCTCGCGCGAACCGCTCGAAGGCGGCCTTCATGTCCGGCACGACGTCGGCCTCGTCGAGGACGGCCACGTGGTGGTCGACGAAGAGACTCACCAGTTCGCTCCCGCCATCGGTCGAGGGCAAGACGAGCGACCCGTAATCCGCGATTCCGAACGCAGCGGGCGTGACGCCGGTTGTCGCTTCCTCTAGCGCTGCCGCCGTGGGGTCGACGTCAACGGAGTCGGGTAAATCGACGCCGTCCCGGTCGAGTGATACGCCGACAGTCGGCCCAGTCGTGAATTGCTCGATAGCGGCCGCCACCTCGTCCGGAGGAACGCGTGCCGCCGCAACGCCGACGCTCGTCAGTGACTGCTCGAACGCCTGGAGATCGATCGACATGCACGAGGGAAAGTCCCACGCAAACAATTACTTTTGGGTACCACAGAGGGTCGTGTGTACGTTCGCTCAGACCAGGGCTTTCGCGGTATTTTCGGTGCGGCCGTAGTCAAGTTCGTGTGACCAATCACGACCCTGTCAAGAGGGTCGCCAACCCAAAGGTATTAACCGTAGTCTGGGCAAGGTTCTAGTAGTACGGTACCAGCAGTCGGTACACTCAACAATGAAGACAATTGTGCACACGGACCCTCGCTCCGTCGAGACCCAGGAGCGTGACGTCCCCACCCCAGACGACGACGAGGTGCTCGTGCGAGTCCACACCGCAGGGCTCTGTGGCAGCGACGCCCACGCCTATCTCTACGAAGGCGGCTACGAGTGGGTCCCCATCCCGCGCGTCATGGGCCACGAGTACTCGGGAACTGTCGTCGAGGTCGGTGCGGACGTCACCGGATTTTCGGAGGGTGACGAGGTCGTCGAGGAACCGATCCACGACTGTGGGCACTGTTTCCAGTGCAAGAACGGCCAGCCCAACGTCTGTCAGAACTTCTCGATCACGGGGATGCACCGCGACGGTGCCTACGCGGAGTACACCGTCGTCGAACCCCAGCACCTCCACGCGGTACCCGAGGGCGTCCCCCTCGACCACGCCGCGGTCACCGAACCGATGAGCATCGCGACGCGAGCGGTGTTCGACCAGTCAGTCACCACGCCCGGTGACACCGTCCTCGTCGAGGGACCGGGACCGATCGGGGTCCTGACCGCCGCCGTGGCCGACTCGCTGGGCGCGAACGTCGTCGTCTCCGGACTCACCCAGGACACCGAGTACCGTCTCCCGCTGGTCGAATCGCTCGGTATCGAGACTATCGACGCCCAGGAAGAAGACCTCGAAGCGTTCGTCGACGAGTTCACCGACGGCATCGGGCTCGACGTCGTCTTCGACACGACCGGTCACGAGAGCGGCGTCGAAATCGCCGCCGAGCACGTCCGAAAGGGTGGCCAGATCGTCGTCGTCGGCCTCCCCGGGGAGAACAGCGACCTGTTCATGACGCCGCTCGTCCGCGGCGAAGTCGACCTCAACACCTCCTACGGGTCGACGTGGCGCAACTTCGAACAGGCCCTGCGGCTGATGGAACGCGGTGAGATAGCCGTCGAGCAGATCGTCGACGACTCCTTCAGCGTCGACGACCCCGCGGCCGCCTTCGAGTCGTTCCTGAACTCGGAGACGTGCAAGCCCGTGTTCAGTTTCGCCGACTGATACTGTCGGTCGTAATTCATCGCCGGTGTTCGTCGGCCCCGTCGCGACGAACATCGGTGAAACGGGACGACCGCCAGGATAAATCCAGGTGCCAGACCGCCGGAGTGGGTGGTCGTTTCATCGGCCGGACGGCAAACGTTTTATCGGTTCGTTCTGATTGAGAGAGTGTACGCACACATCGCTTAGCCATGGAAATCACAGACATCTCAACCACGAAGATCAGTAACGAGTCGTGGGGAGAATTCATCGAATTCCCCCTCGTCACCATCATGTCGAAGTACGACGAGTATCGGAACGTCGACGGCGAGAACCCGCAGGCCCGCCGGAAGTGGATGGGGCCGGTGGGCGACGTCGTCGTCGAGGTCGAGACGGACGCCGGCATCACCGGCGTCGGGGTCGGTAACTGGGGCACGGGCGCCATCGCCACGGTCATCGACGAAACGCTCTCGAAGATCGTCCTCGGCGAGGACCCCGTCCAGCGCGAGCGCCTCTGGGAACAGATGTACCGCGCGACGCTCCCCTTCGGCCGGAAAGGCGTCGCTATCATGGCGATCAGCGCAGTCGACCAGGCGCTGTGGGACATCGCCGGCAAGGACGCCGGCAAGCCGGTGTACGAACTGCTTGGTGGTCCCGTCGAGGACGAGATTCCCGCCTACGCGTCAAACCTCCACCCAGTCGACATGGAGAAACTGGAACGCGAGGCGATCCAGTACGTAGAGGCGGGCTTCGACGCAATGAAACTGCGCTTCCTCCACGGCCCAGAGGACGGTCGCTCGGGCATGAAGAAGAACGAGGAGATTGTCGCGACGGTCCGCGACGCCGTCGGCGACGAGATCGAGATCGCGGGCGACGCCTACATGGGCTGGTCGGTGAAGTACGCCAAGGAGATGACCCAGCGCCTCGGAAAGTACGACATGGCGTGGGTCGAGGAGCCGGTCATCGCCGACGACATCTCGGGCTACGCCGAGGTCCGTGAGGCCGCACCGATGCCTATCTCCGGGGGCGAACACGAGTTCACCCGGTGGGGCCACGAGGACCTCCTCGAGGAGGGCGCCGTCGACATCCTCCAGCCCGACGTCGGCCGCGTCGGCGGTATCACGGAGCTCCAGAAGGTCGCAGACTTGGCCGAAGTCCACGACGTACCCGTGGTCCCCCACGCCGGCACGAACCCGACGCTCAACGCCATCGCGGGGCACACGAACATGCCGATGGCGGAGTACTTCCCGATCCCCGAATGGTTCGAGGAGCGACAGGACGAACAGGAATCCACCTACGCCGACGCCATCTTCGAGAACCCGCCCTCGCCAGAGAACGGGTCGATCCCGCTGCCCGACGAGCCCGGCATCAGTACCCAGTTGAACCGCGAGGCGCTGGAGCACTTCGCGGTGGAGTGACCGATGACGCGCGACATTTCCTTCGAGTACAATATCCCGGTGTTCGCCGGCGCACCCGACGAGGGAACGGAACCGGTCCATCGGGACACGCCCTGCTACGAGGCCCTGGACTGGGAAACGACGAAAATGGGTATCGAGAAAGCCGAAGACCTCGGCTTCGACGCCGTCTGGGCGCCCGACCACCTGATGCTCGGCCGCGACCACGCCGAGTACGAGGTCTGGACGCTGCTGAGTGCTATCGCCGGGTTCACCGACGACGTCGACGTCGGCTCGCTCGTCCTGAGCAACGACTACCGCAACCCCGCGCTCGTCGCCAAGATGGCCGCCACGCTCGACGTCGTTTCGGAGGGGCGCCTCGAACTCGGGATGGGCGCCGGCTGGCACGAACCGGAGTACAACGCCTACGGCTGGGAGTACCGCGACGGCTTCGAGCGCCTGATGCGCCTCGACGAGTCCATCCGGCTGATGAAGGAGATGTGGGCCGACGACGGCTCCGGCGATGGTGCGAGCTTCGACGGCGACCACTACCGGATCGACGGCGCGTACTGCACGCCGGGGCCGGTCCAGGACCCCCACCCGCCGATTCTGGTCGGCGGCACCGGCGAGGAAGTGACGCTCAAACTCGTCGCCAAACACGCCGATATCTGGAACACGGACGTGTTCAACGGCGACCTCGACACGCTCGAACACAAGATAGACGTCATCGAGAACCACTGCGAAACCGTCGGTCGCGACCCCGACGAGATCGAATACTCCTGGGACGGCCACATTATGTGTGCCAGAGACGAGGACAAACTCGACCGCATGCTGGACCTGATGACGCCGATCCAGTTCGAAGAGGAGTACACAGACCAGCCCGACATCACCCGCGAGAACGCTGCTGAGTACTTCATTATGGGGACGCCCGAGGAGTGTGCGGCGGCCATCGAGGAGCGCATCGACCTCGGCGTCACGAAGTTCCAGGGCTGGTTCGTGGACTTCCCGGAGACGAGTAGCATGGAACTGTTCGCCGATGACGTGATGTCGGCGTTCAACTAGCGACCGGGAGGCGGCGGGATCGGTTTTCGACGGGTCTTCGGAAAATTTCTGAGCGTCAGCTCTGTCGTTCGTGGCGGTAGAAATCGCCGCTTACGCCGTCACTTCGTCGCCCGTCCGCATCTCGTAGTGTCGGGGCTTGACGAGTGAGTCGTCGGTATCGAAGAGATAGATGTCCTTGGCGGCGATGCCGAGGGTCAGTTCGTCACCGCGTTCGAGCGATTCGTAGCCGGTGACCATCGCCGTCACGGGCCCGGAACCGGTGTCGATACGAACGATGGCGTCAGTCCCCAGCGGTTCGATGAGCGACACCGTTCCCGTGATCGTCATGTCTGCCTCCCCGGGCCCGGTCACGGGAACGAGGTCCTGGGGGCGGGCACCGAGCGTGACCGACTGGGGGTCGAGGTCCGCCGGGACGAGTGATGCCGGGAACTCGACCTCGGCGGCCGACTCGGTGACCCGGAACCCGTCTTCGGTCGGTTCGAGCCGTCCCTCGAACAGGTTGATGTTCGGGCTGCCGATGAACTGGGCGACGAAGGTGTTGGCTGGGTTGTTAAACACTTCCTCCGGGGCACCGATCTGCTGGAGCTGGCCGGCGTCGAGGATGGCGATGCGGTCCGCCATCGTCATCGCCTCTTCCTGGTTGTGGGTGACGTACAGCGACGTGATCCCCATCTGGGACTGGAGGGCGTCGATCTCCGTCCGCATCGTCTTCCGGAGGTTCGCGTCGAGGTTCGCGAGCGGTTCGTCGAAGAGGAACAGCCGCGGTTCGCGAACGATCGCGCGCCCGAGCGCGACGCGCTGCTTCTGGCCGCCGGACAGTTCAGCCGGGTGCTGACCGAGCAGTTCCTCGATTTCGAGCATCTCCGCGACGTCCTTCACTCGCTCCTCAATCTCCGCCTCGGAGAAGTCGTTGTTCTCTCGGCGAAGCCCGAAGCCGAGGTTGTGGGCGACGTCCATGTGCGGGTACAGGGCGAAGTCCTGAAACACCATGGCGACGTCCCGGTTACGTGCCTTGACGTCGTTGACGACGGTGCCGTCGAACTCCAGGTTGCCGCTGGTCGGGGTTTCCAGTCCGCCGACCATCCGGAGCGTCGTCGTCTTGCCACAGCCACTCGGTCCGACGAGAACGATGAACTCCCCGTCTTCCACCTCGAAAGAGACGTCGTCGACCGCGACGATGTCCTCGCCGCCGTCGTCGAAAACTTTGGTCAAACCACTCACGGTAACGCGTGTCATCAGCGATAGATTGAGCCTTCCCAGCTATAAAACTACTGGAGATGAGGAGTGACTACCCCTTGATTGCACCGCCAGTGAGCCCCTGGACGAAGTACTTCTGGATGTACGCCAGGCCGATGAGCACCGGTATCGAAACGAGGATGGACGCCGCCGCGACGACGTTCCACTGCGTGTTGAACCCCTGGACGAACGTGAGCAGGCCCGGGGGAACCGTCGCCTTATCGCCGCTCAGCAACGTGAGCGCGAACACCAGTTCGTTCCACGCCAGCAGGAACGCGAAGATGAACGACGCGATGAGCGAGTTGCGCGCCATCGGAACGATGACGTAGAGGAACGTCTCCACGGGGCTACACTGGTCCATCCGCGAGGCGTCGAGGATCGAATCGGGGAACTCGTCGAAGAAGCCCTTCATCAGCCAGACGACGAACGGGGCGGTCATTGCCCCGTAGATGAGCACGAGCGCAGTGTGCGTGTTGAACAGGTCGAGGGTGTTGATCAGCTCCCATTCAGGCACCATGATCGCCGTCCCGGGGAACATCAGCGACGCCAGCAGCAGGCTCATCAGCGCGTTCTTGCCGACGAACTCCCGTCGCGAGATGACGTAGGACGCGATAGTACCCAGCACCAGCGCGAGCAGGCCCGCTGCGATCGAGACCTTGAGACTGTTGAATATCAGTCCCAGCACGTCGATGTCGATCGAGGATGCGACTTCGAGACCGAACGTGCTTTCGACGAATCCGGTGTAGCCACCCTGCTGGATCGACGAGTAAATGACCTCCTCGAAGCCAACGAACGAGAGGTCCACCGGGAGCAGGGTCGGTGGGATCTGCTGTATCTCCTGGGTCGTCTTCAGCGACGTCACGACCATCCAGTACAGCGGGAAGAGGATGAACAGCGACATGAGTGCCGTCGTGAGCCCGATCGCCGTCTTCCTGACGTACCCCCCTGCCGTCGAGTCGTACAGCCAGGACTGATTCTTGCGGAACTCTGCGGTCGGGTCGTCGGCGTCTGTCGTCATTTGAATTCACCCTGCACTTTGTCGTACACCTTGATGTAGTAGTAAGAGAACACCAGCAGGACGGCGAACAGCATCATCGACAGCGCCGAGGCGAAGCCGACCTGGAAGTCGACGAACGCCTGCCGGTAGATCATGATCGGGAGCGTGCTGCTGGAGACGCCCGGGCCGCCCCTCGTCATCACCCACACCATCGAGAAGTTCCTGATGTTGTAGATGAGCATCAGCAGGAAGCCGATAGCGAGATTGTATCGCATCATCGGGAGCGTGATGAGTCTGAACTGCTCCCAGGGGGTCGCCCCGTCCATCCGTGCCGCCTCGTAGTACCGGTCGTCAATACCCTGCAACGAGGTGAGGGTCAGCAGCGCGAACAGTGGCGCGAGCCGCCAGATCATGCCGACGATCGGCGGCCAGATGGAATATTCTGGATTCCCGAGCATAACGATGTATTCGTCGATAAATCCGAGCTGGACGAGGAACTCGTTGATGATACCCTGAGAGCCGCCGAACATGAACTTCCAGATCGACGCGCCGACGACCCGGGGGAGCACCCACGGGATGAGCACGATCGCACTCGCGACGCTCGTATAGGGTAGCTTTTCGTGAAGCAACCAGCCGAGCACAAAGCCGATGACGATAGCAACCGACGAGCCGACGGCAACCCAGACGAACGTGTTCCAGAGAACCTGGTGGATCTCCGCACTGGCCCATATCTCCTGGTAGTTCGCGAGGCCGACGAACTCCGCCTCACTCGGGTTCAGAAACGTCTTGTCCGTGAAACTAGAGAGGATAGCCTGCGCGATCGGATACAGGATGAACAGGCCGACCAGCACCATGACCGGCAGGATCGGAATGTACACCTGCACGGTCTCCGGAACCCTGTCGAGGGCCCGTTCGTACGACGACTGTGCGTTGTCTGCATAACTCATTGTAATCTCTGTGTGTTAGTAACAGTGTTTGGGCCGTATGGCAAAAGTATTGCTCTGCAGCCCCGATTTACTTCAGGTTGTCGTCGATGATGTCCTGAATGCCCGCGTTCGCGTCGCTGCAGGCTTCTTCCGCCGTCTTGTTGCCGAGCATCACCGGCTGGAGCACTTTCGTGTTGAGCTCGCTCTGGACGGACCCGATCCCGCTGAACGACGGGAACCGGGAGGTGTTGGTGAACAGTTCGTCGTTCTCGTAGAGGGGAATGAGGTCACCGAACTGACTCTTGAACAGGTCAGACGGGTCCTCGAAGGCGCTCTTCAGCGTCGGGACGCGGCCACGGATGCCGACGTCCTGGTCCGCGTCGTACGTCCACGGACCGAGCTGGTCCTCGGAGTTCCACCAGTCCATGTAGTCGAAGGCGGCGTCGCGTTCCGCGTCGCTCTCGGTTCCCTGGGCCAGCATGAACGCCTGGGCGTTCTGGATGAGGAGGTCCTGGGGCTCGAACTGCCCGGACGGGCTCTCCGGAAGCGGTGCCCGGGTGACCACGTGGCCCTCGCCGTCGAGCCACTCCTGTGGCGCGTCGAGGGTCTGGTAGACTGCGTTGGCGTGGGAGTAGGTGATGAAGATACCCGACTCGCCCTGGCGGATGAGTCGACCCGCATCGATATGGTTGTTCTCGGCGACCGAGTCGGGAAACAGTCCCGCTTCGGCGATGTCCTGGTACACCTTTACGGCGTCGACGAAGCCGGGCTGGTCGACCGTCGCTTCCAGCGAATCGGGGTCGAAGTATCGGCCACCGTTGGCGTACACGAAGCCGATGAAGTAGCCGGCCGTCAGGCCGAAGTCGGTCCCCGACGCAGTCACGGCCGCCGACACCTCGTCGATCTCCTGCATCTCCGTGGCGACGTCGAGCAGCTCCTCCCAGTTCCGGGGCGGCCGGTCGTAGCTCGTCTGCTCGAGATAGTCCGTCCGGATGTCGATGAACGGTCCCATGTCCGCGTAGCCACCGGGGAGCGCCCACTGGCGTTCTTCCTCGTAGCCGCCCAGGCCCGAGAACCGGAGTGTGTCGAGGTTGGCGTCGACGAACAGGTCGTTGATCTCGTCGAGGCGGTCCTGGTACTTCTCCTGGTCCACGGGCTGGAGTGCGCCCGCCTCGATGTAGTCGGGGATCTGCTGGCCCTGGCCGGACATCACGTCGGGCAGGTTGTTGTTCGCCGCCGCCGAGGCGATGATCTGGTACTTCTGGCCCCACTCTTGGTGCTCGTAGGAGACGTCGTGGTCCTCGTAGCTATCGTAGTGGCCGCTGATGTACTCGCGCTCGGCCGGGATACCACCGAAGAGCCAGAAGTCGAGGCTCTGTCGGCTCATTCCGTCGTCGCCGTCACCGCCGCCGTCGCCGCCATCGCCGCCATCGGATCCATCGTCGCCGCCATCGCCGCCACCGCCATCACCACCGCCGCCATCGCCGCTACAGCCCGCGAGGCCGGCAGCGAGGCCAGTTCCGATGCCGCCGAGAACGGTCCGCCTGTCGAGTTTCGTCCGCTTTGGGTCAGTCATGGTTAGTTAGCTCGTATCGTTGGGTGCTGACACTAGAATCAGAATCCCAACCACACCGTATGGTGTGCTATCCCACATAATAAACGTTGTGCATCGTGAAATGGCGTAGCGGAATCGTAATCACTGCCTATCGGGGAGTGACTTGCTCGATTCGGGTGTTACGTGCCCGGTGACGAGGGGAGTATCGGACGCTGGCCGGCGAGGCCGTCATCCGGCATCGCCGAGCCACATACCGACCAGGTGGCGCCGCTCCAGTCACTCCTCGAAAAACGATCGAGCCGCGTCGTCGGTAAGCCGACGTCGGTCCGCGTCGGAGAGAAACGGCACGTCGTCGAGCCATTCGCGGGTCTCTCCGTAGCTCATCCCGCCGAACTCCGGGTGACTCACGTTGGGAAAGTCCGAGCCCCAGAGCACTCGCTCACGCCCGAATCGGTCGAGCAACCACCGAACGTGGTCGTGTGCGTCCGCGTATGGGGCCGCCTCGTTCGAGACGTGGGCGATTTCGGATATCTTGACGGTCACGTTGTCGTACTCGGCGAGTGGTTCGAACCCGGCGAAACTCTCGCCCGGGTCGTCGGCTGCATCCGCGTGCGCGAAGTGGTCGAACGTGTAGCGCAGGTCGGGATACGCCTCGACGAGTTCCAGCGCCTGGTCGAGTTGACTGGTGTGGGCCATGATCTGGACGATGGCGTCAGTGTCGACGGCGGCTTCCCAGAACGCGTCCTCGTCGATAGCGTCGCGGAGCCAGGTCTGGTCGTAGTCGAACCGCTCCCACATCTCGTCGTACGGACAGACCGCCCCCAGACGGAATCCGAGCATCCCGTCGTGGGACATCACGTCACGTAGTCGCTCCGCCGCCCCGTCGGCGAACTGGTCGATCATGGCGATACCGGTGAGCCGGTCGTTCTCTTGGGCGGCTTTCACCGTGTACCAGTTGTCCGTCCAGTCCGTGATGGGGTAGCCGACGACGACCGCGTCGTCGACGCCGGCCGCGTCCATATCGGCGAGCAATTTCTCGTCGGTGTAGACGACGTCGGTCGAGAAGTGACTCGCGAAATCCTCGACCAGCGGGCCGTTCGTCCAGGGATGGTCCGGCGTCGGGGGTGCCCATGCGTGCGTGTGGGTGTCGAACACCATTAGGTCTAAAATTGCGGCTCTCCCTCTTCAAAGTTCGTCCAACCAGGGGTTTCAGCAAAGCACAGAACTGCAATTGGGAACGACTCACGGCCGGCGGTAGCTATTAGCCTACGGACACAGATACCTGAACTATGAACCTCGCAGACGTCCCCCAGCCATTCATCTGTACCAGCGTGGTCGACGACGACCTCGAGAGTACCATCCGGACGATCAAGACAGCCGAATACCAGGGTGCCGGGGCGTTCGAAATCCACCTCCCGCTGCTGGGGTTCCCGGACGAGACAGCACTCGACCGGCTCACGTCGGCGACGTCCCGTCCGATCTATGCGACCTGTCGCCGGGAGACGTTCTACGAACTGCTCGGTACGGACGACGTCGTGAGGCTGACCGACGCGGAGCGAACCGATCGGCTGGTCGCCGCCGTCGAGGCCGGCGCGGCAGGTATCGACTTCGAACTGGACGCGTTCGATCGACAGCCTGGCCCGGATTCGTTCACCCAGGAGGCCATCGAGGCGTACGCGACCGACCCGGAGAGCGAGCCCGCGGAGGTGACGGACGACCCCGACGCAGTCGCGGCCCAGGAAGCCGTCGTCGAGCGCGTCCACGATGTCGGGGGCGACGTCGTACTGTCAGCCCACACGTATACGCACCTCTCGCCAGCGGAAAGCGTCGCCATCGCGGAACGGATGACCAGCCGCGGTGCGGACCTCTGCAAGATAGTCGGCGTCGACCGCACCCTCGAGGAAGGTCTCGAAACGTTGCAGGCACACCTTCGCCTCAACGAGGCGGACGTCGCGCCCTACGCGCTCATGGCCATCGGCGACCCGTCGCGTATCATCCGGCCGATGTCTCCGATGTTCGGGTCAGCCTGGGTGTTCGCCCAGCCCGAACTCGTTCCCGGTGGCTTCCACTCCTGGCCACTCGTCGACAACGCCCGCGAGGTCTTGCGACGCGTCGACTGGCAGACCGTCCACACGCCACACGGGCAATAGGCCGTCGACTGTCCACAGAGGGTGTACTCGACGCATTCGAACGTCGAATCCAACGGTACCGTCGGTTGCTGCCGTGAAACGCGGTCGGTCACGAGGAGTCGAGAGGTTCGATCATCTCGCGGTTCAGTTCGACGCCGAACCCGGGGTCGTCGTCCAGCGTGATACTCCCGTCTTCGGGCAGTGGTTCTCCCTCGATGACGGGAATATTCGGCTCCACACCGCTGTGATAGCCGCCCATGTACTCGCCGAAGGGGACTTCCACACAGGAGGCGATGAAGTGGCACGTATACGGCGTCGTGTAGTGGGGAACGACCGGCAGGCCGTTCGGCTTTGCCATCGCTGCGATGCGCTGGGCCTCGATGATCCCGCCGGTCCAGGAGACGTCCGGCTGGATGACGTCGCCGCCGCCGTTCTCGATCAGGTCGTGGAACGCCTTATGCCCCCACTCGAGGTTGCCGACCGCAAGCTGAATGGGTTTGATCGCCTGCCGGATGTCGCGGTACTGCTCGGTGGTATGTCCGGGCGGCAGGGGGTCCTCGATCCACTTCAGGTCGTATCCTTTGAGTCGCTCCGCCACGCGCACGGTGAACTCCTTATCCCAGGCCATGTACCCTTCGAGCATCACGTCCGTCTCGTCGCCGAAGTGAGTCCGTGCCTCGCGGACCATCTCCTCGATGGCGTCCAGACCCGCTCGCCCGTCTGCTGGGCCGTGGTGGACGGGTAGTTTCACGCCGAAAAAGCCCTCGTCGGCGAACTGTTCCATGACGTCGGCGTAGGCGGTGACGTAACAGGGGATCTCGTCCCTGACTTTCCCGCCGAGGAGGTTGTAGACGGGCTGACTGGTGACGGTGCCGAGCAGGTCCCACATCGCCAGTTCGACGCCTGCCATCGCGTTGTGGGTGAGAAATCCCTGGCCAGTGGGGAGTTGCGCGCGGTACATCTGCTCCCACACCCTGTTGATCGCGAAGGGATCGGCGCCCTCGACGAATCGCCGATAGTGGCTGTCGACGAGGCGGGCGGCGTGTTCGCCACCGCTCTCGTTGACCGCGAACCCCGTCTCGCCGGTGTCCGTTTCCAGTTCCACGACGAACCGCTCGTACCCCCCGCTCCCGCTTATCCAGTCGCCGTCGCGGTACTCGGGGAACATCGTCATCTGGTCTTTCTGCGGCGGGTACTTCGACGACGACCGGGAGTAGTTCTCCGACTCGTCCTGGCCCTCCTCCGAGTCCTGTACGGACAGGCGCAGGTCAGTGATTTCCATGCGAACCGATGGTGCAGAATCGGGTTAGCGCTGTACGAACGAGCCAATATTGCCGGTTATCCCGCTCATCTAGTGTCACCGCCCTCGACGGTAGACGCCCCACCGGTGATCGACTCGCCCTTTTCTGAGAGCAGCATCTCCCCGCCGTGACCGCTCTCGGAGCTCTCAAATCCGGTCGGGTCTGTGCAGGGCACGTGCAGCCTCGCGGGCTGTTACTCCGCGGAAACGACGGAATTCGTCACCGTCCCGATTCCCTCGATCTCGACGTCGACCTCGTCGCCGGGTTCGAGCAGTTCGGGCGGGTCACGGAAGATGCCGACGCCGCCCGGCGTCCCCGTCGAGATGACGTCGCCCGGGCGGAGCGTCATCACGCCGCTGATGTACTCGACTACCTCCTCGACGTCGAAGATGAACTGGTCGGTGTTCGAGGATTGCTTCGTCTCGCCGTTCACTCGACACTCGACGTCGAGGCCGTTCGGGTCGAGATGCTCGTCCGGGACCAGCGTCGGCCCCATCGGGGCGAAGGTGTCGTAGCTCTTCCCGCGGAGGTACTGGCCGTCGTCGAACTGCGCGTCGCGTCCGCTGACGTCGTTTATCGCGGTGTAGCCGGCGACGTAGTCGCGGGCGTCGGCCGCGTCGATGTGTTTGCCGCCACGACCGATGACGACGCCGAGTTCCACCTCGTAGTCGACCTCGTCGATAGTCGCTGGGTGAACGATCGGGTCACCGGGATTCGTCACAGCCGTCGGTGCTTTTCCAAAGAGGAGCGGACGCTCGGGCACGTCCTCGTCCTGTTCTTCGGCGTGGTCGTGGTAGTTGAGGCCGACGCAGACGAACTTGCCCGGGCGAGGAACCGGGGCGAGCAGGTTGACCTCCTCGACCGGTATCGTCCTGTCTTCGGCGGCTGTCATCGCGTCCTCGACGACTCGCAAGAAGCCGGGTTCGGTCAACCTGGTGACCGCGACGTCTTCGCGCATGCCGTTGAGCGGGAGTATCTCACCGTCCCGTCGAACGCCCCACTGCGGAGCACTGTCGGTCGTGTATCTGACGAACTGCATGTCGATAGTTCCGGGCACCGGGGGATTAATAGTTGCGTTGTGGCCCACGCGCGAACGCTGGGCCGTCAGGAGTACGTCAGGTTGACCTCGATGACGTTGGTGCTCCGAAGCACCATGTCCGGTATCTTCTCGGTGAAGCTCTCCCCGCGCATCCGACTCTTCGGACCGGAGACACTCACCGCCGCGATGGCGCGGTCGTCCCCGTCCGTTATCGGGGCCGCGACACAGCGCATCCCGTCGACCCGTTCCTCGTCGTCGTAGGCGTACCCGCGTTCCCGGACGTCGTCGAGGACGTCGAACAGTTCCGCCCTGTCCGAAATCGTCTTTTCCGTAACCTCCGGGAGACCGTGTCGGTCGACGATAGCCTCCACCTCCTCGCGCGGTCGGTTCGCCAGTATCGTCTTGCCGAGCGCCGTCGTCTGCAGGGGGACGCGCATCCCCGCGTGCGTGTCTAGATCGACTGCGTCGGGGCCGCGGGCCCTGTACAGAAAAATTCCCAGCCCGTGTTCTTCGACCATCATGTTGGCGTGCTCGCCGGTCTGTTCGGCCAGGTCGTCGACTTCGGGGCGGGCGATGTTGTACACCTTCTTGCGGTCCCGGACCTTCTCACCCAGTTCGAGAAAGCGGGCGCCGACGCGGTACGTGCCATCCGTGTTGACCAGGTACTGCTCGTCTTCGAGCGTCCGGAGATGGTCGTGAATCGTACTGGTCGGTTTGTCCAGTCGGTCCGCCAGCTCCGTCACGCCGGCGCCGTCGAGTTCCCGGAGCGCGTCGATGATCCTGAAGGTCGTCTTCGCCGCTTCGACCGGGGCGTCGTTTGTTGTCATGTACGTGTTTTTGGTTGGCGGTAGTATAATCGTTCCGGTAGAACCGGATGGTGATTGACCACACTGCGGCGCTTCCGTCCCGTCTGGATATGAGAAGCGTCGCTCGCTGTGTTGGGTATCCGGTGAGGCCGGATAAAATTCGCTCATCTGAGATAACAAACATACGGCTCTGTTGAAATCCTTGAAGATTTACATGTTTGTCGTGTAATTCCATGAGATGAAGACCCTCCCGAAGTCGCAGATTCTCCGTTTTACTGAGAAGGCGATCCACCTAGCACGCC
>Ga0075106_1000521_pt1 | contig 19885 bp, 21 predicted proteins | sample AntDeeMetag02WF4_FD_69796 | JGI IMG/M metagenome (GOLD analysis project Ga0075106, IMG submission 69796) | Saline lake microbial communities from Deep Lake, Antarctica - Antarctic Deep Lake Metagenome 02WF4 | ecosystem: Environmental > Aquatic > Non-marine Saline and Alkaline > Saline | place... | reverse complement strand
CATTTCAACGGCTGATTCCTCCCGAAAACGCTTCCACTGTTTGTTTTCACTCAAATAACCATAAGTCAACGCACAGAGGTTGCACTCATAATTTTTGGGATCGCTGAATTTTTGCCAACTGTCCTTTGCCGCATTCAGCAAACCGGAATCTGCGTTGTATATCAATAGCAAGGTAGGATCGTTGTGCATTACTCTTTTTTGAGTTCGAGTTTTTCCGCAAAATAATCACAGAAATCCTTCATGGTGGCGGTCATTTTTTCATCCTGTGTCGCGCGGTAAAAAGTGTCACTCATAGAAACCAGCGTTTGATGGAAAAATTTATTCATTTCATCCAGTGGCATATCTTTGGTCCACAAATCGATGCGCATTGTTTCTTTACCCTTGTGGTCCCAAAGTGCCAACATCATTGCTTTTGCATCTTGATTTGAGACCCCGCCATCTTCTGCGGTCCATTTTATGGCTTCCGGGATTTTGTTTTCATCCTGTTCGACGTCGATTTCAATTTTAGATTGCTTTGTAGCCATAATCAAGGTTTATCGGGTTTGTAATTTGATTGTTTAAAAATTTTATCAGCGGGCAAAGTTAAGGTTTCTGCAAGGGAAACCTCTGGGTTTTTATCGGCAAAGGCGCGAAGGATTTTCCAGCCTATATATTGACCCAACCGCGGCGGACTGTCATTATCCAGTTTTAAACCAAATTTTGTAAAAGGCGCTGGTTTGAGAAAATCCTGTTGCAGGTCTGGCCGAGTGCTGAAAAGCAGCTCGCGATCTACAAGATGTTGCCAAATCTGGTATTCATTGTTTTCCGCCCAATTCATTTCCTCATTCTTATAACCGATTTTTTCTGCATCAGAAAGTTTAGGCAAGACCTTGTCCTTTAAATAGAGCAACTTTCCATAATACAGCATTTGCGCCAATAAAGTCCTTGAGCTGGGTTTTGAAATCAATTTTTCACCATAAGCTTCCGCCACATCGGGTGCAATTTGTTTTGGCGTAAAATTTTGACGTAAAAAATTCTGTATCCCCACATAAAACTCGTGGTCAGGCCCGAGGTATGTATCTAAAGAAATCAGTAACAAGCTGTCAGTGGCAATAATTTGATTGCGGTAATCCACTTCTGAAATCAAGGTGATGATTTTTGATGGTGGCTCAAATTCAGTCAAATAAAATTCAAAATGCTGAAACAGGTTTTTCAATTTTTCCTTTTGTCCAGAGAAATCGGGGAATTGCTCTTTAACCTCTAGTTCCAGTTCATTTTGCAAGGAATCGTTCATTTTTTTGATCCAGATTGAATCTGGCGTTTGACGTGGAAACAGCAGTGGATATTTGTTTTTTAACTGCGGAAGGTCAGCGGGCGTGGCTTTTGCAAATTCACGGTCAAAACGCTCAACCGTGACCTTCATCGGTATTTTATTGATTTCTTCCTCGTGTTCATAACCGCCTTCGCAAGAAATTAAAGCCGTGAAGCTCATTGCTAAAACAAGCAGTGCGGTTGCAGAAGTAAAAAATGAGTTTGCTTTCATCGTGTTTTTTATAATGATTTTCAGGCCTTACCTTTGTGCAAAGATATTAGCATTTTTTGCTTACACCAATTTAAAAACCTCAATTATGCAGTGCCAAAAAATAATTGATTTTATAGTGTCCTGGATAAGGGATTACGCCGGGGAAAGCGGACAAAACGGTCTTGTCATTGGCATTAGTGGCGGGATTGATTCTGCGGTGACCTCTACCCTGGCGGCAAAAACCGGCTTAAGGCTTCTCTGCGTGGAAATGCCCATACACCAAAATAAAAACGAAGTCTCGCGTGCTCAAAAACACATTTCCTGGTTGATGGAAAATTTTGAGAATGTCGATCGGGTTAAAACTGATTTATCAAACACTTTTGAGATCTTGAAAAAAGCTTTTCCCGAAACCAGTGAAAGCGAGCAGCGGGATTTAGCTTTGGCCAATACAAGGGCACGATTGCGGATGGGCACACTTTATTATTTTGCTGGTCTCAACGGGCTTTTGGTTTTGGGCACTGGAAATAAAGTAGAAGATTTTGGCGTGGGGTTCTATACAAAATATGGCGACGGTGGTGTAGATTTAAGCCCCATTGCAGATTTGATGAAAAGCGGGGTTTACGCGATAGCGAGCGAACTGAAAATCGCTGAAGAAATCCAAAAGGCCTCTCCCACCGATGGACTATATGGTGACGATCGAAATGATGAAACCCAACTCGGAGCAAGTTATAACGAACTTGAATGGGCTATGCAACAAGATGGCAAGGGCAAAAAAGAACACGAATTTTCAGGCCGCCAAGCGGAAGTGTTTTCAATATACAAACGTTTGAACGCGGCCAATAGCCACAAAATGAAGCCTATCCCGATTTGTGAAATCCCAAATGAGCTGCAATGAATTCGAGCTGGTTTAAAAAAAATTGGTTTTATATCGTCGCCGCACTGATCACAGTTTTTGGATTAGTGACGGGGAAATTCTTTTTTCTATTGATTGCTTTTCCCTTTGGGCTGTTTAAGTTTTCGAGGAAGAAAAACTCACATAAGGATAAAGAAAAATAACAACCGAGTTAAATTTATACTAATAAAATATAAATAATAGCTTAATAATTTACATTTAGCTCAAAACTTAATTAACTTATGAAAGATTACGGCACATTATCACAGGCCATAGAAAAATTAAAAAAAGAAGAAGGTTATACACACGATTTTAATTTGATCGATGATTATTTGGAATTAGAAAAAGACAAAGAACGCTACACAGCTGACGAATTTAACGTGGATAAAGTCCTGCGTTTTGAAGGGATGAGCAGCGCCGGCGACAATTCAATCCTGTATGCAATCACAACTTCAAACGACCGGAAAGGTTTATTGACCGATGGATTTGGCGCAAGTGGCGGGCAAGTTTCGCGCACGATTTTGAAGAAATTGCAAAGGGATACAGATCCATTATAGGCGTTAAAATTCTGTAAATAGAATTATATTTAACCCTCTAACTTTTATATTTGAAATAGAATAGTAACTTTATAAAATTATATTAAGCTATGAATTATTTGAATTTAGATAAAGAAAAGACATCACTGACAGCCGACCAGCTCAACGTCTTGCTTTCTGACTATCATTTATACTATCAAAAATTACGCAATTTCCACTGGAACATTATTGGGAAAAGCTTTTTTTATATGCACGTGCAGTTGGAAGATATGTATAACGACGCACAAGAAAAAGTGGATGCCATTGCAGAGCGCATTTTGACTTTGCGTTACCAGCCCACGAGCAATTATTCCGATTATTTACAACATTCAAATTTATCTGAATCGCCTTCTGAACTTTCAGATATGGAGATGGTAAATATTCTTTTAGAAGATCATGGAAAGCTGCTCGTTCAAATGCGTGAAGTAGTAAAGGCCGCAAATACAGCTGGTGATGAAGGAACAGTTGATCTAATTGGTGCTTACATCCGTGAACTCGAGAAAACAAGCTGGATGCTCGACGCTTGGGCTATGGAAACAAAAGAGACCCATAAAGAAATTTAAGGTTAACTTAATAAAATAACATGGTTCAAGAACAGGCAGAGTTTGACTTAGGTCAATCTTTAAGTGTTCTTTAAGTGATCTTTACGACAAATTGGGCAGCTGGTTCGATTCACTCGTTCTCAACCTTCCCAATTTTATTATGGCCTTAGTGGTCTTTTTTCTTTTTGTTTTCATCGCCAAATATGTGGGTAAGTTAGCCTACCGGTTGATGATGAAAAAAGATATGCAGAAAAGCATCAGGCACGTAACTATCAAAGTTGTTAAAGCTGTAGTTATTGCCATTGGTTTTTTCATTGCCCTTGGGATTCTTGATTTGGATAAAGTCTTGACTTCGGTGCTCGCCGGTGCAGGTGTCGCTGGTTTAGCTTTGCAGGGAACCTTGAACAATACTTTCTCGGGCCTGCTATTGAGTTTTCTGCCAGAAATGAAAATCCACGACTAGGTTGGGACCAATGACCATGCGGGGGAAGTCCTCGAAGTCAATTTACGGAATACCTTAATCAAAGAGGCCGATAACAACCACGTTATCATTCCCAACTCAAAAATCACGGAAGGTATTTTTAAAAATTTTTCCAGAACGGAGCGAACGCGCGTCTCTGTGGATTGTGGCGTAGGTTATGAAGACGATTTGGAAGAAGTTGAAAAATTGACCAGGGAGGTTATCGGTAATGCCTTTGAACAGAAAGGCGAGAAAGAAGTAGTTGAATTTTTTATGAAAGAATTCGGCAGTAGTTCAATGAACTTTACCGTTCGTTTTTGGGTCGATGCGATGAAGCAGCGCGAAATTCACTTTGCGCGTCACAAAGCTGTTGTGGAAATCAAAAAAGCTTTTGATGCGAAAGGGTTTAACATTCCGTTTCCTATCAGGACATTGGATTTTGACAAAAATAAATTCCGTGCTGAAAAATTGCATATTTCCAACAGTTCCTCGGAATAATAGTGACCCTATTAAAATATTTTCAAGGCACGGGGGTTTTTTATATTCCGTGCTTTTTTAGTTTAACCTTTTAGTTTTTGCAGCCATGGAAGCGGTTAAAAGTTTACAGAACCAGAAAATCAAAAGCCTGATCAAACTTCAAAAAAAATCACGTGCACGCCGAAAAGAGAATAAATTTGTCATAGAAGGTGAAAAAGAAATTTTGGCTGCCCTGGACTCTGGATTTCAACCCCATCAAATGTTCATTTTAGAAGGACTGGTAAAAAAATCACTGTTTGAAAAACTTTCGATGCTAAATATTGAATTGATTTCCGTTTCAGGGACCATCTATCAAAAAATTGCTTACCGCGGAAATACAGAAGGTGTTCTTGGTATTTTTCAAACTAAAGAACAGCCTTTGAACAATTTAAATTTTTCAAAAAACCCATTGATTTTAGTCGCTGAAGCTCCGGAAAAACCAGGAAATATTGGGGCGCTTTTGAGAACTGCCGATGCTGCAAACCTCGATGCCGTGCTTATTGCAAACCCCAAGACAGATCTCTTCAACCCCAATATCATCCGCTCAAGTGTGGGCAGCATTTTCTCAGTGCCGGTTGCAACAGGGAGTTCAGCAGAAATTATTGATTTTTTAAAAAATAAAGCTATTGGGATTTATGCCACTACCCTGCAAAATTCCAATTCATATTTAGAGGCCGATTTTAAAAAACCAAGTGCATTGGTCGTGGGCACGGAAAATTCTGGTTTAAGCCAAGAATGGCGTGAGGCTGCTTCGCAGAATATCACCATCCCGATGCGGGGTGAAAATGATTCTTTAAATGTGTCGGTTTCAGCAGGGGTTTTTATTTTTGAAGCCCTTCGACAACGCAACTTAAATTAATAAGCTTTATCCTCACCTTCAAGAGTATTATACACCGTTTGGAAAATTATCTTAATATCCAACAACAAGGACCAGTTTTCCACGTAGAAAATATCATATTTAATCCGGCCGTTGATATCGTGCTCAGTCTCGACCTGACCACGAAAACCGCTGGTTTGTGCTAATCCAGTAATCCCGGGTTTTACCAGGTGTCGCACCATAAATTTATTCACACTTTCGGCATACATTTCTGTGTGGCTCACCATGTGGGGACGCGGCCCCACGATGGACATATCACCAATGAGCACATTGATAAATTGCGGTAGCTCATCCATGCTGGTTTTCCTGAGAAGCCCTCCAATCCAGGTAACCCTTTTATCATTTCTTTTCACTTGATGGATGTCTGCATAGGAGTTTATTTTCATCGACCTGAATTTATAACAAAAAAACTCCTTGTAATCCAGCCCGTTTCTTCTCTGGCGGAAAAATACCGGCCCTTTGGACTCAAATTTTATAAGAATGGCTAAAATGGGCGTCAACCAAGAGAGAACACAAACAATAACCATTATTGAAAAAATAATATCAAAGCTGCGTTTCAAAAATTGATTTAAAGGTTTTTCAATTGGGATATTGCGTAAGGCGAGAATTGGTAAAAAGCCATAGTAATCGATGCTCAGCTTTTTAGAATAAATATCTTTATTATCCGGTATAAATTTAAGTACCTTTAAGTTATTATCGGCAAAATCAATAATTTCGTTTAAATCTTTATTTTTTAGCTGAGTAACCGAACAATAAATTTCATCAACATTTTCTGTCTTGATATACTTAAATAATTCGGTTAATCTAAACGTACTTGATTTCGGATGAAAAACCCGTTGGCAGTTATAACCATACTCTTCATTTTTAATAAAAAAATCTTTTAGTTGGCGCGCCTTATGGCTATCCCCCACAATCACTGTAATTCGATAATTCCCGCCCAGGTCTTTTCTATAACTTTTCAAGAGATAATAAACCCCTAATTTCAAAATCAAAATCAATCCAAAAGCCTGTAAGAGATAATAGAGGACCTGTTCTGCAGCACGGTTCATCATTTCAAAAATACCGAAAAAGGCAAAAACGAGAAGTGTAAATAAAACTGCTTGCAAAAAAGTCAATGAAATTATTCGCGTCACACGCGTAAACCGGTAAACCTCATAAAAACCTGATTTAACGGAAAGGATCAACCAACCGATCAGGACATAAACGGCAAATCCCAGATAATCGAGAGGGTCAAATTGAAATTCCAAAGCCAAAAGCAGTATAATCGCATAGTCAATCAAATATGACAGCGGCCGTATGAATCCTGAATATCGTCCTTGTTTAAATATCATATTTATTTGCGGTTATGCGCACTAAAATCTTTGTGTTCTTTTTTATTGAGTTCCTCTTTAGAAAACTGTTTAAAATAATTGAAGGTTTTTTGAATGCCTTCTTTTCTATTCACTTTTGGTTGCCAATTCAGCCATTTTTTAGCTCTTGAAATATCCGGTTGCCTCCTTGCAGGATCATCTTCTGGCAAAGGTTTAAAAATAATTTCTTGTTTCCCTTGATTTAATTGAAGTATTTCTTCCGCAAATTCTAAAACACTTATTTCCTCTGGATTACCAAGGTTTACCGGCTCAGGAAATTCACTTAATAAAAGTTGATATATTCCTTCAATTTGATCATCAATATAGCAAAAGGAACGTGTTTGTGAACCATTGCCAAAAACAGTAAGGTTTTCATTTCTCAACGCCTGGCCGATGAATGTTGGAATCGCACGCCCGTCGTTTAAGCGCATTTTTGGGCCATAGGTATTAAAAATCCTGGCAATTCTGGTTTCTAATTTATGAACGCGATGGTAAGCCATGGTGATGGATTCCTGAAAACGCTTAGCTTCATCATAAACCCCGCGTGTGCCAATGGCATCAACGTGCCCCACATATTCTTCAACTTGTGGGTGCACTTCAGGATTTCCATAAACCTCAGAGGTGCTGGCAATCAAAATCCGGGCATTTTTTTGTTTAGCCAAACCCAATAAGTTATGTGTGCCCAGTGATCCGACTTTTAAAGTTTGAATAGGGATTTTTAAATAGTCAATGGGGCTGGCGGGCGATGCAAAATGAAGGATAAAGTCCAGATTTCCAGCGACATGAACAAAAGTGGTGATATCGTGGTGGTGAAATTGAAAATTTGGCAAGGCAAACAAGTGTTCGATATTTTTGACATCGCCAGTAATAAGGTTATCCATTGCGATAACGTCGAAGCCTTCCGCGATGAATTTATCGCACAAATGCGAGCCGAGAAAACCAGCGGCCCCGGTAATCAAAATGCGTTTTCCCATTGCGTGTTGTTTTAACCGAGCAAGCCTGGCTTATTCAATTTCTTTTTTTTGAAGGGTATTTTTCTGTTTTCCCTGCTTGAGTTTTTCTTTAAACACAAGCGATATAAATTTTGAATTTCCGACAAGATAACGTTTCCACATTCTTCTGGGTTCTTGCTGAAACCGATAAAACCACTCCAGCCCGGCATTTTGCATCCATTTTGGGGCGCGCTTTGTCTTTCCTGCCATCACGTCAAAACTTCCGCCAACCCCCATAATAAATGGAATATTTTTTAAAGCTTCCCGGTTGCGGTGAAGAAAGTTTTCTTTTCGCGGGGAACTCATAGCCACAAAAAGCATATCAGCCCCACTTTCCGCAATGTTTTGAACAATTCTTGTCTCTTGACTATCAGGAAAAAAACCGTGGTGGGCGCCGGCAATTCTTCCTTGACCAAAACTGTTTTGAATTTCACCGGTCAGTTTGCCCAGGATAGTTTCTTCAGCGCCGAGCAGATAAACAGTATAGTTTTTTTCATTGGCCTTTTTTAACAAAGCCTGAAAAAGGTCAATTCCAGCGACGCGTTCTTTCAATGGTTTTTTCAACATTTCTGAAGCCCAAACAACCGCCTGACCGTCTGCGTTAACGATATTTGCGCCGTTGACACTTTCGCGGAGTTCCTTGTCCTTTTGCATCGCGACAATTTTCCCCGCGTTGACAACCGTGTGGTGGATTTGTTTCTTTTTGACAATGGCCTCTTCCACAATCTGCATGGTTTCCCGCAAACTAAGGTTGTGGATTTTTGTATTTAAGATGTGAATTTGTTCTGGCATATTCAATTGGCAAAAGTAAGGCTTAACTACTAATTTACATTAATTTCCTCTTTATTTAACCCTATGATGGTATATTTTAAGGCCACGAGATAAATGGGCACACTAGCGTTATAGAAAAAATTGCCCGTAATAAAAGCGGTAGCAAAGAGGATAACGAAACAAAAAAATATAAATTTCCCTTTCAATTTAAAATCGAAGAAATGGGTGGTAAATAAAAATAGAAATAAGCCACCGCCTATTAGCCCAAAGTAAATCAGCAAATCGAAAACCGCCATTTGTGGCCTCAGCCATGGATTGTTCCACCCGCCAAAGAGATAGTTCCAGAAGTTCCAGTTTTGATCGATAAAGGGCAGGGTTTTATCCAATAAAAGTTCATTTCTATAAGATAAAACGGCGCTCACCCAGCCATCATCTCGAATGATTTCAGAAAAAATGGGACTGGAAAAAAGGATATAAGCACCGATCAAACTGAGAATAACCAATCCCGAAATCATCAAAACCTTGATTTTTTTAGATTTCAACTCAAAAAACACCCAACATATCAAAAGTAAAAGAAAGGCTAAAGCGACCGATTTTGTCCCCGTCAAAATCCCAGCCGACAAGATCAACCAAGAAAACCATTTTTTAAACCAGTTTTTCCGGTAAGTGAAGAGCAGAAACATAAACCCAAGGATATAAAAATAAGTCGATGTGGCACTTGCCATAAATAAACCATTATAACCAAAACGGCTTTCTTCGTAAGATTTAAACATCAGCAATTGAAAAACAGAAGCTAAAAGAATGAGAATACTATTGCCGATCAATAGTGTTTTAAACAATTTTTGAAGGCCCTTTGAGTTTTTCAAATTGATGGGCGAAGCACTGAAAAATATTATAAGGCTCAAAAAAAATAAATAGCGTGAAAAACTGACAAGGGAAACTTGAGCAAAAGTTTTTTCAGGTAATAAGCACTGACCGATTGCAAAACAGGCCGAAAATGCCATAAGACCGATTAATGCTTTTTTATTTCTAAAGAATAGCATTAAAATAAAAAACATCAAAGCGCCCAGTTTGACATATTTTTGAATCTCAATTTCCTGACCTGTATAAAAAAGCTGGATTTTATTGAGTGCCTCAACGCCAAAGAACAAGCCTAAAAATAACGTGCATAAAAAAACAGGTGATATTTCGCGTAGGTTTTGAAGCATCTTGAGGGTTATTTTTCAATCTCTGAAAAAGTTTTAAAATAATGGGTTTTAGCGTTCTTGGAAATAAATTCTTCTGTTCTTTGAAGTGAAAATTCCGAAAAGGCTTTGGGATGCCCGATCAAAACAAAGCTCCCCTCATTTTCTGTTTTTTCAATATATTTTTTAAAAGCTTTTTCAATAAAAGAAGCTTTATAACCATCGATTGAAACCACGCTAAATGATGGCGAAGCCATTAACCGCAAAACTTCTTTTTTTGCTTTGGAAATTGCCGCACCATCACCAAAATCCAGATGATTTTGACCAGAGAAAAGTTTGTGAAACGCAAATTTCCAGAAGAAAACAGGGCTCAGTTTATAAGAACTGATCGGGATTTCCAAAAAATCACCTTTTGAATCTACCTTGGTCAATTCATCTGAAAAACGGTAATCGGTTTGATAAGGCTTTATGTCCCGGAAATCAAAATCCTGCTCTTTCGATTGATAGAAACCTTGAGGAAAAGCACTGCTGTCAATCACAACACCATTTTCTTTTAAATGCTTTCCGATTTTTGAAAAAGGCTGTGCGCTCCAGCCACCGGCGCGGTAAGCCACTGGATTTTTCCCAGTGATTTCTTTTAAGGTCTCTGTATATTTTTTAACGATTTCAGCGATTTCAACATCGGAAAAATTAGCGAGTTTGTAACGGCTTGTATCAAACTTCCAAGTTTTACCGTCAAAATAAGAATCTTCCCAATGTGGATGGATGTGCAGTTCGATGGAATGCCCTTCGCTGGACAACTCTTTTAATTGCCCGCTTACTTTTTCAAAATCGCCCTTGAGTTCTGGATAGTCTTTTTTCTGCTCTTTAAGTTTTACGAGATAACCGGCATCCACAAAAAAATTCAGTTTGACTTGATGGGCATCGGTGATTTTTTTTAACTCCCGCGTTGGTTTCAGCATACAGTTTTCCACGCTCCCACTGGCGTTGCCAAAAAACAATTCATAATCCAGCGTGATGTATATATCCATTCTTAGACTTTATAACGATTGATGAGCATAAAGGGCGCGGAAAGCAAATAATATACTATTTGTTTTGCACGTGAAATTTTTCGTTTCCAAGCGACATCCTTTTTGATACTTATTTTTTTGTGTTCCTTCATCCTGTTCCCACCGATCATGTGGGGCATTTCAAATTCTTCGGGCAATTTTTCACTGTGCTTTTCCTTTTCAAAGATATGGGAATATATTTTCTCTACAGTATATTCCGGTTTTTCGATAAAGTCTTCATATTTTACTTTTAAAATATTTTTGTTACTCCGGTAAACCAGTTCCCCAAAAAAGTTGATCAAACAGTAATACAGGATTGTGGGTAGCGGTTTTTTTTGGGTTTGCACATTTTTTTGAAACGAATTGATGACCCCGCGAACATCACGCACCACAAAAATCCCCTTTAGATTTAAATTTTGACTTTTATCGAGTAGCAGAAAACGCGCGATATATTTTGAAGAGTCCAGTAAAACTTGGTTTGGATGGTTTTTTGAAACGGCTTTAAAAATGCTTTCCTGGATTTCTAAGTAATCTTGGTCGGCTTTCTTACTGAACAGCAACTTTGGGATCTGACCGTGATCTTCTTTCTGTTCTCCTGATTTTTGAATTTCGCCCCAATCCAGTTCGCTTGTTTGCAAATCATCTACGACCGGTTTCCAAAACGGACAATTATTCAATTTTTTCCCGCACGAGCAGCTTTTTCCTTGTGCGATATGTTCGGCAAATTGGTGCATTTCGCCGATTGTATGGATCTTTGAATGACTGTTCAACACGGTTGCCAAAAGCGTCGTTCCGCTCCTTCCCGCGCCAAGAAGATAAATTAAGTCTGTCATTCAAATCTCAGTTATAGCGTTTTGGATATAGCAAAAAATCAATTTTTAATTTTGAACTCTATTCACGGACAAATATAAATAAACAAAACACGATGTCTTTCAGATTATTCACTAGCATAAGAAATTGTCGTCAGTAGATTAAATTCTTTTTGAAATTCCAATTTGAGATGTAAAGTTTGTCCGATGGTTTTTTGACCAAATTGAGGCGAAAACCACCCCAGAGGTTGGTTTGAATTACCGGAAATTAACTGTGCCTGATCAAACAACTCATTTTGAAGCAAAACCGTTTCATTTTCGTTTTTGAGTTTCCAGGTTTTCCCTTCTTTAATGATTTTAACTTTTAAATGAAGTTGAAGGTAAAAATCGAGTTGATGTTTTGTATTGTTTTCAGAAATAAGAACATCTTCAATACTGACTTTTTTCCGTTTTTTATCGACTATAAATTGTCGCCGATGCGTCACGCCATCATTTTTAAACGCATCTGAAACCGCTTTACAAATCGAGCGGTTTTCATTTATCTCGACAGATTCAATTTTTACGTCTGGCATTTTCCACCAACTCATTCGTCCATTCATTTTGGCATGTTGGTTTTGGTTGATTGAAATCGTGCTGTGGGCAGAAATACTTCGGAAATAATTTCGCCAAAATAAATTTTTTGAATGATACTGAAAAGTTCCGGGATCGACGAAAAAAGGAACGCCGTTTTTACTAAAGTTAAAATGAAAAATATCAGAATGCGCGTGGGCAGCGGAAATGGAATCGCCCATTTTCCCAACGTCAAAACTCAATTTCGCCCCGTTTTCGGGATCGTAAAAAAAACCATAACCGGAACCTTCAAAAACCTGATCTTTTAAAAGCGGTTTATTTTCTTCTATTTTTAAGGCTTTCCCAAAAATTAAATAGTTTCTAAAGTCAGTTTTTCCAGTGCTTTGATATTTAGTTTTAAATAAATAATTGGCTGAAGCTAATTGAGACTGAAAAAGATTAAATTCTGTATCAAAATAAGGATTGAGGACTGAACCTTCGTCATTATCGCCAAAAATCGTTTCGCTTTTAGCCGAGACAATTTGCTGGTTAAATTCAAACATTTTTTTATTCAACTCAGAAACCTGATTTGGAATTTCCACATCCCGCGCTTTTAAAAATTCTTGTGTAATCAAAATTTGATCCAAGACTTCTGCGTGATATTGGCTGCAAAGTTCATTGTGAACGCCATCGGGATTGATCTGATTTTTGACTTCTGTAAAAAACAGGTTTTGCCATTTTTTAACTTCCTTTTCTTTGACTGAAAAGCAAGATGCAATCACGTTCAGGCCCATTAATTCTGCCATTCGGTGATTGTTTGCAGAGGAAAATTTTGACAAGTGCTTTTTTAGAAATTCATAATTCCGCGTGATTTGCCAGCAGATTTCCGTTTTGATTTTTTCGGAAGGTTTTTCAAAGCGGGTCAAAATAATCAAGGTATAAATCAAATTAACACTCCTGATGGCGACTTCAATTCCCGATGTCCAGTGGATGGATTTTAAATAAGGATTTTGAACGTTCCAAACTGTGATTATTTCAGTAATTTTTTTTCGGTAATATTCATCTGAAGTACAGACATATTGAAACGCCCAAAAAGGCAAAAATTCCATCCGTGAGAGTTCCGACAAATATTTAACATCGCCATTGGTTTTAAAATCTTGGCGTTTGATCTTGCCGTAATATTGAAGCGGTGAGATTTTTCCGGAAGCGGGATCTTTCCGCCAATTCGTTACTTTTGAGATATCGACGTTTAAGTCAAAAACAGGATAATCCTTTTTAAAGGCTGCAATTTTAAATAAAGTATCCAGGGTTTTTTTATCGTAATTAGAACATTGAAAATCTGACTTATAACTTAATGGTTTATAATTTTTATGCAGCTGTTTCTTTCCCAAAAAACGGTACTGCAAAAACTGTGGAAACCGATACCCCACAATTTCACGCACACTCATCAGCTTTAACCGATTGTAATACCATTTTAGTTTTTTGAGCACAGCTGTTTCTATTTTGTCGTGTTGATCACCAGTTTATATTTTCCGCTTTTTGTTTTTATAAGCTGATTTTCATCAATAAATTTAATTTTATAAGTTAAGTTTCCTCCAATTTGCTCTGCTATGTTTTTTCGTAGCTTTGTTTCATCACGTATAGAAAAATTTTGCGTTACGACAAGGTTAAGTGTGAAAAATTCTTTATCCGACTGCAGGAACTGGGCAAAAAACAGATTTTCTATACTCTTGAAAACCAAATCCATCCTTCCAATTTCGGTTCCATCTGGCAAGACCAAAACGTCGTCCACGCGACCGATTATTTCTTCCACCGAAACTTCGTTTTCAGATTTTCCTAACTTTACGATGTCATCAACTTCATACCGAATTAATGGGAAAGTCGGGCTGATAAGATTTGTTGTAATTATTTTATCTTTTCGATATTCATTGATTGAATAAAGCGCGGCTTCTTTATATTCGCCATTGTGCTCCTTTTGGATCAGGGAAATCGTTCTTTCGGCATTGCCGTAACGATCAAAGACTTTAGAATCAAATGCTTTTTCAATTTTTTCCCTTTGAAAATCATAAAGCGTTTCTGATGAAGTAAAAATAACGGGGACGTGCAATTGCTTGTCGTTTTGCAAAATAAGGTTTGCTAGAATTTCCAATGAACTTGGATAAGCTAAAATGGTGTTGGGCGAAAAATTTTTGATCTGATTATAATAAAAGGAAAAGTTCTTTTTATTTAAATTAAAACTCGAAAGAAAAAGTATATTTGAAAACCTATCAAATTTTTTAAGTTGGGAATGTCCCAAAACACCGCGCATCGAAACCGTTTTTTGTCCAATTTGATGCCCCGCATTATTTCTGAAAACCTCATTATGTGCCGCTTCATTTAAAATACAGTCTTTACTGTAATATACTTTTAGAGAAGCCCCTGAGGTTCCGCTGGTGTATGCTGTATGTTTGATTTTGCCTCCAAAATAGATTTCATCAACACGGTTTTTAATATCATTTTTTGTGATGGCGGGCAAGTTTTTTAAATCGTCCCTATGCTGGATTTGCCTAATGTTTACACCGTGCTTGTCATATAATTCCCGGTAAAATGAGGATTTTTCATAGGCCTGATTAATCAAGCACGTCAGTTTTTCAGCCTCTAAACTCTCCTGTTCTGTAACCGTCATATCATAATATGCACGGATTTTTTTTAGGCGTTTTTGAAACAACGGGCCATATTTTAATTGATATTTGAAAAACGATTTCAGCATTTATTCAACTTTAGACTTATAGATTTTATTGAGTTTTTCGAAGATCGCCGAAGGAAAAAAAGCATTAACATTTGCATAAGATTTTTGCCCATAAACACGAACTTTTTGGGGATTTTTAATATAAAATTCAATGGCCTTTGTCAAGTCTTTCTTGTTTCCAGGCTTTATAAACAAACCGTTTTCACCAGGTTTCAAAAGCTTTGGAATGCCGCCAACTTTAGAACCAATTAAGGCCATCGAATAGCTCATCCCCTCTAAAAGCACAATTCCCAAACTTTCAAAATACGATGGCAGGATCATAATATCCGACTGAAGCAATAATTCCCTTTTTTTATTGCCCGAAATCCAACCAATATATTCAACAGTATCATTCAGTTTATATTTTTCAATCAATCCCATTAATTTTTTTTCCTCTCCGGTTCCTGCAATTGTTAATTCTATTTTGCCTTTAAAATAAGCTTTGTTCAAATGAATTGTTTTCACTAAATCGAAAATCCCTTTTTCCTCGTGGATTTTTCCCATAAACACAAGTTTTAAAGGGGGATGACAGTATTCTTTTTGATAAGGTTCTGGTTCTCTGACTGGGTTCTGTAAAACTTGAATTTCTTTTGGGCGGAAAGTTTTTTTAAAATATTCCTGCCAGCTTTCGGTCATCACAATTATCGTGTCAACTTCCTGAATCATTTCTTTGATGCAGCTGCGCACAAAAGAAGATGAATGTTCATAAAAATAATGATACTTCCCGCCGTGAATGTGATAAATGATTTTTTTATCAAACATTTTTGTAGCAATAAGAAAAAAGAAATATTTTCTAAAAAAACTACCCTTCGAAGCACCATGAATATGAACAAGTTCAATTTTAATAAACGACAAATAGAGAACAAAGCCGAGCAGCACAAAGGGAAAACAAATCAAATTGATATAAATATTTTGAGTAATTGCCGATGGGTAAAATTTAAAATTATCAATACTTTCACTATACATTTTTAGAACACTGGCAATGCCCCCTTTCCGTCTCCTGAAATTAGGGCCAACGTGCAGGACAGAATCAAAATTTGTGGTTGTTGTTTTCAAATTTATCAGTTATTTATCACTTTATTACTGCTCAAACCCTTGTGGCTATATTTACTAAGAAAAAGGCTAAAGAAAATAGCACAAAACACAATGCCGTGGGTGCGCTGTAGCATTGATTCGGTTAAATTAGCTACTAAAAAAAGTAAGCTTAAATATAGGAATAGATAATCCCTTTTTTTCCAACTCAGAATAATTACTTCCACGAAAAAAGCAATATATATTAGTGCGCCAATCAATCCATATTCATCTAAAAACTCAAAAAATTGGTTATGAGCATTGAATTGATTTTTATAGGCTTTTTTGTCACCTGTTTCAAGGTAATATTTCTGTCTGAATTGTTTGCTATCCGAATTTCCCACGCCAATAATAGGATGTTCCAGAAACATATATTTTGTAGCACCAAGACGTTCAAATCTTTGCGTTTTATCGCCTTTTTTTCCGATTAAGGGAAGCTGGTAAACCGTTTTATCCAGCAGGTAATTATATTGGTCATCGACTTGCGTAGCAATAAACCCAAAACTTAGTATTACAATTACAAAAGCTAAGATTAGCTTCCATTTTCCTTTTATCAAAAAATAAAGAAGCGCACTGAGAATGAAAAACCCGAGAACCGCCCTTGCCATTAATGAAAATAAAAATAGAGAGAAAAGCAGCAAAACTAAATTTGCTAATAGGCGGTAAGTCCTATTCAAACCTTTGTATTTATAAATAATTATCGCAACTGAAAACGCAATAAACAAGGCTAAATACCCGGCATGCATTCCTATAACCGCAGTCAATTGATGGTTCATGTGGCGCCAGCGGAAAAAATAAGACAAAGGCTCCTTATTGATCATCATTTCAGCAATTGCATTCCCCCAGCAAATCAACACGGCCGTCAAACATCCTAGCACTAACCCTAAAAAAAGGGGGTTTGCGAACTGGCGATAGAAATCCTTGTTTCCAATTATTGCAATCGGTGTCAATAATAATGGAAGCATCCGCACAACATCTTTGGTAGCCTGATCTAAATATGAAGAGTAAAGCATTCCAATTAAACTAATAACAAAGAAACCCGCCATCGGAAGGATATGCCATAGCGCTCTTTTTGAAAACGAATACCTGCTTTTATGCTGAAATAAATAAATAAAGCTCATCAAATAAAAAAGCCCTAAAACCCAGTTATTGAATTTAAAATAAAATGGCAGGGAAAAGGCTAACAGAAAAACCGTAAAGCCATATAAACGAGAAAAATTGATTAAAAATTTCATGCTTTATTCTCTTTTACCTGAGCGCCAATCAATAAAAAAATAGGGATGGCAATATAAGCTGCTTCTAAAGACATTGAAAAAAAAGCTAAAAAAATCGAAATGAGAAATAGCAACCTAATCAATATAGCAGATTTACTCGTTATACCTTTTAAATTTACATATATATTAAAAAAAATAATCAACGCTAAAAAACTTCCGACCAGACCTAACTCAACGATGAAATGCGGCCAAAACATATCAATAGTTGCGGGTATTTTAGATGGATCATTATAAGTGGACCAGTGAGCGAAAAGATTATATTTATCGTGTATTTTACTTTCAGTATAATGTGCAACAAAACCACCAAAAGTCCCTGGGCCGGTTCCAAAAAGTGGATTGTGATACAGCACCTCCCCACCGATTTTCAAAGCTTTTAAACGGAAATAATTCCCTGTTTCGATAATGCGGTCAATTTCGCCAAAACGGTAAAACAATTCCCTTTGAAAATAAATAATTCCAATGGCTAAAAAAGCTGGAATTGCCGCTAAAACCAAATAATTCCTTTTAATTACAAAATAATAGTAGGATAAAATGACAATGAGTGTGATAATGATTTGCCGGGATTCTACTAAAACAATCCCCGTAATAAACAGTAGCGCCATCAACCGGTGAAACCTGCTTTTATAAATATTGACAAAAAGAAACCCTGTCAATAGGAGAAATCCATTTTTATTGGGATTATCCATAAATCCAATCCTCCCTGAGGAGGCCTGTATGAATCCGAAAGGATTGAAGTCCCTTTTAAAAACCTGAACGAACGTAAAGATCAATGAAATTATCGCTAAATAGTAAAACAGTGATATTACTCTCTTTTTGTGATGTTCATTAATCCCTAAATTATAGCCCGCATAGTATGCATAAAGGGGTTTAAAAAGCCAGAACACCCCTATAAAAACACCCGGCAAGGAAGTGTTGTACTTCAAAAGCCCCACAACACAAGCCAGCAAAGTTGCTATCGAAATATAAAGATTTGTGTTTGATATTTTTCTGTAGAAAAAACTGTTTTGGACAATAAAGAAAACGCAAAGACCGCCGATATACAATTCAGGTAATGGAAGTCGATTAATACCTGTGATTTTTTCAATATGGCTATCAAAAAAGGCCAAAAACACACCGATGGAAAACACTATAAAACTAAGCGTTTCTTTTTTTATGGTAAGTTCTCTTTTAAGCTCTATAACTTTCATCTAAAATTGACCCAGGTTTTTAAATTCATTTTTCGTTTGAGGTAAATTGCCCCGGCAAAGTTCCAAAAAACCATTCCCAAAGCGCTGCCAACAGCCACGCCTTCTGTGCCAAATGGATTAATCAACAAAAGGCTCAAGACTAAATTGATGAGCAAAGATAAGGCAATAAAATTTTGAAGGGTTTTTTGCCCACCGGTCATTTGAAAAATCGGTCCCACTGGCCCAGTGAGCACATTGAGAAATTGCGCGATCAAGAGGATTTGTAAAACCAAGCTTCCGCTTTTATATTCTTCACCAAAAAGCCCCAAAAAAAATTGGGGGAAAATCATCAAAATCAAGAAGATGGGCAAACCACAAAAAAACATCAATTTTGAAGAAAACGAAATGGTTTCCTTAAACTGTTTGTGTTCTTTCCGGTGGAAAAACCCGGAAATTTTCGGGGTCATTATCGCCGCAATTGCTGTATAAGTAAAAGAAACCAATGTGGCCAATCGCACGGCCGTGCTGTAAACCCCGATTTTTTCATCAGACACAAAAAACCCAAGAATGAAAGTATCGCTCCAGCCCATAATCATCACAATGGAAGATGCCACCAACATTGGATAGGATTCCAGGATCATTGCTTTTCGCTTCAAAACCCGCTCTTTTAGTTGCCCCTGGACTTTAGAAAATATTTTAAAATTTATTTGCAAGTGCACCCAAACGGCGAGAAATAAAATAGAATGCCCAATAAAATAAGACCAAATGGGGATTTCAGTGGCGGTGATGCCGAGTAAAAAATAGAGTACGCAAAAACTCAGTGCGGGGAAAATGAATTTTAAAAGATCGAAATAAATTGAAAAGGTGGTGGTTTGCCGAATACCTTTAAAAACCGAACAGCCCACTTCCATCAAAGCTAAAAACGGTATGGCCAAAGCAGCAATTTTTATGCTGGCCTCAACTTGTGGCTTTCCATACCAAGAAGCGATGACAGGTGCGAATAAATAAACCAAAACACCTAAGAGAATGGCGTTGAACAGAACCACTGAAAAAACACGTTGAATGGTCAGTCGTTTTTCCTCCGGTGTTTCAGAATTGGCAATCCATTTGAGCGTTGCCGTTGGAAAACCCAATTTCCCGATCATTCCGCCCACTGATAAAAAAAGAAAGGCAATGGCAAAAACACCTTGCACCCCGGCGCCGAGTTTATGCGCAATCAGCCAGATAAACAAAAACCCGAACAAATAGCCAGAAGCACGCAAAACTAAAGCCTTGAAGGCTTTGACCACGATTTCTTTTTGATCGAAATTTTTTAAATATTTGTTTATCAAACCAAAACAATATTAAACACTGTTCCACTTTGCGAAACTATAAAACTATTTTAATAGCCGTTTATTATTCTCAATGGAAATAGAAATTTTTTGTGCTGAAGTAGTTTTCAAGAAGCACTTATGCCACATTATAAATCACATTCGATCCAATATCAGTAATGCTCATTAAAATTGACATATTTAAGCGTCTTTCGAGACCTTAACACTTGT
>Ga0075106_1000520_pt1 | contig 19961 bp, 16 predicted proteins | sample AntDeeMetag02WF4_FD_69796 | JGI IMG/M metagenome (GOLD analysis project Ga0075106, IMG submission 69796) | Saline lake microbial communities from Deep Lake, Antarctica - Antarctic Deep Lake Metagenome 02WF4 | ecosystem: Environmental > Aquatic > Non-marine Saline and Alkaline > Saline | place... | reverse complement strand
GCACGCCTGACCTCGTGGTCCAGGCCCGCGTCGTCGACTTCCGCGTCGACGCGGGTGGCGAGGACGACGTCACGGAAGGTCTGCTGGTCCCCAGCGACGGCGACGGCGAACGTCTCGACAACGCGCTCGGTGATCCGTTCGGTGGCGAGTGAGACGTGATAGGCCCAGTTCCCACCCGGATCCATCGTCACCGCCGCGTCGTCGAGTTCTTCGGACACCGAGTCCGCCAGTTCGGCCGGTCGGCGGAGGACGTACGCGCCGGCCCGGAGCAGGTCGTCCGAACCGCCTGACCCGTCTGTCGCGTGGTACTCGTGGAGAATCTCGACGATCCGGCCACTCACCGCCGAGAGCGAATCGACGGGAACCGTCTCGGCCGAGACGGAGCCCGGGTCGAGCCGGTCGGCGCGAACGACCGTTCGGTCCATCCGCTCGCGGCCGGTGACGACGGCGTCCGTCCGGTAGTATCGACCCGCATCCTCGACGTAGGCACCGGTCGGGAGCGGTTCGTATCCGTACGTCGTGTGCCGGCCGTCCGGGAGGATGGCGTCGAGAGCCTCCTGCGAGGCGGTGCCGAACAGCGACTCCTCGTCCGGGTCGTACAGCGCGTAGTCGACCAGCGACTGGCCGACGGGGTCGACCGTGAGAGTGTACTCGTAGCGGTCCGAAGACAGGAGCGAACACCCGGCGAGCGAGGCCAGGCCGGCCGTTCCCACCGTCTGGAGGGCGGTTCGACGGTCGATGGGCATGGCGGCAGTGCTCGTGGCACTCTGTTTATAGTACCGGTTGCCAGCGAAGCCGGATCTGGAGAGCCGGACGGAGATGAGAGAGACTAGAAAGTGGCTGGAATCACATACTTCATTCTAATACCCAGTTTTCTTTTAATTCTGTCAGTCCGAGGTGGACGGGCGCCCGTTCAGGTTCTTCTGGAGCCAGCCACCATCCGAAACCCCCGTAGATGGAACGGAGAACCGATTTTCGACCCTCGACGCCGACTCGGGAGACCCTTGTGATTCGATCGACCGGGAAACCGAGTACAGAGAGATAACTCGACGGTCGATTGTGCATTATCCGGGCCTCTAGAACCGATATCCAAGCATCAGACTGGTCCTGACCCAGAGAGACGACGTGAACCAGCACAGCATAGCCGCGCTTTCGGTCTTCCATTGTAACAACGATATATGTATTATCGAGAATTTATGTGATCCGATCCGTGTTCGACCAGTTTCCGGTCGTCGGTGGGGACGCGTTCGGACTGCTGGACGGTCCTCCCAGGAACACTTATGAGGGAGAGCGTGCAGGTACGTGGATATGGAACGGGCACTTGTCGTCGTGGACGATAGCGACGCGCATCGCGAACTGCTCGCAGAGGCGGGGCAACTCGCCCGAGGCGTCGGGGCCGAACTGGTACTGTTCTCCTGGGTCACGCCCGGGGAGTACGAGAAGGACGCGGAGACGATGGAGGCCCTCGAGACGGCCGAGCACGCCTCCTACAGCGGGGCCGACGCGCTCGACGGCGCGCGAAACTTCGCGCGGACGGTGGCCGACGACGTCTTCGGGGACGACGCGCCACCGTTCGACGTCACGGCTGCCGTCGCCGAGGACGGGGAACTGGCCGACGAGATACTCGACGCCGCGAGCCGCGAGGACTGCGACCACGTGTTCGTCGTCGGCCGCCGCCGCTCGCCGACGGGAAAGGTCATCTTCGGCGACGTGGCCCAGCGAATTATCCTCAACTTCGACGGCCCGGTCACGGTCGTCATGGGGTGAGACGCGCGGCCCAAGGGCCGGAGAGAACGGGCGCCGAAGGCGTCACTCGCAGTCGCAACCGCCCGCGTCGAACAGGTCGGTCACCGGATACTGGTTCTGGCAGTCGTTGCAGGTGACGCGGACGTCGACGTAGACGTGGTGGTCGCCGAGCGACAGCAGGTTCGCGTTCAGCAGGGCGCCGATGGTCGTCTCCGTCACCGCCTGGAGGCGGTTCCTCAGTTGCTGGACCGTCGTCTGGGCGCTCTCGACGGTCGTCCCGTCGCCAGCGGACGGCGCCTCGGCGTCGCGGTACTTCGTGAGGTAGGTGTGGACCGCCTGGTGGGAGACGAAGTCGTGCTTGAGCCGCTCGACGTCGACGCCGGCCCGTTCGAGCCGGCGTTCGGCCTGGATGCGGGTCCCGCTGGTCACCTCGTCGCCAGTGATCAGTTCGTAGAGGTTCTCGGCCTCGCCGTCGAGGGGGTCCTGGTCGGCCGCTCGGAGCGCTTCCCGGAGAACGCGCCGGTTGAAGTGGTCCGCGAGCTCCCGGAGGCTGTAGCGCTCGCTCCCTTCGCCGGTCCAGTACGCTTCCAGTTCCTCGCCCAGCCCGTCCAGTTCCCGCTCGGCGACGACGCGCCCGACCTTGCTCCGACGGCTAGCGGGCGTCTTGGCGTCGTCCCCGTCCTCGTCCGCGTGGCCCTCGTCAGTCATACCTGTCCGATGTTGGGGGATGGGAGGCAAATCTGTTGTGATGGACGCGACGGCGGCCATCGGGTCGTCGGACCAGTTCGGACGGACGCGTGGTGGATAGTGGCGATCCGACCCGCGACGCGTCCGCGACGCCGCCGCGCGTACTACACCCCTCGTCCGTGAGTCCGGTATCGCCGCCACAGACAGAACGTCGTTTGGCCAGGCAGAACCATTATATTCGTGCGGGAAGTTGCGAAGGTATGGCACAGACGAACCATCCGGTCCGGACCGTGGACCGGACGCTGGAGATCCTCGAGATCATCCGCGAACTGGACGGCGCGGGGGTCTCCGAGATCGCCGACAGGGTGCAGGTGGGGAAGAGCGCGGTGCACAATCACCTCAACACGCTCGCCCAGCGCGAGTACGTCGTCAAGGAGGGCGACGAGTACCACATCGGCCTGGCCTTTCTCGGCCTCGGCGCGTACGCTCGCAACCGGAACGAGATTTACGACACCGCCCGGCCGGCGGTCGACAAACTCGCCGAGGAGACCGGCGAGCTCGTGAACCTGCTCGTCGAGAAGCAGGGACGGGGCATCTTCCTCTACAAGGCCGAGGGCGACCAGGCCGTCCAGCTGGGCACCTACGCCGGCCAGCGTGTCCACCTCCACTCGACCGGGCTCGGCAAGGCCATCCTCGCGTTCCGCCCGCGCGAGGAGGTCGAGGCCATCCTCGACGAGCACGGCATGCCCGCGGCGACGGACAACTCGATAACCGACCGCGAGACGTTCTTCGAGGAACTCGACGAGATACGCGAACAGCGCTACGCCGTCGACCGGGAGGAAGGACTCCCCGGCCTGCGCTGTATCGCGGTGCCGATCACCGACGGCCACGACCGGGCGCTGGCCGCCATCAGCGTCGCCTGCCCGAGCCAGCGCGTCGACGACGAGCGGTTCTTCGAAGCGCTCCCCAACCAGGTTCTCAGCGCGGCCAACGTCGTCGAACTGGAACACAACCACTCCTGAACCGGGCGCGGAGGACCCCCGCAAACAGCGCAGAATCCGGACTCAGTTCTCCTCGGGGCTCGCCGTCAGGTCGCCCGCCGAGATGAGATCGTCGATTCGAAGGACCAGCGTCGCGGCGTCGACGGCCGAGGACAGCGCACAGGATTTTACGCGGTAGGGCTCCATCACGCCGGCCTCGTACGCGTCCACGACCTCGCCAGTGTCGGCGTCGAGGCCCGCGGCCCAGTCGCCGTCGTCGTGGCGCGTCCGCAAGGCGATCAGCGCGTCGACGACGTCGTGGCCGGCGTTCTCCGCGAGCGTCCGGGGCAGGGTCTCCAGCGAATCGGCGAACGCCTCGAGCGCGAGTTGCTCGCGCCCCGCCACGTCTGTCGCGCGCCCGCGCACGGCGCGCGCGAGAGCTATCTCCGGGGCGCCCGCACCGGGCACGATGACCCCGTCTTCGACGGCCGCGACCGTCACACCGACGCTGTCCTCGACCGCTCGCTCCACCTCGTCGAGGGCGTGCTCGGTCCCGCCGCGCAGCAGGATGGTCCCGACCGTCTCGCCCGCGAGGTCGTCGAACATCATCGTCCGCTCGGCCGGTGCGTCCTGCTTGTGCGTCAGCTCTCTGAATTTCTCCTGCTCGACGCTGCCGGCGAAGCCGAGGTGATCGGTGGTCAGCACGTCGAGGTCGCCGACTGGCGTGGCGCCGGTCGCCAGCGCGACCTGCCGACGGTCCTCGCGGTCGACCTCGTAGAAGGCCGTCACGTCCGCTCTGGCCAGTCGTTCCCGGGCGCGAGACTCGATGTTGCCGGAGGCGATGACCACGTCCGCACCGGAGCCCAGAATTCGGTCGATGGCGGCGTCGACTTCCGCGTGCTCCCGGTCGACGAACGACTGATACTCGCCGAACTCGGTGACGGTCGCGCCGCCGTCGCCGGACAGTGCTGCGGTCTCGACGGCGCCCTCGTAGACCAGGACGTCGGCGTCGGCCTGGGAGCGAGGCATTCCGCGATGACAGGGGTTGTAGTCGAAGAGGAGACCGGGGACGAACTGAGAGTCCGCGAGCGAGCGCGTCGGGAACGCCCGCAGCACGATCGAGTCGTCGTTCACGCGGCCGTTTTCCGCCAGTGCCGCGCGCACGGCCTGTACGACGACCGAGGCGAGGTGATCCCGGGCCTGCTCGGCGCCCTTGCCCGTCATCGCCGTCGCGGCGATGCGTTCGAGCGCGGGGACGTCGTCCGGCCCGACGCCCCTGGCCATCTCGTCCAATGCGTCGCCCGCGACGTCGGCCGCCATCCAGTACCCCGTGGCGACGGTCGTCGGGTGGACGCCGTCGTCGACCAGGTCCAGGGCCTCGCCCAGGAGCGCCCCAGCCAGTACGACGGCCGAGGTCGTCCCGTCGCCCACCTCGGCCTCCTGGGTCGTCGCGACCTGTATCAGCGACCGGGCGACGGGGTGGGAGATGTCCATCTCCGACAGCAGGGTGGCGCCGTCGTTGGTCACGACGACGTCGCCCGAGCCGTCGACGAGCAGTTTGTCCATCCCGCGGGGGCCCAGCGTGGTCCGCACCGCGTCGGTGACGCCCTCGGCGGCGGCCACGTTCAGCGCCAGCGCCTCCTCGCCGGCGCTGCGCTGGGTCTCCTCGGAGGTGACGCTCGTCGGCCCTGACTGCGTCTGCCGTGTCATGTGTACCCTGATGTCTCGGTGGAAAAGATAAGCGTTGCCCTCCCACGGTCCACGCGAGCGGGCGGTGGCGTCCTCGTCGATACCAGCCGGGCGGTCGGCGCACCGTGCTCAGTCGCCCACGCCGAGTTCCGCCGTCCCGGAGCCCTCCGCGTCCTCGAGTTCCGGACTCGACCAGTACTCGTGGTTGTCGAGGGCCCGGAAGCAGGCCGCCTCGGTGTCTTCGGCGTCGTACAGTTCCGGGTCCTCGGCCGCGCAGGCTTCGCGGGCCTTCGTACAGCGCGGGTGGAACGCACAGCCCGACGGCGGGTCCTGCGGGTCAGGGACGTCGATCTGTCGCACCGGCGGTTTCTCCTTGATCCGTTCCATCGCGACGTCGGGGTCCATCGAGGGCGTCGACCACCGGAGCACCTCGGTGTACGGATGGCTCGGATTCTGGATCACCTCGTCGGGACCGCCGATCTCGACGATGTTGCCGAGGTACATGATGGCGATCCGGCCGCCGGCCCGCTTGGCCAGGTAGCGGGCGTTCGCCAGGTCGTGGGAGATGAAGACGTAGGACGTGTCGAACGTCTCCTGCAGGTCGAGGATGAGGTCCATCATCTCGACGCGCAGGGAGACGTCCAGCGCGCTGATTGCCTCGTCGGCCAGGATGATATCCGGATTCATCAACAGCGCGCGCCCGAGCGTGACGCGCTGTTTCTCGCCGCCCGAGAGCTGGTGGGGGTACCGGTCGGCATAGTCCTCCGCGGGCGTCATGTCCACGTACTCCAGGTAGCGGTAGATCGTCTCCTCGCGTTCCTGTGGGCCGAGTTCCGTCCGGTACTTCTTCAGCGGGTCGGCCAGGATGGCCCGCACCCTGCGCGAGGCGTTGAGCGCGTTCGCCGGGTCCTGGTGGATGATCTGCATCGCCCGACGGATCTCCCGGAACTCGATGTCGGCCCCTCTGGGGTGGTCCTTGGCCTCCCAGATGTCCTGGCCGCGGTACGTCACAGAGCCACCGGTCGGCCGTTCGAGGCCGACTGCCGACTTCCCGAGGGTGGTCTTTCCACAGCCCGACTCGCCGACCAGCACGACGATATCGTTCTCCTCGAGTTCGAGGTCCACCCCGTCGACGGCCTTCACGCGCTTGTCGCTGAGGTAGCGCTCGATGCCGGTCCCCATGTCGTAGTGGACCTCGACGTCCGAAAGCGAGAGGAGGGGTTCGTCGGCGTGCTCGGTTTCATCGTCGTGCTGTTCTCCGTCGGTCGCGTCGTCGGTGCTCATCTGTCGTCCTCCGTGTGTTCTTCTTCCAGCGTGTAGTCGATCTTCTCGCGCGACTGGTCCGTGTAGAAACAGGCCGCCTGCAGGTCGTCCTCGACGGCGGCCAGCTCAGGGTCCTCGATCTCACAGCGGTCGTCTGAGACGGGACAGCGCGGGTGGAACGAACAGCCGGTCGGGATGTTGACCGGGTCCGGCCGCGCCCCCTCGATCGGTTCCATCTCGTCGACGTCCGAGGTGATGCTCGGGACCGACCGCAACAGCGATCGGGTGTACGGATGGGCCGCGTTCTTCATGAGGTCCCGCGTCGCCCCGACCTCCACGAACTCGAAGGCGTACATCACCGCGATGCGGTCGGCGAGACCGCCGACCAGCGGCAGGTCGTGGGTGATGAACACGATGGTGAGGTCGAACTCGTCGCGGAGGTTGCGCAGCATCGAGATGATAGAGCGCTGCATCAACAGATCCAGCGCAGCCGTCGGTTCGTCCATCACGAGCACCTCGGGTTCAAGCACCAGCGCCAGCGCGATCAGCGTCCGCTGTTTGATCCCGCCGGAGAGCTCGTGGGGATAGGACGTCATCACCCGGTCGAAGTCGATGTAGAGCGCCTCGAACAGCGTCCTGACGTGGTCCATGCGCTCCTCGAGGACCGCGTTGTGGGCCTGGATGGTCTCGTGGAAGTGATCCTTTATCTTCATCGTGGGGTTGAACGAGTTCATCGCCCCCTGGAACACCATCGAGACCTTCTCCCACCGGAACGCCTGCAGTTCGTCCGGGTCCAGGTTCAACACGTCCACGGAGTCGTCGAGCCCGTCGTCGAACGAGCCGATGGTCTGGCTCTCCCCGGCCGTCTCGTCGGGGTAGTAGGTGACGTCGCCCCCGAGCACGCCCGGGTCCTCGACGGCGTCGAGCAGCGCCGAGGCGAACATCGACTTGCCCGACCCGGACTCGCCGACGACGGCGAGGATCTCGTTGCGCCGGACGTCGAGGTCCACGTCGTTGAGCACCCACGCCTGCCCGCGAGCCATGTCGAAGGACACCCGCGCGTCGCGAACCGACATGACGATATCGTCCGGTTCGTCCTCGTCTGCGTCGGGCGTGCCGGTCGTTCCCGGCTGGTCTATCGCCATCTCACATCACCCCCGTTCCTTCTTCGTCGCTACCGTGTTCCGTGTTCCGGGCCCGGAGCCGCGGGTTGAACACCCGGTCGAGGCCCTGCGAGAACAGGATCAGCGAAAAGCCCATCCCCGCCAGCGCGACGAGGGGGACGATCAGCCAGTAGAGGTGGCTCGGCGTCGAGATGGCGTTCCCCTGGCTGTAAGCGAACTGCATCATGACGCCCCAGTTGTTCGTGCTAAACGGCAGGATACCCAGGAAGTACAGCGCGACCGAGTCCCTGATGATCCGCACCGCGGACCCCGACCCCCGGATGAGGATGTAGGGGGCCAGCTTCGGCATGAGTTCCTGGCCGATGATGGTCGGCGTCGACAGCCCCATCGAGCGCGAGGCCTCGACGTAGTCCTCCGTCCGTAACGAGAGGACCTGCGAGCGTAACTCCCTGGCGAGGCGGGGCCAGACGGAGATAGAGAGGATGGCGCCGACGATGAAGGGGTCCCGCGGCGTGAAGATGGCCGACAGGACGATGATGAGCGGGAGCCCCGGGAGCACGAAGAAGATGTCCGTGATGGTCATCAACACGGTGTCGATAAGCCCGCCCTTGTAGCCGGCGATCATCCCGAAGAGGATAGCGACCCCGACGGCGAAGACGAGGCCGGCCAGCGCCATTTTCAACATTGCGGGCGTCGCGTGGACGAGCTGTTTGAAGATACCGCGGCCGAGGTTGTCGGTGCCGAACGGGATGGTCCAGTCCTGGAACGGCTGCAGGTAGCGCGGCCCCTCGTTGAGGGTCGGCGCCGGCACGAGGACGACGCCGACCGTCCCCATGAGGAGGTAGATGACGATGCCGATGCCGCCGATGCGAGTCCGCCAGTCGTTCCAGGCGATCCGGAAGGGCGTTCGCACGTAGGAGTCGAATCCCCTGCCGAAGCGTTCCTTCGGCGAGGACCGACTGCGACGCTCGTCCTCGCCGGTCCCGAAGATGCTCTCCTGCGTGACGCCGCCGTCCGTCTCGAGGTCGTCTCGATGCATGTTAGAAGGTATCCCTCGTTGAACCGGATTCCGCGCGCGGGTCGATGAGGCCGTAGGTGAGGTCGGCGATCAAGATGCCGAGCACCGTCACGGTGCCGAAGAAGATGAACGAACCCATCACCAGCGGGTAGTCCTGATTGGTCGCCGATTCGAACAGGAACCAGCCGGCGCCCTGGTACTGGAATATCTGTTCGGTGATCACGTTCGAGGCAAACAGCGCGCCGATGCCGACCACGAGACCAGTGTACAACGGCAGTATCGCGTTCCGTGTCAGGTACCGGGTCAGGATTCGGTTGGTGCTCACCCCCCGCAGGCGCGCCGAACGGAGATAGTCGGAGCCGACGATGCGGACGGTGTTGGCCCGCATCCCGAGCGACGCCGCACCGAACCCGAGGAGGAACGTCGACAGGATCGGTAACGCCCCGTGGTAGAGGATTCCCCCCATGAACGCCAGGTTGAAGCCGGGTTCGACGGCGCGGGGCGCCCGGCCGCCGGTCGGGAACAGCCCCCACTGGAACGCCAGCACGGAGAGGAAGACGATCGCTCCCACGTAGTACGGGATGGCGTTCACCGAGAGGACGAGGACCGTCAGCCCGGAGTCGAGCTTCGAGCCCTCGTGCCAGGCCATCAGCACACCGACGAGGATGCTCGCCGTGAACCCCAGCATGATGCCGTAGACGCTGAGGAAGATGGACCACGGCATCGCCCGGAAGAGGATGTCGAACACCGGGTCCTGGTAGAGGATCGAGGTCCCGAAGTCCCCCCGCAACACGATCCCACTGACGTAGTTGAAGAAGCCGACGATGATCGGTTCGTCCGGGTTGATCCCCGTCATCTGCTCGGCCATCTCGGCGACCTGTTCCGTGTCGACCGTCCCCGACCGGGACTGCTGTGCGATCAGGTCCGCCATAATCGCCTTCAGCGGACTCCCCGGAATGAGGCGATAGAGGGCGTAGGTCAGGAACAGTCCCGACAGCAAGGTAAACACTGACTGCGCTATGCGTCTGACATAGTATCGCATGTGTATGGACGCAACCCAACACCCCTTATATCTTCCGTCAACAATGATGATCAATCGCGGGACGGACCGTCCGCTGGGCGGACGGATGGAAGCAGTCCCCACCACCCTCGCGTCCGTGCAGTGACGTTCGAACCGGCACTGTCGTGTTCAGCAACCACGGCTCCGGCCGCGACGACCGCTCGCCCGTACCGAGCGGTTCGCGCGGTCTACAGCGCCGTCGTGCCCACTTCGTAGACCACGTACACCACGTATGCCACGGTCGGAACGGCCGCGACCCGGTAGGCCTCGTCGGTCTCGATGTCGCGGACGCCGCGGACGGCGTACGCGGCGACGTAGCCCGTCCAGACGGCGAAAACGAGGCCGACGACGACCGCGGCGACGACGGCGAGTTCGCCGGCCGCCACCTCCCACGCGAACGCGGCGCGGCGCTCTGGGACGCGGGGGACCTCCGAGGCCGCGACGTCGGCGGCCGAGAGCGAGAAGCCGGCGTAGGCCATCGCGACCGAGTGGATCAGGTTCGCGAACGCCAGCGGCACCAGGGCCCACGCCGTGCGTTTCAGGAGCACGTAGTACTCACCGACCGCGGAGTAGAGCCAGCTGACGACGTACAGTGCCGTCGTCAGTCCCACCCACAGGACGACGGCACCGACCAGCGGCGCGGCGACCTCTCCCCACATCGCGAAGGCGACGTCCTGGCCCAGGGGCACCTCGATCTGTGCGAACAGCTCCTCCACCCGGAGGAGCGCGTAGACGTTACCGGCGAGGCCGATGGCACCGATCACCAGGACCAGCAGTATTTCGACCCGGAGCCCGCGGGTGCCGACGTACTCGTCGTAGAACGTCTCGGGGTCTGTCAACAGGGTCCGGTACATCCGAACCGAGTGCGTCAGGTACGAGCGCGGGTTTCGAACGGCCTGTGAGCTAGCCATTGGTCTGTGTGGTCAGGCCGGCGCCTCGACGGTCGGCACCGGTATCTCTTCGAGGACGTCCTCGATGATATCGTTGCGGTCGACGTCCTGCACCTGTGACTCGGCGGTCAGGACCATGCGGTGGGCCATCGTCGCGCGCGAGACGGTCTTGACGTCGTCCGGCGTGACGTAGTTGCGCCCCTCGACGACCGCCTGGGCGCGCACGGCCTCGTAGAGTCGCTGGGTCCCGCGCGGGCTCATGCCAACCTGGACGCGGTGGTCCTCCCGGGTCGCCCGCGAGACAGCCGCGATGTACTCCAGCATGTCCTCCGTGACGGTGACGGTCTCTGGTACCTGCTGGAGCGCCATCACGCGGTCGTGGTCGAGCACCTGCTCGACCGTCGGCGTCGGCGCCGATCGGTCGTTCCGGCGCCGCAGGAGTTCGACCTCGCCGTCGTTGTCGGGGTAGCCGATACTGGACTTGATGTTGAAACGGTCCACCTGCGCCTCGGGGAGCGGGAAGGTCCCCTCCTGCTCGACGGGGTTCTGCGTCGCGATGACGAAGAACGGGTCGGGCAGCTGGCGCGTGTCACCTTCGGTGGTGACCTGGCCCTCGCCCATCGCCTCCAGCAGCGCGGCCTGGGTCTTCGGTGGCGCGCGGTTGATCTCGTCGGCCAGGATGACGTTCGCGAAGATTGGACCCTCGTTGAACTCGAACTCGCCCTGCTGTTCGTTGTAGATGTAGGTCCCCATGACGTCGTTGGGGAGCAGGTCCGGCGTGAACTGGATCCGGGAGAAGGACAGTCCGAGTGCCTCGGCGAAACTGTTCGCCGTCAGCGTCTTCCCCGTCCCGGGGACGTCCTCGAGGAGGACGTGCCCCTGGGAGAGCAGCCCCACCAGGACCGTCTCGAGGAACTCCTCCTCGATGATCACCGACGAGCGTATCTCGTCGGTTACCAGGTCAATCTCGTCGCTTGCCGCGTCGATCGATAACTCTGACGCCATAGTATGGATGGGCAGACAGGTCACCTTAATTGTGACGGTGTCTCGCACCCCACGATACCACGGGCCGCGTGACGACGTGGCCACTCCGCGACCCGGGAGCGACCGCACGGCCTGGTGAAAAGGGGGAGTTCGGGACGAGCTATCAGGACCTGATGCCCCAGATCAGGAGCAACCCGCCGAACAGCAGGAACGCGAGCGCGCCGTAGGACAGCCCGTCGATGGCGGCCGCGTACACGCCGTAGGCGACGCCGACGACGAGGACGCCGACCACGACGCTCGCCGCGGCGTGGACGACTTCACCCCTGATCGTGTCGGTCTGGTCCGAGAGCTTCGAGCCGACGCTGAAGGCGTTCTGCCCGTAGTCGAACGACAGCACCGTCGCCAGCGCGCCCAGCACCAGGAGCGCCAGCGAGTTGCCGAACACGCCGCTCAGGACGACGCCGACGAAGACGATGCCCGTCCCGATCGCGGCCGCGCGCTCGGACTCGAACGCGAACAGGCCCGCGACGACGCCGACCAGTCCGAAGGCGCTGACCGCCATCGCCAGCAGCGACGTGGCGCTGGCGATAACCGCCAGCACCGCCGCGACGACCGCCAGGATACTGCTCACCGTCGCCGGGGAGTGCGTTACCTCGACCGCCCGCACCGTCTCGTCTGCGTGTTCTGAACTCATCATGCCCACCTCGCTTTGGCTCGATCGATCTGCAGTCGCAGTTTGTCGTCCGGGTTCCAGTCGATGACGCGGATGCCGCGCTGTCTGAGGTCGCGGACGCGCGCCGTCCGTTCGGCGCGGGTGAGGCGCTGACCCACCGTCTGGTCGTTCGTCACGTCGGGGCTCAGCACCGTGACCAGATGCCCCTTCGAGTCAAGCCGGCTGGCGACCTCCATCGCGTAATCGTCGGCCAGCGGCGTGAACAGGAATATCTGGGAGTTGCTGGACAGCCGCCGGAGGACGTGTGTCATCGGGTCGATGTAGCCGCCCTCGGTGTCCTGACGGTTCGGCGGCCGCGGCGACAGCGCCGGGTGCTGGGCGAACAGCATCCGGGCGCGCTCTCGGTGCTCGCTACCCGCGCCGGCGTCGAACCAGCACGGAACGGTGTCGAACGCCGCGATGCCGACCAGGTTCCCCTGGTCGAACAGCGCGCCGAACACGTCGCTGGCGGCGTGGACGGCGCTGTCGACGGCGTGGGGTTTGCCCGGTTCGGAGGCGACGTAGGCGCGCTGGCGCGTGTCGAACAGCAGCGTCACCGTCGCGGCCCGTTCCTGGCGGAAGTCGATCGTCGCCAGGTCACCGGTCCGCGCGACCTGCTTCCAGTTGATCCGGTTCATCGGGTCGCCGGGCAGATAGTCCCGGACAGAGTGGAACTCCAGGCCGGAACCGCCCTTCTGCGTGTTCACGTCGCCGGAGTACTGGGTCGTCTGGGCCCGCACCGGCACGTCGTTCGTGACTTTCAGCGACGGCACGCAGGTCAGTTCCGTCTCGGGCGTCAGCAGTGACGTCCGCTCGGCGCCGCCGCTGAAGTCCCGCGAGACGCAGACCAGCGGCCACCGGTACTCGCCGCGCTCGACTCTCACGACGTAGGAGAACGTCGCGCTCGACCCGGGCCGCAGCGCGGTGTGGAGCCGCGGGACGCCGTCGGTGACGACGAAGGCGTCCGGGACGGTGTCGACCAGCCGGAGGTCGGGCAGTATCGAGTCGCCCTCGTTGCGGACGGTGACGGTCACCGAAACCTCGTCGCCGGGCTGTGGGTCCTCGGTCTCGAGTTCACGCTCGACGGACAGCGACTCGACGTGCGGCACTGCCGTGACGCGGCCGTAGATGGTGTAGGCGATACCGACCGTCCCGGCCATCATCAGCGCCGGCGAGAAGGTGACGACGCCGACGCCGACTGCGAATAGCCCGAAGGCGGTGACGCCCAGCCACCGGTTCGTGTGGTGCAGCGAGACGTCTTCGAGTGGCCCGTTGGTGTCGAAGTCCGGGATCGAGGAATCCGCCTCGCTCCAGTTCGTCTCGACACCCGTCTCGGCGTCGTCGTCACCGGACCGGCCGAACAGTCGCTCGAACCGGCTCGGCGGTTCCGCGGTCCGGATGGGGTCGACCTCGATTTCGCCGTACTCGAGCAGCGCCTCCACGGCCGCGCGGAACTCGGTCTCGAAGCCGCCACCGTCGTCGCTACCCTGGACGAGGCCAGTGAACCCGGCCTCGTCTGCCTCGGTCCGCTCGCCCTGGAAGAACGCGGCGGCGTCGGGGTCGTCGGTCCAGTCGCCTGACTGGAGGATCCCCCTGGCCTCCACGACCGAGCAGTCCTCGCGGTCCTGAACGATGGCGACCCCGAGCCGATCCATGCGCTCCTCGAGGTGTTCGCTGTTCTCCGCGACGCCCTGGCGGAGTTCGGTCATCTCGTACAGCATGCGGTCGACCTCGTCGCCGGGGCGCTGATTGTCCGCCGGCCGCTCGGGGTCCGGCATCACCGTCTCGGTTATCTCGCCCTGGAGACGCCCGCGGACCGTGAGCGCCGCGGCCAGGAGCGCGGCGATGCCGGCGAGGAAGATGACCTCTGCCCCGAACGGGAACGGGTCTGGGACGGCGATCAGCGCGACGCCGACGACGACGAACAGCAGGCCGATACCCACGATCAGCCGCTTCAGCATCTCGTCGACGTTCATTGTTCACCCCCCTCGTCCGCGCCGGCGTCGTCGCCCGTCCCGTAGGCCGCCTCGATGGCACGGAAGACCTCGATGGCCCGCTCCTCGCGGGACTCTGGGTCACGCTTGCCGTACCGGACTTCCTCGAACAGCTGTGTGAGCTGTCCGACGTCGTCCTCGTCGAGGCCCGCTTCGATAGCCGCCTCGGCGAACTCGCCCGGTGTGGAGCTCTCGGGCTTCGATACCCGGAGCAGCGCGGTCATGTCGCGCCACGCGGCGTACACCTCGTTGTCCACGTCGGCGTTACGTTCCTCCAGTCGGTCGGCCGCGTCGGCCGCGGCCTGGGCCAGGTCCCTGACGTCCGGCTGGCCGAGTTCCTCCTCCTCGTCTCCCTCGACCATCGCGACCGTCTGGTCGCCCGACGCGCGGTAGAGCACGACGGCCGTCGCCACCAGCGCGACGGCGAACACGCCGACGACGACGGCCGGCGAGACGTCCGTCGAGACGACGCCCTGACCGGCCGCGTCGCCGATACCCTCCACGACGCCCGACTGCTCGTTCCCGCCGCCCAGCGCCGACGTGCAGTCGGTCGTGAGGAAGTACGCCGTCAGCGCCACCGGCGCTATCGCATACATTCCGAGGAAGGAGGCCCCCAGCGAGTAGCGACGCTTGATCCCGTACAGGACGAGGCCGAAGAAGCCGAAGTAGCCCAGTCCGCCGTACCACTGCGCGAGCGGTTCCACGCAGGTAGAGGTCTGGGCGATGAACCCATCCGAGCCTTCGCCCTCCTCCATGTCGATACTGCTGTTGGTCTCCGACGCCGAGTCGTTCAGGCCACCGGCCTGTCCACCCGATTCGCCGATTTCGAACCCGCCCGCCGCGGTGCCGGTTCCGAAATCGACGGTGGTCTGGATGGTCGCCGCCCCCATCGATATCGCGACGATGCTCACCACCCCGATAGCAATGACTCGCGCCGTGTCGCGTGACACGTAGTCCATACACCGATGTGTTGACACCCGGTTATATGTTTGTTCGGATTGTTTTCATCCAGTTGGCAGTCGATCACCGGGCGACCGGCGCTGGTCGACCTTCGGCGGCCAGTTCCGAGGGAAAAGTATTTTCCCCGACGGTGTGAGCTACTCCCATACACCCGGGGACAAAGGGTTATGAAACGACGACAATTCCTCACGACGACGGTGACGGCATCGGCAATCGCGATGGCCGGCTGCGGCGGTGGCGGCTCCAGTGAACCAGCGGGCGAGGTCACGGCAGAGGTGACGCTGACCGAGGACGAGGCCTTCGACCCGCTGCGCGTTCAGGTCGCCGAAGGCGAGGCCGTCCGGTGGAACAACGAGACCGGCGAGCGGCGGACCGTCCGCGCGAACACCGAAGCCGACGACTCGAACGAGTGGGAACTGGACCTGGCCATCGAGGCCGGGGAGTCTGGCACCCACACGTTCCAGAGCTCCGGTGTCTACTCCTACCACGACGCCCAGGACACGCACTTCCTGATGTGTGGCGCCGTCGCCGTCGGCGACACGAGCGAAAACGACATCGGATCGCTCCCCTGCGAATAGACCGCGAGCGCCCTGTTTTCTGCCGACGCGCTCCGTCGTGGGGCCACCACACACTCCGTCGAGCGACCGCCACACACTCCGTCGAGCAGCCGTCCAGCGGTCCGACGGAGCGTTTATACACCCCGCTACACAACGAAACCGCCAATGAGAGACGGTCGCGGACGCGACGGATCCGGTTCGGACGCGACGACGCGGCGGCAGGTTCTCGCGGGCGCCGGCGCGCTCGCCCTGAGCGGCCTCGCGGGTTGCTCGTCCGACCCGAACGACATCAGACACGCCTCGGACGTGTTCGGCCACGCCTTCCCCTACGCGACCGAGAGCGTCCAGCTCAACCCCTGGCTGTCGGGCTCGTATCCCTGGCGCTTCTACACGATGCTGTTCGAGGTCCAGTCCGTCCAGCGTCCCGGCGGCGAGCGTCGGCTGGGCGACGTCGTCGAGGACGTCGCCATCGACGGGACGACCGTGACGGTCACCTACAGCGACGAGTTCTCGTGGTGGAACGGCGAGCCCGTGACGGCGCAGGACCAGTGGGTGTACGAGCGCATCCAGTCGGCCGTGAGCGACGAGGACCGGCCGGCCGTGACGCTGGACGACGAGCACACCCTCGTCTACGAGTTCGACCGCGCACTCGCCGAACCGTTAGTTCTGTCTCACGTGGTCGGCGGCGCCGTCAACACGCCGGCGTGGCTGTTCGGCCAGTGGGTCGACCGCCTGGAGGACGCCTCGACGGTGGCGGCCCGGGAGGACGTCGTCGCGAAGCTCCACGAGTGGCGCGTCTCGCTCGAGGACGCGGTCGAGAAGGGGATCGGCTGCGGTCCGTACGAACTCGTGGAGGCGTCGATGAACCGACTGATGCTCGAACGCTTCGCGGACCACCCCAGGGCGGACGCCATCTCGATTCCGACGCTGTGGTTCCCCGTCGTCCAGTCGGTGTCCCTCGACAAGTTCATCCAGCAGGGAACGCTCGACGGCGGCAGCGGCCTGCTGACGGGGCTGAAGGGGTCGCCCGCAGACAACGTCGAACAGATCGCTCGCTACCCGACGACCGGCGGGACGAAACTCGCCCTCGACTGGCGGAACGCCCACCTCGGTCGACTGGCGGTCCGGCGCGCGATTCTCGCATTGCTGCCGCTCGACGACGTCGTCGACGTTGGCGGGTTCGGCGAACCCACGACGCGACAGACGGGGATGGCGACGCCAGCCGAACAGCGATGGCTCGACGAGGGCGTGCTGGCCGACCTCCGCGAGTACCCCGTCGAGGCCGACAGGGAGCGCGCGGCGGAGTACATGCGGTCAGCGGGATACGCCCGCGAGGACGGTGACTGGTACGACCCGGACGGCGAGTCGGTCTGGTTCCGCCTCCGCACGCCGATGTGGCCCCAGTGGAAGGCCAGCGCCGAACTCCTCGACCAGGCCCTGAGCGAGTTCGGGTTCGACGTCGACTTCTCGCAGGTCCCCGCTCCCCGGCTGGTCAGTGACGTCGATACCCACAACTTCGACGTGCTACTGTGGCCCAGCGACGGAAATCCACACACGCTGTACGACGTCACCCAGACCGGGGCGACCGCGCTCGGCTACGGCGTCACCGACCCGGCGACCGAGCGGTCGGTCACCGGCAAGCCGGTCGAGGTGACGGTCCCGGCGGCGGGCGGCGACGGCGAGCGGACGGTAAACCTCGTCGACCTGTGGCACCGGCTCGGCGGCCAGTCCGACCCCGAGACGACGGCCGACGCGGTGGCCACGTTCGCCCGGTGGTGGAACCACGCGCTGCCCGATATCCACGTCGCGACGGGCGTCAGCGGGACGTGGGGGAATACGCGCGATTTCGCGTGGGCCGACGACGCCTACCGGATCGGCGGGCCGGAGAACCAGTCGGCGTTCCGCGCGCTGAAGCACGGACTCGTTCGTCCTCGAGACAGCTGAAAAGAAACGGCATCCGGGACGCGCCCGGAATCGACAGCGAGTATCGCAGTGGTAGTGACAGCCAGTTTGTCGCGCGCGATTCGACGAAACGCCCGGGCCGCAGGAGTTGGCCCGACTTCAGCGGTCCATCTCCTCGTCGTAGCTGGCCTGGACGATGCCGCCCAGCGTGAGAGTGTCCGTGATGTTGAAGCTCCGCTCCCAGTCCAGGGCGTCGTCGTCGGCCTCGGGATAGTCGAAGTCGCGGACGTTCCCCCATTCGCCGTAGGTGTACTGGTGGAACGCGAACTTCGGCACGTAGTAGTTGTAGTACCGGGCACACGTCCGGAAGAGCTCCTGGATTTCCTCCTCGGAGTCGGCGGGTTTGCGGATGTTCTCGACCACTTCGGCCATGTTCACCTCCTCGTAATCGGTGACGCCCTCGAGGTCGGGCTTCTGACCGGCCTGGTCGGCGGCCTCGAGGGAGCCGACCTCGGTCGGCAGGTGGGCCTGCACGACTTCGCCCTTGATGGTGAACTCGTCGTCAGGGTCGACGGCGCGGCGGTCCTCGCCGGCGCCGTTGGGGTCGCCGCCGAGCAGCGACGCGTTGTCCCACCACGCGGCCTGGGACTTGTAGTAGCCGAACCGGGTCGGCTGGTTGTACCAGTGGATCGAGGTGTCGAAGTTCGGCTCCTCGTTGTTGAAGGTGTCCAGGTTGTTCGACCACGTCCCCCAGTCCTGCTGGGTGAACGTCGCGTCCACGCCGAAGTCGCGGAGGTGCGAGCGGATGGTCTGGCCGGCGCCGATCCAGTCCTCGATGTTCGAGGTGATGAGGATGTCCAGCTGGAAGTCGTTGCCGTCGGGGTCGACCCAGATGTTGCCGTCCTTCGTGTAGCCCGCCCGCTCCATGTACTCGTTGGCGGTCTCGACGTCGGCCTCCTTCGGCCAGGAGTGGAGGCTGTTCAGGAACTCCTCCGAGAACGTGGACTCGGAGTGGGCGTCGAGCATCCCGGTGTCGTGTTCGAGCGGGACGGAGCGCTGGTCGCCCCAGCCGTTCGCGCCCACGGTGTGCCAGTCGATGGCCGTGACGAGCGCCCGTCGGACCCACAGCCGCCCGAGGTGGGGGTTGTTCCAGTTGAACCACCACGAGTCGCCGCCGTTCGGGCGCAGGTAAGTGGTGATGTTGTCGACGTGGTCCGGGAGACTCTCCGGGTTCCACGTGTTGTTGGGCGTGATGGACCCCTCGTTGACGTCGATGGCGCCGTTGTTCGCCAGCGTCTGCTGACGGTCCTCGTTACCGAACTGGAGCTGCAGCTTCGGGATGTTGATGTGTTCACTGTGCGGGTGGGGCGACTCGGCGTCCTCGTCGCGGAGCCGGAGGATGGCGCGGTCGGAGCCGATGTCGTCGGTCGAGCGGAGTTCGTACGGGCCCGACCCCCAGCCGTTCTCGGCCAGCCGTTCCAGCGAGACGCGGTCGCCGCGGACGTTGCTGATAACCTCGTTGTACCGCTCTTCCGTCCCGGCGGCGTCGAACTCCCGCAGCTTCGGGTCGCTCCACTCCTGCGGGAGCGGCGGGTCGCCGTCGGTCGCCGCCGCCTCGTCGGCGAGCAGTGGTTCGTTCGCCGGGTCGTCGTCCGCGCCCTGGACCTCTCCTTTCGCGTGCCAGAAGTGGTAGCGCCACTGGCTCTCGGCCTCGGCGCGGTGGATCTGGCCCTCCTGGAACTTGTTCCCCTCGACGAAGTAGCGTACCTTGTCGTACTTGAACCGGGTCTCGGCGTCGTTGGGTTCACCGTTCCAGAACGTGGAGCGCTCGTCGTGCGTGTTCCACAGGTCGTAGGGCGGTTCGACCTCCCAGTCCTTGATCCAGGTGACGAGGCTGATTTCGTCTTTCCCCTGGACCCACGGCGCGTCGAACGTCGCGTCGTCGCCGTGCAGGCGCTGGGACGTGTCGTGAGAGTTGGACATGCCGTGTAGCTCCGACATATACAGGTCCCCCGTCGTGTTGTCCTGGGGCGTGTGAGGGTTCCAGTCGAACGTGTCCGGCGTGTTCAGCGTGAACACCCGGACGGTGTCGGTCATCCGGTTGCTCGGATCGGGCGTCGAGTCCCCGTCGGTGGTCGTCGACTCGTCACTGTCCGGTTCACTCGTGGCGGGTTCCGTCTCGGTTCCATCGGACCCCGACCCCGGACAGCCGGCCAGTGCTGCCGCACTCGATCCAGCCACCAGTTGCGCGTACCGTCGTCGCGACAACTTATCGCGGTTATTGTCAGTTTCCCGCATGCTACCTACGTTCAGCCAATATTATATAAAAGTACCCGATTCTTTCACGATCTTCTGCGGCGGTACTAGTACCGATGACCCAAACCTTGAAATAATC
>Ga0075106_1000518_pt1 | contig 20002 bp, 18 predicted proteins | sample AntDeeMetag02WF4_FD_69796 | JGI IMG/M metagenome (GOLD analysis project Ga0075106, IMG submission 69796) | Saline lake microbial communities from Deep Lake, Antarctica - Antarctic Deep Lake Metagenome 02WF4 | ecosystem: Environmental > Aquatic > Non-marine Saline and Alkaline > Saline | place... | reverse complement strand
GCTGGCCTACGCCGGTCACCAGTTCGGCACCTTCGTCCCGAGTCTCGGCGATGGCCGCGCGGTGCTGCTCGGTGAACTGATCGACCGCGCGGGACGACGCCGCGATGTCCAGCTCAAAGGGGCGGGGCTGACACCGTTCTCGCGCGCCGGCGACGGGCGCGCCTCGATCGGGCCGGTCATGCGCGAGTACCTCGTGAGTGAGGGCATGGCGGGTCTCGGCATACCGACCACGCGGGCGCTCGCGATGGTGGCGACGGGACAGCCCGTCTATCGCCAGCAGGTCGAGCCCGGAGCGGTGCTGACGCGGATCGCGGCCAGTCATGTGCGCGTCGGGACGTTCGAATACTTCTACCGTCGCGGCGATAATGACGGCGTGCGCGCGCTCGCCGATTACGTGATCGAACGCCATTACCCGCAGATCGCCGGGGCAGAGAATCCCTACGCGGCACTGCTGACCGAAGTCGTCACCCGCACGGCGGACCTGGTCGCGGACTGGCTCGGTGTCGGTTTCATCCATGGCGTCATGAATACGGACAATGTCTCCATCGCCGGTGAGACCATCGATTACGGCCCCTGCGCCTTCATGGACACCTATCACCCGCAGACCGTTTACAGTTCGATCGATGTCCAGGGCAGGTATGCCTACAACCAGCAGCCACGCGTGGCGCACTGGAACCTCGCCCAGTTCGCGGAGACCCTGCTGCCGCTGTTGGCCGCCGACGAGGAGAGCGCGCTCGAGGTGGCGCGCGCGGCGCTCGATCACTACGCGCCGCGGTTCGAGGCGAGGTACCACGCGCTGCTGCGGCGCAAACTCGGCCTCACTACCGAACGCGAGGGCGATGTCGACCTCGCCATGGACCTGCTCAAGCGCATGGCCGAGCAGCGCGCCGACTTCACGTTGACGTTCCGTCGCCTCGCGGAACTCGAGCGCGATGACACCGGCAATGATGAAACCGTGCGCAGGCTGTTCGACGACCCGGCGGCCTTCGATGCCTGGGCCGAGTCGTGGCGTGAACGGCTCGTTGCCGAAGACAGCGAAGATGACACCCGTCGCACGGCCATGCGCGCGACCAATCCGGCGTACATCCCGCGCAATCACCGCGTCGAGCAGGCGATCGAGGCGGCCATGCGCGAGGACGATTTCGCGCCGATGGAACGCCTGCTCGAGGTCCTGGCGAGCCCGTTCGAGGATCATCCCGGGCATGCCGACCTCGCCGAACCGCCGAAGCCGGAAGAAGTCGTCCAGCGGACGTTCTGCGGGACCTGACCGCTCGCTCCGGGGACGCCGTCGAGGGCTGCTCCGGGGTGGTGGACGGACCAACTGCGGCGACTACGTGGAAGCGCTTACGTAGAACCGCGAATTACGCGTTCGGTCGCGCATCTCCAGACTGCGAATTGCCACAAGGCACAACGTCATTCCAGTCTCAGGAGATCGATATCATGAAGACCGAAAATCGTCGTAACACCCGTACTGCCGGCCTCACTTCCGCGCTGCTCGCCACGGCATTCATGACGGCGCTCACCACTCAGGGCGCGTTCGCGATGGTCAGCGAAAACGACCTCAAGGTCACCGAAGCCAGTGAATCGGGCGTGCTGATCGTCAGTGGTGGCGGTCCGCGTGGAGACGTGAAATACGTCCGCTCGGACGCCAGGGTCGAGCCCGTAGGCTACGAGATCGGCGGCCCGGTCGGGCGGCTTGCGAAAAACCCGGCGGAGTGAGGGATCGAACGGGAGTGCATGGAAGGCACGCTGGTGGGCCGGCCGGGCAAAAAACCTCACATGCCCGGCCGGTTCGCACCATGATCGCGAGCAAGCTCGCTCCCACAAATTCTGGCAAGCGATTACGGGTTGGCGAGCACTGTGGGAGCGAGCTTGCTCGCGATCGCTCGGCGTTCTCCGCGGCTCTGCGTGAGGCCGGTTTTTCATTACGCGGCTCGTTCAATGCCGCGAATGCCCCGTGTCGCCGGTTGGCGGGCTCCAGTCATGGTAGCGCTGTCCCGCGAGCACCAGCCTGACCATTTCCGGCGCGTTGCGCGCGCCCAGCTTGTCGAGGATCCGGCCGCGATGGACCTCCACGGTCCGCGTGCTCATATCGAGCTCGTAGCCGATCACCTTGTTCAGTTTCCCCGCGAGAATCCCCTCCATCACTTCCCGCTCGCGCGGCGTCAGCCGTTCCAGGCGCTGGTCGATCTCGGCGGAGGCCGCCTCGCGCGTGCGCCGCTCGCGGTCGGCCAGGACGGCTTCCTCGACCCGCGCGAGCAGGGCGTCGTTATCGAACGGCTTTTCCAGGAAATCGAGCGCCCCCGCGTTCACCGCTTCGACCGCCATAGGGATATCGCCATGGCCGGTTATGAAGATGATGGGCATCCGGATCTGACGCTCTGCGAGCTCGCGCTGCAGTTCGAGGCCGTTCATGCCGGGCAGGCGGACATCGAGAATGAGGCAACCGGCACTGTCTCTTGCGATTCGGTCCAGCAGCGCCTCCGGCGTCTCGAACGATTCGGCCGCGTACCCGGCGGTGGTAACGAGGAAGGAAGTCGCCTCACGGACGTCGGGGTCATCGTCGACGATGTAGACCTGCTCACTGCTCATGCAGCCTCCCTGTTGCTCTGTCGGCCACCGTCGGTATCCGGATCCGGAAGAGGGCGCCACCGCCCTCGGCATCGCCGGCGTCCACCGTTCCACCATGCGCCTCGACCAGCGACCGTACGATCGCCAGCCCGAGGCCGGTGCCGCCGCTGCGGCCGGTCACCAGCGGCTCGAACAGATGGTGTCGTTCCTCCGCGGGCAGGCCGGGCCCGCTGTCCTCGACGGTGAGTTCGGCTTCGTGGCTCGTCTCGATGGCCCGGGTGGTCACCCGCACCCAGCGCAGGGCATCGCCCCGCGACTCGTGGACCGCCTCAAGGGCGTTCTGGAGCAGATTCACGACCACCTGCCGGATCGCGACGGGATCGACCTCGACCAACAGCGACCGCGACGCCCGCTCGCTGGTCAGGCTTACGTGCTGACGCCGGTATTCCGGAACGGTGAGTTCGATCGCCTCGCAGGCCAGCGTGTTCAGGTCCGCGCGGACGCGCTCGCCATCGCCGGTCCGCAGAAACGTGCGCACGCGGCGGACGATCGCCGCCGCCCGTTCATTGCCCTTGACGACCCGCTCGAGTGCGTCGGCAATCTCATCCGGCTCCCGTCCGTCGCGCAGCATCCGCTGCGCCGCGTGCGCGTAGCTGTTGACCGCCGAGAGCGGTTGATTGACCTCGTGCGCGATCCCCGCGGCCATGCTGCTCATCGCATCGATCCGCCCGGCCCGGGCGAGCGTGCGCAGGTGTTCGCGGGCCTGTTCATCGGCTGCGTCGCGTTCCGTTCGGGCCGCGGCAAGGACCAGGCCGGTGACACCGAGCATGGCGAGGTGTGCGTGCAGCGAGAGGAGATTGGCGATCATGTTGGTCTGGGCGAACGGGCCCTTGTCCAGGCCGGTGCATACGAGTGCGACGGTCGCGATGGCCGCGACGGTGATGCCGGTGATCGCGGCTCCGAAGCGCAAAGCGACCGCGAGTACGAGCGGGAACACCGCATACGACAATGCGAGGGCGATCGGTGCGGACAGTCCGCCCGCATAGACGCCATAGACGAACAGCACGCCGGTAATCACCCAGGCGCCGGCCTCGAGCGTCTCGCGGGTGCTGAGATGAGGGGCCCGCAGGGCCAGCAGCGGCGGCGCCAGCAGGATCAGGCCCATGGCGTCCGCGATCCAGCACAGGCCGAAGGTCGCCGCGAAGTCCGGCGTCAGGCCGGCGACCACCATGGTGCCGCCGACCGCGCTGAGTAACGCGGTCAGGCCGCCACCGACCGCCACCAGCAGGATGGCATCGCGCACCCGCCGGAAGGTCGGATCGAAGCGCAACCGGCGCAGGATCGCCGCGCTGGCAATGCCGGCGGCGCCGGTGACGGCTCCGAGCGCCAGCGCCGGTCCCATCGGCGTACCGATTGCCCCGTGGAGAATAGCCGCGCCGAGTGCGGTACCAACGGCCGCCGGCCAGCCGCAACGAAAGGTCAGCGCGAGCGCGATGCCCGCCGCGGGCCAGATCAGGGGGACCGGCGGTTGCGCCGCAGTGAACTGAAGGGCAGCGAGGCCCAGCAGCACCATCAGCGCGAACGCCGCCACGGCGCCGCCCAGGGTCCATCGGAGCCGGTCAGTGGCGATGGCCGCAGCCGTTGTCATGGTTGCATCCCTGTTATTCATCGATCGGCCGATCTCCCGGATGGATCCGTCTTTCGACACGGTCAGACCGCGACCCCCCTTCAGGGTTCCGCGCAGCGCTACATCCACCACGTAGTAGCACGTTCGTATAAAACCGAATTACCGGAGAAGCGGGAAATCACCAGACTGCACACCGTGTCAGGGGACACGACAGTTACCCAATCCAATAACCGGGAGTAGTCTGATGACCGTACAAACCCACGTTCATGGCAGCACTCAGTCCGATCATAGTATTGCCGCATTCATGGCGCCGCATGCGCACTGGCTGCTGCGGGTATCGCTCGCGAGTGTCTTTCTTTTCCATGGTCTGCAGAAATTCCTCGTATCGGGTATCGAGGGATTCGCGGGCATGATGGGCCTGCCGCTCGCGATCGCTGCGACCGTGGCGCTGGCCGAAGTCCTTGGCGGCGCGGGCATCATCGCCGGTGCGACCATCCGGGGCCGTCTCGGTGACCTCGTTACCCGTCTGTCGGGGCTCGCGATCGCCCCGGTGATGATCGGCGCGATCGCCATGGTGCACTGGGGGCAGTGGAGCTTCGTCGCCAGCGACAGCCATCCCATGGGGGGTATGGAGTTCCAGGTCGTGTTACTGCTGATCGGGCTCTACTTCCTGATCCGCGGCAACGATGGCTGAACGGAACGCGCGGGTCGAACCGCCTGCGGGGGCACGCCACGGCGTGCCCCCGTTTCATTGTCGTTGCCTCAGGCCGATGGGGCGGGATATTCCCGCTCGGGTGCGCTGCACCACGGGCCGAACTCGAGCAGGCCATCGCAGTCGAAGCGGGCCGAACAATTGCGCAGTTGGCGGTGATAATCCGCCGCGCGTCCGGCCACCCGTTCGGCGTAATTCTCGATGGCGGGCTTGCGGCGCCAGTCGCCGCGGCGGTAGCCCGTGCGCCCCTGGTGGTAGGCCAGATAGAGGTGTTTGACGTTGGCGGCATCGATCCCAAGCCGCTCGACCGTCGCCCGGTTGTACCAGCCGATGAAATCGAGCACGTCATCCATGTGGCGGCGACTGCGCCCGATGCCCGGGCGCGCCTCGATGTACTCGCCCCAGACGGCGTCCTGGATCTGCCCGTAGCCATAAGCGGACGACATCCGTCCCCAGGGGATGACGTCGAGCAGATATTCCCGCGGTGGCCGGGCACCGCGTCGGAACCCCGATTCAAGCTGGATGAATGCCATCAGGGTGGCCGCCGGGATGCCCCAGCGCGCCTCGGCATCGCGGGCGTGGTCGTACCAGTGGGGGTGACGCGCGAAGATACCGCACAGATCCTGCTGGGCGGGCGGGGGCGGCGCGCGCTGTATCCAGGCCGTCACCAGGAGTGCCGCGACAACGGCCGCGATCGCCGGACGGAATCCCTCAGGGCGTCTTTCCATGGGGCGAAGTATTCATTCCTGCGCTTACCGCGTAGGCCGGCTTGCGACCGAAGGGAGCCAGCCGGCGGACAAGGTTGAGGTACTGTACGCGGAGCATGCCGGCTGTTGCCTGACGGCAAAAGCCGGCCTGTTACATCCGCCGGGGACGGTCGGATTATCGGCGTTCCTTACGCCGTCACCCGGCAATATGCTCCGCACGATAACGATACACGGCCAGGTCGTCCGGCAGCATGTCCTGCGCGATGCCCGCTTTGGCCTTGAGCGTCCGCCAGAATTCCACCGGATCGGGCAATTGTTCCCAGACCGCCGGCAGCAGTGTGCCACGGCGGTCGCCCGCCTTGATGAGAACACCGTCAACTCCCGGGCACAGGCGCTGGACGAGATCCGCTTCGTCCGTGAACGCCATCGGCTCGGGCACCGTGAGGATGGACAGCTCGCAACACAGGCCGTCGCGCTCGGTGGCCCCCAACGGCGGGAACCGCGGGTCTTCGAAGGCGGCGGCAAAGGCGTTGGCGTTGATGTCGGCTACCAGCGGCCGGTGCGGGTCGATCGTGCCGATGCAACCGCGCAGGCTGCCGTCCGCCGACAAGAGCGTGACGAAGGTGGCGCGTTCCGCACGCAGGGTCTCCGGCCAGCGGTCGAGGTCGACCGCCGGCGGCCTGCCGTGCGCAAGGCCGTGATCGATCGCCTGCTCGGCGAGGGCGATCAGTTCGCGCCCATGCTGCCCCACCGTCGGGCCGCTCATGCCCCCTGCTCCTGCAGGGTGAACGCGCCGTAACCGACCACGCTGTCCGGGGGTGCACCCGCGTCGGCGGAAGTCCTCAGTTCCAGCGTGTGTATCGTCGCGTCGCGCTGTTCCGCGTTCCACAGCAGCCCGGCGATCGGCAGGAAGCCGCAGGCGTTGTCGGGGCCGAGTTCGGCGCCACGCAGGCCCTCGATCATGCGCGCCGTAGTCCGGTCCAGGTCCCGTGCCGCAGGATCATCATGGAAATGCGAAAGATCGGAACTGATCGCGATCGCCGTCTCCTCGTCGCCCCAGAGCGCCGCCAGGACCTGGCCGATCACCGTCGGCGTCGCGTCGCCGACGACCAGCGGCACGATCGTTACATCATTCCCCAGCACTCGCTGGATGAAGGGCAACTGCGTCTCGATCGAATGCTCGCGCGCATGCGCCGCGTCCATGGTCTCGACCGCCGGGAAGTCGAGGGCGGTCGCCAGACCCCCCGCGTCGACCCGCAGGCGCCCCAGCGGTGTCTCGAACCAGTCGGCGCTGCTGGCGGCAAGCCCGCGAACGGGAACGAAATGCGACGGCCCCAGGATCACCACGCGGCGGATCCGCCCGGCGGACGGGCGCAGCCGGGCATAGGCGGTCGCTGCGACGCCGCCCGAGAACATGAAGCCGGCGTGTGGAGCGATGATCGCCTTCGGCGTGGGCTCCACGGCCGTATCCGCACGCGCGAGAAGGTCATCCACTTCCTGGCGCAGGGCGTCGGCGTCCGCCGAATAAAACCGACCCGCGACAGCCGGTGCGCGTACCTTGTCATTCATCGATAACACCCTGATTTGCACGATACCCTGCCAACGGGAATGGAGCCTTGATTGGTAAAAATCAATGTGTACAGGCGCTGCCCACAGGCCCGCGCTACTTGAAATCGGTTGCGGATCCGCCATGTTTCCCGGTGTGAGATCCGAATTCGCCCGTTACGGGCCGGGGGCAAAGTGACCCGCGAACATCTGGAAGGCGTGCCGACACGCTACTGGCACTGGCTCGACGACGGCCGTATCCAGTGCGATATGTGTCCACGCTTCTGCAGGCTCAAAGAGGGCCAGCGCGGCCTGTGTTTCGTGCGTGGCCGTCAGGACGATCAGGTGGTCCTGACTACCTACGGTCGTTCGTCCGGATTCTGCGTCGACCCGATCGAGAAGAAGCCGCTCAACCACTTCCTGCCTGGCACCTCGGTGCTCTCCTTCGGGACCGCCGGCTGCAATCTCGCCTGCAAGTTCTGCCAGAACTGGGACATGAGCAAATCCCGGCGGATGGATACGCTCGCGGACAGCGCCTCACCGACGCAGATCGCCGAAGCCGCCGAACGACTGGGCGCGCACAGCATCGCCTTCACCTACAACGATCCCGTGATCTTCCACGAGTACGCCATCGATATCGCCGATGCGTGTCACGAAAAGGGGATCAAGGCCGTTGCGGTATCGGCCGGCTACGTCTGCCCGGAGCCCCGCAAGGAGTTCTACGACCGCATGGATGCGGCGAATATCGACCTCAAGGCGTTCACCGAGCGCTTCTACAAAAAGCTGACGGGGTCCGCACTGGAACCGGTGCTGGACACCATCCGGTACCTGCGCTTCGAGACGGATGTGTGGTTCGAACTGACGACGCTGGTCATCCCGGGCGAGAACGACAGCGACGAAGAGATCACCCGTCTGGTCGAGTGGGTCCGCGACGAGATCGGCGTGGATGTCCCGCTGCATTTCACGGCGTTCCACCCGGACTTCAAGATGCTCGATTATCCGCCGACCCCACCGGAGACGCTGTCGCGGGCACGGCGCATCGCGCTCGAGCACGGCATCCGCTACGCCTATACCGGCAACACCCATGACAAGGACGGGCAGAGCACGTATTGCCATCACTGCGGCGAGCGCCTGATCGGCCGCGACTGGTATCAGCTTTCGGAGTGGAACATGGACGATACCGGCCACTGCCTGAACTGCGGCACTCGCTGCAGCGGCGTCTTCGCCGGCCCGCCCGGCCACTGGGGCCGGCGCCGCCAACCCGTGTGGTTGGCAAACGCCCGCTGAGCGCCAACGACATCCTGCGCCGCAATGTGGGCAACCGTAGGTTGGGTTGACGAAGGAAACCCAACACGTCGAGCGATGTTTGAAGATGGGACGTGATTCCGGGCATCCGGCGTCGACCCGTTGGGTATCGCTGGCGCTCAACCCAACCTACGGTTACCGCCTGTCGCCTTCGTCCTCAGCCCTCCAACATCACGGTCGCGATATTACTCTCGGCAGAGGCGGTCAATTACCGGTAGCATCGAGTCCTTCAGGCCCGGCGCCCGTGGCGGCGGTTGGTTCCATGCAGGGAAAGGCTGACCGACGGTGAGACGCAGGTTCCAGTATCTGATCGGCGCGATCGTGCTGCTCGCGATCGGCCTTATCGTGGCGCTCTGGCCCGAGCCGGCCGTGGGCCCCGAGAAGGCGACGCCGGAGCGCAAGGGCGCGGTCGAGGGCGATCCCGCGGAGCGTCGCGGCGCACTGATCGACCAGGTCGTGTTCACTGAGGAAGGCAATCCCGGCAAGGCGGTGGGGCGCATCGAGTCCGGCAGCCGCCAGGTCTTCGCCCAGGGCGTGACCAACAAGACCGTCTACCACCAGCTGCGCCAGTCGCAGCGCGCGGAATTCGATCTTTCCTACGGTTCCTCGGCGGAACTGACCCTCAACCCCGCTGGCCCCGAATTCGGCGATGGCGAACTCAATCCATTCGCGGTGCCCGCGATCCGCGAGGCGATGAACTGGCTCGTGGACCGGGATTACATCGCCAACGAACTTTACGGCGGCCTGGCCGTCCCCCGCTACCTGCCGCTGTCGACGGCATTCCCGGATTACGCGCGGCTCGCCGATGTGGCCCGGGAACTGGAAGTGCAGTACGGCCACCAGCCGGCGCGGGCGCACGAGGTCATCACGCGCGAGATGGAGAAGCTGGGCGCGACCCGCGGTGCTGACGGCCGGTGGATGTACAAGGGCAGCCCGGTTCGGATCAAACTGCTGATTCGAACTGAAGATGCCCGCAAGCAGGTCGGTGACTACGTCGCCAACCGGCTCGAGGAAATCGGCTTCGAGACCAACCGGATGTACCGGACGGCCGAACAGGCGGGGCCGATCTGGATCGCCAGCGATCCGGCCGCCGGCCAATGGCATATCTATACCGGCGGCTGGGTCTCGACCGTGATCAATCGCGACGAGGCACAGAACTTCGCCGATTTCTACACGCCCGAAGGGCGCCCGTCGCCCCTGTGGCAGGCCTATGAGCCGTCGGCTGAACTGCAGGAAATCGCCCAGCGTCTCTCCCGCCGCGATTACTCGACGGTCGATCAGCGCCAGGCGTTGATGGCTCGCGCACTGCGCCTGTCCATGGAAAACTCGGTGCGCATCTGGCTTATCGACGGACTCAATGTCTGGCCGTACGCCGCCGATGTCGAACTCGCGATGGACCTGGCCGGTGGCCTCGCCGGCTCGCGTCTTTGGCCGTACACGCTACGCTACAAGGACCGTGTCGGTGGCGAGATGATCGTCTCTTCGCCGACCGTGCTCACCGAACCCTGGAACCCCGTGGCCGGGACGAACTGGCTCTACGACACCATGATGATCCGGGCGACCGAGGACGCCCCGGTTATGCCGGACCCGTTCACCGGCCTCTACTGGCCCCAGCGGATCCAGGGCGCCGAAGTGACCGTGGTCGAGGATGCGCCGGTCCAGCGCAATCTGGATTGGCTCACGCTCGAGCGTGAAGAGGAAATCCAGGTACCGGGTGATACCTGGATCGACTGGGACAGCGAGGCGAACCGGTTCGTGCGCGTGGACGAGAAGCACCCGGATGGAATCAGCGCGCGCACCCGTACCCGTATTCGTTACGAGGAGGGCTACCTCGACCGGCAGTGGCACGATGGCTCGAAGATGTCGCTGGCCGATGTCGTGCTGCCGTACATCCTGCTGTTTGAACGGGCGGACGAGAACAGCCCGCTCTACGATCGCAGTCACGTGCCCGCGTTCCAGACCTTCCAGCGCCACTTCCGCGGCTGGCGGATCGTCTCGCGCGACCCGCTTGTGGTCGAGGTCTACAGCGATCAGATCTACCCGGACGCCGAGACCATCGTTGCCGCGCGCGTGCCCTCGACGCAGCCCTGGCATACGCTTGCTCTCGGGATCCGTGCCGAGGTCAACGGCGAACTCACCTTCTCGTCGGACAAAGCCGATCAGACCGGGGAGACCTGGTTGAGCATGGTCTCCGGTCCCAGCCTGCCGGTGCTCGATCGCCACCGCCGGGAGGCGGCTGCGACCGGCTGGGTCCCGTTCGCCGAGACCCTGGGCGACATGACCCGGGACGGAGGACCGGATCAGCGCTACAGCGCGCTCGCCGAGTGGCGCGACCAGCGCGGGCATTACTGGATCGGCGACGGACCGTTCTACCTGCACTCCGTGTATCCGGTGGAGGGCTCGCTGGTGCTGCGCCGCTATGAGGGGTTCCCGGATCGCAGCGACAAGTGGCTGCGCTTCACCGAGGCGCAGATCCCGGTGGTGTCGGTGGAGGGTCCGATGACGGTCGCCACCAACGAGGGCGCAGAGTTCCGTATCGATATCCAGTTCCAGGGCGAGCCGTATCCGCGCGCTGGCATCGACAGCGTCGAATACCTGCTGCTGGCGGCCAATGGCGACGTGCAGACGCGCGGTGAGGCGGTCGCGGTGGAGACCGAGGAGGGTGCCTGGCAGGTCTCCATTGCGCAGAAGCACATTGCGGCCCTCGGCAGTGGCGCCAACCGGCTTGAAGTCACCGTGAAATCGAATCGCGTGGCGCTGCCGCGGTTCGGTTCCCATGCCTTCGCCACCCTGCCGCCTGCCGACGGGGAGGGCGAATGATTTCTCCCGGCCGTGGCCTCATGCGCGACCTGCGGCGGCTCGCGCTGTTCATGCTGAAGCGCATCGTCGCGCTGTTCCTGACCGTCGTGGTTGGCGTGTACCTCACCATCCTCGTGGCCAACATGGGCGGCAAGGTCGATGAACTGCGCCGCATCCAGATCGAGAGCACCATCTCGGAAGAGGTGCGCGCGAACCCCGACTTCAATGACATGTCGTCGCAGGAGCGCAACGAGATGATCAATGATCGGATACAGCTCGAGGTCGATCGCCTGAACCTCGACGAACCGTTCATCTGGCGCAGTTTCGATTACCTCAACCAGGCGATCTGGCTGAACCTGGGCCGGGCCGAACAGATGTCCAGCGACCGCGGCTCGCGCGATGTCTACGACATCATCGGCGAGCGCCTGCCGGCGACGATCCTGTTGTTCGGTACGGCGAACCTGCTGATCTTCTTCAGCTCGGTGTTCATCGCGCTGCGCCTGTCACGACGTTACGGCAGTCCGGCGGACCGTGCCGTCATCGGCCTCGCGCCAACCTCGGCGGCGCCGGCGTGGTTCTACGGAATTTTCCTCATCCTCGTCTTCGCCTTCATCGCCCCGATCCTCCCGGCCGGCGGCATGGTCGACGTACCGCCGCCCGAGGGCATGTGGGCCTATGGCCTGTCGGTGCTGAAACATCTCGTGCTGCCGGTCGTCGCGATGCTGATGTCGCAGATCTTCATCTCGATCTATTCCTGGCGGACCTTCTTCCTGATCCACTCGAGCGAGGACTACGTCGAGATGGCCCGCGCCAAGGGCCTGCCGGAAGGGCGTATCGAACGCCGTTATATCCTGCGCCCGACCCTGGCGCCCATCGTCACGAGCTTCCTGCTCATGCTGATCGGGCTGTGGAGCGGTGCCATCATCCTGGAATCGGTCTTCAACTGGCCGGGTCTGGGCACGCTCCTGTTCGAGGCCATCGGCCACCGCGATACCCCGGTCATCATCGGCGGCGTCGTCATCTTCGCCTATCTGCTGGCCCTGACCGTATTCATCCTCGACATCCTCTACGCCATCCTCGATCCACGCGTGCGGGTGGGGCCGGACTGATGTTCGGGGCGAAGGCAGAGCCACAAATGAACACGAATGAATCTTTCGTAGCCCGGATGGAGTGGAACGGAATCCGGGGGGCGGCTCCGTGGCCCACTTCATATATCTGTGGCACACGGCCGGTCACCCCGGATTCCGCCTCCGGCTTCATCCGGGCTACGGAACATCGCGCATGTCGTAACGTGCTTCTCCCCGGAGCCCGGCCATGAGCCGCTGGGCGGAAGCGCTCAGACAGCTGCGGCAGTACCCGTCGGCGATCGCGGGTGCGCTGCTGATCCTGTTTCTGGTGCTGCTGTCGCTGTATACGGTCATCGCGATCCCGTATTCGCAGGCCATCGAACAATGGCGTGGCGGTGAGGTCTGGGAGCGCAACCCGGTCAACGCGGGGCCGGTGTGGGCGGATCGCCTGACCGGTGGCAACCTGCCGGTCACGCAGACCGTCGAACCCAGGGAAGCCGCGGTCACGAGCGAGGCATTCAACGGCGGCCGTCGGGTCTCCATGCCGCTGACTTTCGACTACGACGCGGATGGCTTCCCGAGCGAACTCAACCTGTTCCTGGCGGCGGACTATGACGAGACCGCGCCCTTCGTGCGCCTCACCTGGAACACGCCGGATGGCCGTTCCATCCCGCTCGGCAACCACCAGATCACCGGCGACCGCCGTATTTCCATTTCCCAGGACTGGGATCTGCAGCGCCGTCTTGGGGCGCTGCCACATGTCGGTCTGTTCGCCGAAGACCCGACCGCGCCACCCGCTGAACGCCAGGTACAGAAGGGCACCTACGGCCTGCAGATCGACGCCATCCTGTTCGAGGACAATGCCGATCTGGACGCCGAACTCGTCGTCTACGGTCAGGTGCACGGCATCGCCGGCACCGACCACCAGCGCCGCAGCCTCCTGCTGGCGCTGCTGTGGGGCACACCGATCGCGTTGGCTTTCGGGCTGCTGGCGACGGTCGGCACCACCGTCACGACTCTGGTGATCGCTGCCGTCGGTGTCTGGTACCGCGGCTGGGTCGACGCGATCATCCAGCGGCTCACCGAGGTCAACATGATCCTGCCGCTGCTGCCCATCCTCGTTATGGTCGGCACGCTGTATTCGACCAGTATCTGGATCATGCTCGGGGTGGTGATCCTGCTCGGCATATTCAGCGCCGGGATCAAGATGTACCGCGCGATGCTGCTGCCGATCCGCGAGGCACCGTACATCGAGGCCGCGCGGTCCTATGGTGCGAGCAACGGCCGGATCATCATGCGCTACATGATCCCGCGTGTGCTCCCCGTGCTGATCCCGAACTTCGTCACGCTGATCCCCAGCTTCGTGTTCCTGGAGGCGTCGCTGGCGCTGCTCGGCCTCGGCGATCCGTCGCTGCCGACCTGGGGCAAGATCCTCAACGATGCCCAGGACCAGAGCGCGCTCTATCACGGATTCTTCTACTGGGTGCTGGAACCGGCCGTTCTGTTGATGCTCACGGGCCTCGGTTTCGCCATGCTCGGCTTCGCGCTCGACCGCATCTTCAACCCTCGTCTGCGGAGTATCTGACGATGAGTCGGCCTCCACTGCTGCGCGTCCGCGACCTCGAACTGCAGTACCGCATTCGCGGCGGCACCGTACGCGCGGTCGATGGCGTCGACTTCGATGTCGGACGCAACGAGGCGCTTGTGATTCTCGGCGAGTCCGGCTGCGGCAAGAGCTCACTGGCCAAGGCGCTGCTGCGCGTGCTGCCGCGCAACGTCGCCCGCTTCGCCGGCAGCGTCCAGGTCGACGGTGTCGAGACCATGGATTACAGCGAAGAGCGCTTCCGTCGCGAGATCCGTTGGCAGCGCATCGGTCTGGTCATGCAGGCGGCGATGAATGCGCTGAACCCGGTCGTGCGGGTAGGGGAGCAGGTCGCCGAACCGCTGCGCATCCACCTCGGCTGGTCGAAACGGGCCGCGGCGGAGCGCGCGCGCGAGGCCTTCGAGCTGGTAGGGGTGTCCGCCGATTTCCTAGAACGCTATCCGTTCGAGCTCTCCGGTGGCATGCGCCAGCGGGCCGTGCTCGCCATGGCGCTGGTGACCGAGCCGGACCTGGTCATCATGGACGAACCGACCTCCGCGCTCGACGTCCTGACCCAGGCGAGCATCATGAACCGCCTCAAACGGATCAAGCGCGAGCTGAACACCAGCTTCATCCTGATCACGCATGACGTCGCCACGTCGAGCGAACTCGCGGATCGCGTCGCGCTGATGTACGCCGGCCAGATCGTCGAGCTGGCGGATGCCCGCTCCTTCTTCAGCGATCCCGCTCACCCGTATTCGCAGATGCTCATGGCCAGCGTCCCGCGATTGCACCAGCGCGAGCGCCCACAGCACATCGCCGGAGAGCCGCCGAGTCTCGCCGATCCGCCGACCGGCTGCCGTTTCGCGGCCCGTTGCCCGTCACGTTTCGGTCGCTGCGACCAGGCGCCGGGCATGTATGAACCGAAAGATGGACAACAGGTACGCTGTTGGCTGCACGCGCCGGGAGGCCGCTCATGAACGCGATGGCCGGGCGGACGCCGGAGACCGAATCGTACGATCCCGTGCTTTCGGTCAATGATCTGCACACCTGGTTCGAACTGCGCCAGTGGGGCTTCCTGCGGGTCGGTTCGGTGCGCGCCGTCGATGGTGTCTCGTTCGACCTCCAGCGTGGCGAGTCGGTCGCCTTCGTCGGCGAGAGCGGCTGCGGCAAGAGCTCACTCGCGCGCACACTGCTCGGCCTGCATCAACCGACCCACGGCAGTGTCCATTTCGAGGGCCGTTCCCTTGGCGACCTGAGCGCGAAGGAACTCAAGGCATACCGCGCCCGGATCGGTTACGTCCAGCAGGACCCCTACGGTGCGCTGCCCCCGTTCATGGACATCGGCCGCATCCTCGCCGAACCGCTCAAGGTCCAGGGCGTGCGTGATCGCGCCGAACGCGAACGCCGCATAGAAGCCGCACTCGAAGAAGTCCGCCTGTCACCGGCTCGGTCGTACATGGGCAAATTTCCGCACATGCTCAGTGGTGGCCAGCAACAACGCGTCGTTATCGCCCGCGCACTGGTGCTCGACCCGGCCATGCTGGTCGCCGACGAACCGGTATCGATGCTCGATGCCTCGGTCCGCGTCGAGATCCTGCAACTGCTGCGCCGTATCCGCGCCGAGCACAACCTGACCCTGGTCTTCATCACGCACGATCTCTCAACGGTGCGCCACTTCACCGACCGGATCTTCGTGATGTACGCCGGCCGGATCATCGAAGCCGCCCAGGTCGACGACCTGCTGGAGCATCCCCAGCACCCCTACAGCCAGGCCCTGCTCACGGCCCTGTCCGACCCCGATGCCGACAACGCCCTGCACGAGCGCCCGGTCCCCGGGGGCGAGGCCCCGAGCCTGCTCACGCCACCCCCGGGCTGCCGTTTCCACCCGCGCTGCCCCCACGCCATGGCCGGCACCTGCGACGTCGACGATCCACCGAACTTCGAACCGAGGCCGAATCACTACAGCGCCTGCTGGCTCCACCGCTGATGCAGCGCGTCCGGCTCAACACACCGGTCACCCGCCTGGTGGCCGGCGCGCTCGTCATGATTGCCGCGATCGGCCTCCAGTTCGCCATGGTCATCCGCCTGCTCGAACCCTCACTCCTGCTCAGCCTCATCGGCTACGTAGCCCTGTTCATCGGCATGGCCATCGCCGTCACCGGGGTAGTGGACCGTCGCGCCTGAACAAGCACCGAGAGCGCCCCGACACGTAGGCCGGCTTGAGACCGAAGGGAGCCAGCCGGCGGTCGAGGGCGAGACTCTGTACAACGGGCTCATCGCGAGCAAGCTCGCTCCCACATAAAAATTTGCGCGCTGCGTGGAGAATTTTTGTGGGAGCGAGCTTGCTCGCGATTGGGTCGGGCGGTCCGGGGCGCCACGGGCAACATCGATTCGTGTCGCGATGTTATAACGTCGGTTATAATTTATCCCGCGACCAACACATGACCGGACTCCCCATGACCCGCAAACTCAAACTCACCGCCATCGGCAACTCCACCGGTGTCGTGCTGCCGAAGGAACTCCTCGACCGCCTGCACGTCGAGCGGGGCGACGAGCTGTCGGTCGTCGAGACCCCGGATGGCCTGATGCTGACCGCGTACGATCCGGAGCTCGCCGAGCAGATGGAGGTTGCCGAGCGGATCATGCGCGAGGATCGCGATCTGTTACGGAAACTGGCGGAATGACCATGGACGAACCGCGCTGGCTGAACCTGCGCTTCGTGGAAGCGGTCCATGCGCGCCAGCTCGCCGAGCATGGTGGAACGAACGGTTTGCGGGACCGCGCGGGACTCGAGTCGGCGCTCGCGCGTCCGCGCCAGCTTTTTGCCTACGTTGGTGCCAACGTCGACATGCATTCGCTGGCGGCGGCCTATGCGTTCGGGATGGCGAGGAATTATCCGTTCGTTGATGGCAACAAGCGCACTGCGTACGTCGCCTGCCGCACGTTTCTGGTACTCAATCGGCACGACATCGTCGGGCCCCTCACCGAACGCTATCCGATCTTTCTCGCACTCGCCGCCGGCGAGATCGACGAAGACGAACTCACGGAGTGGCTTCGGGCACGGGTACGATCGGATCAGGTCAGCGAGCCCGCCGCCACGTATCGTTGAAACGGGACCGGGGAAGCGGTAACCGATCCCGCGCCGCCCATCCATAAACCACGTAGGCGCGTCTTCGCCGAAGGCGAATGCGCGCCGGCGATGGGCGCGTTCGGCTTCGCGGAAAACGCCCCTACGGCCTGTCGACGCGGTTTGATTGGCCGGTATCGCGAGCAAGCTCGCTCCCACCAAACATTTGGACGCCGCGTGGAGAATTTACTGTGGGAGCGAGCTTGCTCGCGATTGGGTCTGGTGATTCCGGGCGACACGGCGGTAGTTCGCCTTACGTGGAGTCGGCCAATCGGTTCCCGATCCCGGAAAAACGCTGGATCCGGTGCCGGACGCCGGCCTGCCATGCCTCGAGCGATCCGTAGGCCTCGAGGACGCGTCGAGCGCGGGTCACGGCCGTATAAAGCAATTCGCGGGTGAGAACTCGCGACTGGCCCTGGGGCAACAACAGATACACGGCCTCGAATTCCGAGCCCTGGCTCTTGTGGATGGTCATGGCGTAGACGGTGTCGTGGCCCGGTAACACCGATGGATGGAACGAACGCATGCCGTCCTCGGTGCGGAACCACGCGCGGATGTGGCCGTCGGCGTCATGCCAGACGACACCCACATCGCCATTGAACAGCCCGGCCCGCGGTTCGTTCTGCACGATCATGATCGGCCGGCCATGGTACCGCTGGCCGGCCGGATCGAAGCCGTGACGGTCCGCCAGCGTGGCAGCGATGCGTTGATTCATTGTTTCGCTGCCGAGCGGGCCGACGCGCGTCGCTGTCAGCAGGCGCAGGTCCTCAAGCGCGGCGATCGCATTCTCCGGAGTCGTGGCCTCGTGCAGGGCGGAGTACGCATCCGCCAGCGCCGTGACGAGCCGCTCGATACTCGCCGCACCGGTGTCGAAGGTCGCGCGGACTTCACCGCTTCGGTCCTCGAGGACGGTCTTGACGGCGTCCGGATCACCGGCGTTGATCGCGGCGGCGAGCCGACCGATTGGGCTGTCGGCATGGAAGCGGTGACTCGTCTGCAGCGTGACCACGTGGTCGCCGAGTGCGGAGGCCGTAGCCGCCGGTTCGCCGTCGGCCAGCAGGGCGCCCGCTGCCTCGCACTGCTGCGCGGAGAACGTGTTCACGCCGGCCGGCGCGCACAGGTCGGCGAGCACCGCGCCGCTCTCGACCGACGCGAGCTGGTAACGGTCACCGAGCAGGATCAGGCGTGCATGGTCGGGCACGGCATCCGCCAGTTTGGCCATCATCGGCAGATCCACCATCGATGCCTCGTCGACGATCACGACGTCCGCCGGGATCGGCCGGTCACGGTCATGCCCGGGTCGGGTGCTGCCGCGGCGCAGACGCAGCAGCCGGTGCAGGGTGGACGCTTCATGCGGCAGGTGCTGCTGGATCTCCGCGGCGGGCTGCAGTTCGCTGAGCCCGCCCTGGACGGAGGCGATCATCCGCGCCGCCGCCTTGCCGGTCGGCGCGGCGAGGCGGAATACGGGCGGTGGCTCGCCGTCCGCGAGCGCCGCTTCGATAAGCTGCAGCATCAGCCGAACGATGGTGTAGGTCTTGCCGGTCCCCGGACCACCCGAGATCACGGTGAAGCGGTGCCGCTGTGCGACGAAGGCGGCGACCGCCTGCCAGTTGGTTTCCCCCGTAGCGGTCCAATCCCCGGAGAACAGGCCGCCGTCGGGACCGAGTCGGGCGATATCGACCGGTGCCGGAGGCGTGGCGAGCAGTTCCCGCAGGCGGGTGGCCAGTCCGCGTTCGTAGGCCCAGTAGCGCTGCAGGTACAGTTGGTTGCCGTCGAGGATCAGCGGCAGCGGCGTGGCGCCAGCGGCGCTGGCCACCAGTGCGTTATCGCCCAGTTCCTCCGCGAAGCGCTCGGCGTTGACCAGCCGGGCGGCGCCCCCGATCGCCTCGCCGAGGGCGTCCAGTGGCAGACAGGTATGGCCGAGCCCGAGGGCATGACTTGCGAGCGCGAGTCCCAGCGCGCCGGAGCGTTCGCCCCCGTGGCGCCAGCCCCAGTCGGCGAGGGCGACGTCGACCGGGCGCAGGCCGGCGCCTTCAAGGGAATCGCGGAGTGTGGCGGGGAGGGCGGTCATGCCACATCCCTCCCGTCCAGCAACGCATCCAGCGACTCGATGAACGCCGGATCCGGGTGGTCTTCAAACACGCCGTTGCTGCCTTTCTCATCCAGCCCACGCACGAACACGTACAGCACACCACCCAAGTGCGTCGCGGGATCGTAGCCGGGCAACCGCTGCTGCAGGTGTCGGTGCAGGGCGACGGTGTAGATGAGGTACTGCAGGTCGTAGTGATGCTGTGCAATCGCCCGCGCGAGTTGTTCCGGTGCGTAATCGGCGCGCAGACGGCCGAGGGCATTGGTCTTGTAATCGAGGATCCAGTAACGGCCGTCCTGCTCGACGACCAGATCGATGAACCCGTGCATCAGGCCGCGCAGGGATGCGAGCGCGGCGGTCCCGCGTGCGCCTTCGTAGCCGGCCGCGGCGATGTGTTCCAGCACGGCGGCGGCCTGGTTGCCCCCCAGGCGCATGAAGAATTCGAGTTCATCCCGTCGGCGATCCTCCGGGATCGCGGCGAGCGGGCCGATCCCGGGGAGCGGCGTGTGCAGTGTCGTGGCGACCATGCCCGCCGTATCCTCGACCGGTTGTTCGGATCCCTCCGCGTCCGCGCTGTCTACGCCGTTGCGCCGCAGCGCGTCGCGCACGGTTTCACGGATCGAACCGTCGACCGTGGCGCCCGGTCGCGGCCAGGCGTCGAAGCGGGCCGCCTCGATGATTTCGTGGAATGCCCGCCCGAAGCCCGCACCGCGCGGATGCGTCACGACTTCGTCCGGCGTATTGCCGGTGTCTTCGACCGTCGCGGGGATGGCGGTCACGGTGGTCTCGTCATCGGCGCGGTGCGGGCTACGGGCGTGCATTCCACGAAATCATCGAGGCGGCCCGCTTCGACGCCTGGCCGCGACCG
>Ga0075106_1000517_pt1 | contig 20019 bp, 27 predicted proteins | sample AntDeeMetag02WF4_FD_69796 | JGI IMG/M metagenome (GOLD analysis project Ga0075106, IMG submission 69796) | Saline lake microbial communities from Deep Lake, Antarctica - Antarctic Deep Lake Metagenome 02WF4 | ecosystem: Environmental > Aquatic > Non-marine Saline and Alkaline > Saline | place... | reverse complement strand
TATGGACTGCCGACGCTTGACGCCAGCATTGTGCAACGTGTCGTGTTTGCCGAAGCAGCTGCCGTGGGAAGAGCTGTCTACGAACAAGATAGAGACGGTGTTGCTTCACAAGAGATTGAGCAAGTCATAGCAGAGTTACAGGAGCGCTTTGCATGAGTCATAAAAAGATTTCCTTTGCCAGCAAACCTTCTGCTAAGAAATTAACGACCGATACCGCTGTTGACGCTTGGGTAGATACCAGAAAGCAAGAAGTTCCCAAGGAGCCCATGAAACGCCTTACCATCGACATTCCAGCGGAACTTCATTCCCAGCTTAAAGCTGACTGTGCGATGAAGGGACGTAAGATGGCTGATGAAATAAGAGAGCTTCTATTACAGAAATACGGAAATAAAGAAATAAAGAAATAAAGAATTTGCATATTATCTGTCTGCTATTGATGACCTAAAAGAGGCAGAAACCTACTAGATACTCTCGGTTTTTAGCCTCATTCTCTCAGGTTCAATGACATAACGGAAAAAGGCTTCCTCTGCTCCAATGCCACGATTATCAGGGTTCGGCCAAAGCACGCTGATCAAGATATAACGTACTGTGTTCGGGTAACTCACCAATAAGGCATCAAGCTGCTCCTTGATTGCATTGTGCCACTCAAATGCAAACTCCCTAGCTTCGATAACCTCGCCTTCACCAAACAATGAGTTTTGTTTGGTGAAGTCAGGGTGTTTTCGCAGCCAAGTCAGCCGAAAACATGCGGCAAGTAGGTCGTGGAGCCACTGCAGATCACGGTGATCGAAGCGGTTTATCGGAAGAAAGGGCAACAGTTCCGGGGCGAAGTTATCCACCTGGCACTCCAGGCATTGCACCAGAATCTTCAGAGCATGCCAGTATTCGTCGTGCTGAATATCAGCTAGTGCCATGTCATCTTCATCAAACCACTCGCTTATGATCATGTCGTTAAACTCCATTTGAGCAATCCAAGTACCTCAGCCATGTCCATGTAGGCCATCCTTGGCCTTGTCGTTGATTACAGGATATCCAGCTTAGGCAACTTCCTGACAATCTCTTGCGTTCTGAGGCTGACCGTAATCACCCGCTGAAACAGCTCCAGTGAATACTTTGGATTCCCCATGGTCTCAATAGCCCAGTCGTTAGCATCGTTTACGATTCCGCTGGCCTTATGGGTCGTCACAGACTGTCGTTCGATAACCCAACTCAGAGCAGCCTTACCGTTTACAACGTAATCCCATGCTTCGTCCGGGATGCCGGTCATGGTGATCTTGCCGTTGTAGATGACGGTGCTGAGATCGTTAATGTTTTTACCGGTTTCTTCGCAGCGCTTCTTGCCGAGTTTCATCTTGGTGACGCGGTAATCCTCGTCCACCAGGTTGCCCTTGGTCTGAAAGGTCAGCGGATACTTTTCTACGGTTTCGTAGTTCAGGTGCAACCCGGCTAAGTCACGGCCAGCCTTCGAGAACGCCCAGAAATCGGCTGCTTTTTTAACTTTCGGAATGCGGGGTAGCTCTTTACTCAGGTTGTCGGCAAAGCGGGTGCGGTAGTCCTCGCTGTGCAGGATGCCGTAGACGTAATAGAACAGGTCTTCCTTACTGATCGGCTCACCAGAGTATGCCTCCTGAAAGTGGGACAGCCCTTCATCGGTGATGGCGTCGCGGCGTTTCAGACCCGGTTCATTGTTGCTCTGCTCTGTGGCTGCAAACAAGTCACTGCTGCCGCTATCTTCCGCTTGAGCCTGCTCATCGTAAAGGTAAAGCGGGAAGCATTGAGCACCGGCTTCCATCGAGTTTAAATCAGGGATAACAGAGCTTATGGTAGGACTAAATGATTTCGCTCCTTTAGCCGTTACCATTATAACCAAGTTCTCCGACCCTGCCTCCGGGAAGAGGCGGGGCATTTGGAGCACCATCTCGTTGAAGGTGCGGTTGAAATACATCCATTGCTTGGTGAACGGTCGATAAAGAGAGGTGGTAACCGATGGATCTTCGTAGACAAAAGTTTTATTTCTGGCCAGATCCTGCTTAAGAGCGCGTGTCCAGCTGATACGGGTTGGGTCAGTATTGATAAAGCCATCTACTTGCGCCTGACGTGCCTTAGTATCCAGCCCTGAATGGGCTGAATTAAAGCGCTCTAGCTCAGCGTTATAGATATCAATCATGCCGCTCATATTGTCTATAAGATTGACCTTGCTAGCGTTGTAAACCCAAGCATCGCGGTTAGTTGCTACCCCTAATGAGTAATTACTAAATAGTTTGGGGCCGTCACCTTTCTTATCACCCAATACAATATGCTCACAAAAGCTGTCATCGCGCTGGTTCAGCCAGTCACCATGCTGGTCAGGAACAATCTGCTGCCATGCGGGGATACCCTTCACACTGGCATAGTTCGCAATCATTTCCAGCTTTTCAGTACGGTTCAGGTAGTCACCAATGTCATGGAACAGGATACGCCCGTGCTCTGCTGCTTCGGGGTTTTTGACTAGCAGGGAAATCGCAATAGGGGCGCGGCTACCGCTATCGAAAATTTTCCCGCCTTCCCTTCGAGATAGCTCGCCAGAGGTGCGCTGATTCCCCCGCAAGTGAAACACATGAATGCTGGAAAACTCTTCAGTCAAACACTTGCGCAAGCCATCGGTGGTATTGGCCTCCAAAAAGCCGCCATTTGTCACAAAGCCAATCACTCCCGCATCACCAATGCGGTCACTAGCCCAACGAATGGCCCGAATGTAGCTGTCGTACAGCCCCTTCGATAGCATTGCTTTAGACTGAGCGGCATAGGTCTCTTCAATCCGTCTATCCAGCTTGGGGTAGCTGACGTTGGCATTGTTATCGTTCTGGCTCAACTGTCCAATGGAATACGGCGGATTCCCCATAATGACGCGAATATCCAGTTCTTTCTGACGCTTCCGCCGCTCACTGTTCTCCACCAACAAAGCGTCAATCATGTCTTCACTTTCGTACATCTGGAATGTATCGGTGAGACAAACGCCAGTGAACGGTTCGTAGGGAATCTCGAAAATCTGATCGCTTTCTTCCAGGCCCGTCACGTTGTCATTCATGATGCCGTGGTAAGTGGCCTCAATATTGATGGCTGCAATATAATAGGCCAGCAGCACCAGCTCGTTGGCGTGAAGTTCGTGTTTGTATTTATGCGGCAATCGGTCTTTGGGAATCAGGCCGGACTGGAGCAACCGGGTAATAAATGTGCCTGTGCCCGTGAACGGGTCGATGATATGCACGTTTTCATCGGCCATGCTCTTGCCAAACTCGGCTTTGAGCACTTCCTCGATGCTGTGAATGATAAAGTCCACCACCTCGACGGGGGTGTAGACGATACCCAGGCGCTCGGTCATTCGTGGGAAGGCATTTCGGAAGAATTTATCGTAAAGCTCCACCACGATTCGCTGTTTGCCTTCAGCACTGTTGATGCCTTCTGCACGCATTTTTACAGATTCATAGAACGATTCTAGGGTGTAACGTTCTTTGTCCAGGTGGTGCTCATGCATTTTATCTAAGACCTGTTGCATGGCCTGTGACATAGGGTTGTTTTTAGCGAAACTGTATTCCTCAAACAGCGCATCAAATACTGGCTTGGTGATCAGGTGCTGGGCCAACATTTCGATGATTTCGTCATCTGGGATGCTGTTGTTGAGATCATCACGCAGCTCACCGGCAAACGCATTGAACGCCGCAATTTCTTCAGTGTGGCTTTCGTCTTCTAGGATCGCTTTAATACGGTCGATGTGAGTGTTGGCGATCTTGGCAATGTCATCTGCCCAGTCTTCCCAATGATGCCGATTGCCGCACTTTTTGACGATTTTGGCGTATAAAGCACGCTCTATATCACCAATTTCATAGACCATCTCAGCCTGTTCAGGCGATGGATTAGGGTCTTTGGAACCGATCGAGCGACCACCACGGGCTTTACCGGCCGTACGCTCTTTTTTAGATTTCCGAGTCGCTTTGGGTGCCACCTTATCCGCAACGGCCACCACTTCCATCTTGGAGTGCATACTGCCGTTAAACTCCAGTTTATTGATCATGGCATCAAAACGGTCATCGTGAGACCGCAGTGCGTTTAGCACCTGCCAGACCACCTTATAAGTCTCGTTGCTGTTTAGCGCTTCTTCCGGCTCAACACCAGCAGGGATGACCACAGGCAGGATGACATAACCAAGCTCTTTCCCTGGAGCTAGGCGCATGACACGCCCCACCGACTGCACGACATCCACCTGAGAAGAGCGTGGGGTCAGGAACAACACGGCATCCAGTGCAGGCACATCAACGCCTTCAGACAAGCAGCGCACGTTAGACAAAATACGGCAGGTGTTGTCCTCGGTGGTGGCTTTCAGCCACTCCAGCTTGGCTTCCTTCTCACTGGCATTCATGCCGCCATCAACGTGCTCTGCTTCACAGGCCATCGTCAGCGCCTTATCCAGCAGAGCATCAGGGTCTTTTTCTTGCAGTGACTCGATTTCTGCTTCTTGATACTGAGCCACTACGGCACCGAACATCTCCGAGATCAGCTTAGAGCTAACCTTGTGGTTCTTACCTTTGTACTCTTTATCAATAACTTGGCAGAATGCCACCGCCCGTTTCATCGGGTTGGGTTCCTCTCCCATCGTCTCTACCAGTCCCTGCTTGGACAATGCCTTCCAACACCCCACGATCTTGGCTGCGTCATCCACTTTCAGCGAGTTGTCGGCGTCTTTCAGCAGGCTTTGTAAACGCCGGTTAACGTGCGCTTCTTCTACTGCCAACACGATCACTTTGTAGTCCACTAGCAGCTTTCTTGAGACCGCTTCCGAGAAGGAGATGACATACAGTTCTTCACCATAAAGCGACTTGTCATCCATCGAGCAAAGGGTGACTTTCTCCGTTTGCTTGGCATCATCACCGTAAATTCTTGGTGTGGCCGTCATGTAGAGGCGCTTGGTGCCCTCGATATAACGGTTGTCATGGATGCGAACGAATGCAGATTCCTCTTCCCCCTCAAAGGTGGCACCTGTTGTACGGTGTGCCTCATCGCAAATGATCAGGTCAAAGGCAGGTATCGGCGTCGTACCCGTCGTCTGAGCTTCATTTAACACCCCAATGGAGTGATAGGTGGAGAACACCACCGTCATCGCCTCATCGCTGTGATGAAGGCCCATGTGCTTTTGCAGGGATGCCGCGTTGGTGGTAGCCGGATATTGCAGATCACTGATGCCGGCAATCACGCGATCATCATTCTTACCTTGGCGCTTGCCAACGTCACTGTCTGAACAGACCGCAAAGCTTTTCAGGGGAACCGCTGATTCCTGTGTCCATTCGGTCAATGACTGGCCCAACAGGGAAAGACTGGGAACAAGGAACAGCACCCGTTTACCCTTACCAGCGAGTGCTTCAGCAATCTTCAACGAAGTGAACGTTTTGCCCGTACCACAGGCCATAATCAACTTGCCACGATCAGCGGCATTCAACCCCTTGATCGTGCTATTAAGGGCGGTAACCTGGTGTTCACGTAGCTGCTTCTGCGCTTTCAGAACAGGTTTGGTGTTTTCATGGTACTGCGACCAATCGATGACACTATTTTCCAGATTGTGCAGATCGATCCGAGAAACGGGTGGATGCTGACTCTCCAAAGAGTCCTGAGCGTTCCCTGTCCACTTATCCGTCGTAGCGACAATGATTCGATGACTGAAATACGTTTTTCCAGACGCTGTAAAGAAACTGTCTATATCGTTTTTGCTAATCGCATGATCCGGCGAATAATTTTTGCACTGGATGGCATGAAATTCACCATCAGAGGTGATCGCCACTAGATCAATACCGGCGTCTTTCTTCGTGCTGATCCCAAGATCGGCACCGTGTCGGTCAACCCAGTCGAAATAAGACAACACATCCGCATACTGCTCTTTATAGAAGGGCTCCGTTTTGAAGTATTGCACCATCAGGTTCTCGAAGCTGGTTCCCTTATCGCGCTCGCTTAGGGTCATATCCCTGAACTGAGCCAGAATTCCTTGAAGAGCAGTCATGTCCTGTCCTATTAAACTTTCAATATGTTGTTTGTCGTTACTAAGCGCAAAAGTTACAGCGAAGATCCTTGACGCTTGAGAGAGGCATTCAGGGTCGTTCGGCTCACCTTAAAATGCTTGGCCACATCGGCTTTGGTAATCATAGGGTCAGTCAGCATCGCCGCAGCTTTCTTGATATCCGATGCTGACATAACAGGTGGACGACCACCTTTACGGCCGCGCGCGCGTGCAGCGACAAGCCCTGCCTTTGTGCGTTCGGTAATCAAACTGTGCTCGAACTCAGCCAGCGCGCCAAAAATATGGAAGATCAACTTCCCACTGGCATTAGTGGTGTCGATGGATTCCGTTAGCGACCTAAAGCCAATCTCTCGCTGATGAAGCTCCTCTATAATTTCGACGAGATCTTTTAGCGAGCGGGCAAGTCGATCCAGCCGCCAGACCACCAGAGTATCGCCCTTCCGGAGTGTACGCAGACATAGCGACAACTCAGGTCGCTCTCTGAGTGTGCCTGTCATTTTTTCTTGGAAGATCTGCTCGCACCCAGCATTCGTCAGCGCATCAAGCTGAAGTTCAGAATGCTGATCCTGGGTGCTGACCCGTGCGTAACCTATGATCATAAGAAAAGGTACCTAATCTGTTCATAGATAGTTGTACGGGTTTCTGGTCATAAAAACAAGCGGATTGGGATGTTTAGGAGGTGTTTTGGTGGCGTCCAACAAACGGTCATTTTTTGAACGTCAACTAACGGCCAGAGCAGATTTTCTGTGAACTCTGATATAACGCCGCCAGCACGCACGGCTTTGTAGTGAAGGCGAAGCCGCAACGAAAAATACGTCGCCGTGCCTGGCCTTGTTAGCATTGAATGCCTATTTCTTAGGCAGCCCATTGAATGTGTTTTCAATCCAAGCATCCAGCTTGCTACCTTTTTCAAAGGACATCACATCCAACATTTCCGGATTTAAGGTTTCGAAGGTTTCCTTGAACACCGCAAGCTCAAACTCATCCATTTTTTTATCACGCTTAATTCTTTGGAATAGCTTTGTGAAATCAGACGGCTTGTAGCCGATATCTTTCTTGCCTAACCGAATCGGTTTTCCATTTTTGGTTAAACCCAAAGCTTGGGCAGCACGAAACGCCTCTTCTTTCACTTTGTACACTTTATCGTGCAGAGCAAGTCTGATTATTACATCTCGTGATTGCGGGCAATCATACTTTCGCAACTCATTCAGAGCGGACAGCCGCGTTTTCCAAGAATGCTTTCGATTGGCATCCTTAACCAGTTCATCAATATTTTTAGGGGATTCCTTAATAAAAGTCATAACTTCTCCGTTCATTGGTACCGCAAGAATGCTAACGCCGTGCTCAACAGCAGTTTGTAAGTTGTCGTTTTGTGGATTACTTTTGCGCAGCAAAACCCCAAAGCCGGGACTTAAAAACTGTCCAGCGCGCGAAGTGTGAGGGTTGCAGCACTTTGTTAGTCAACGCCAATTGAGCCCCAGCCGATAGCAAATAAATAAGATAGCGCCTTTTTTGCAAGTTCACTTACTCTTTCCTTAGCTGCCGAGCTGAGAGCTTCAGAAAGCTCTTCACCAATGGTTTTCCCATTTTGAGAAAATTCAACAGAATTAGGAATAGCTTTCAATATTTCGAGGGCTTTAGGGCTAAGTGTGACCTTCGCGGACTTTCCTCCTGTTGAAAGCTCGACGGTACCAATTAAATAATCAGTTTCACGCAACCAATGCAACGTTTCATGAAGAAATGAAATTTCCTTAGAAAGATCTTTCTTCACTCCATCTTTTATATAGATTCCTTTATAGATGCCACTATCATATGAATCGCCCCGAGTATTCTAGACACCCGTTAGGCTCTTAAAGTAACGCCTTTCATACTCAACCGGTGACAAGTTATCACTTGTGCCGTGTCGGCGCTTTGGGTTGTAAAACATTTCAATGTAATTGAACACGTCACGTCTAGCCGCTTCGCGTGTTGAATAAATCTGTCGCTTGATTCGCTCTCGCTTGAGGAGTTGAAAGAAGCTTTCAGCAACGGCGTTGTCATGACAGTTACCACGTCGGCTCATGCTACCTACCAAGTGATTCGCTTTCAGAAAGCTTTGCCAGTCTCCACTGCTAAACTGGCTTCCTTGATCCGAATGCACCATCACCGTTCCTTGTGGCTTGCGTCGCCAGACTGCCGATAACAAAGCATCCAGCACTAATTCCGTGGTCATACGAGACTTCATCGACCATCCAACCACTTGACGAGAAAATAGGTCGATAACCACCGCTAAGTAAAGCCAGCCTTCGTACGTTTGGATGTACGTGATATCTGTCACCCAAGCAACATTTGGCGCTGTTACTTCAAACTGACGGTCTAAATGGTTGGGTGATACAACAGCCGGTTTTCCACCGCCATAGCTGCCAGGGCGTCGTCGATAGCCCGTCTGAGAGCGTAAGCCTTCCCGACGCATTAGGCGGGCCACTCGGTGCTTACCGCAGGCTTCGCCAGCCTCACGCAAATCCTGGTAGACCTTGCGATAGCCATATACACCGCCGCTTTCAAGCCACGCATGCTTGATCAATCCCAAGAGACGCTGATCATCCTTGTCTCGATTAGACAGTGCTTTTTTGCACCATGCGTAGTAGCCGCTAGGATGCACGGCCATCATGCGGCACAAACGCCGTATCGGATATTGGCTCGCATGCTTTTGAATAAACGCGTACCTCAGTCGGACTCCCTGGCGAAGTACGCGGTGGCCTTTTTTAATATATCTCGCTCTTCTGACACGCGCTTTAGTTCAGCCTTCAACCGACGGTTTTCAGCTTGGAGATCATCATCTTCTTGCCGTTGTTCTACCGGCTTATCGTAGCGCTTGATCCAGTGGTACAAGCTGTGGCCTGACACACCTAACCGCTCAGCGACCTCGGCAACGCGATGGCCGCGCTCTACCACCTGTTTAACGGCTTCGATTTTGAATTCTTCAGTGTAACGGGGACGGTTCATGGATCCTCCTAGATACCTTTAGTATAAGGCCTGGAGGTGTCTACGAAACCTGGGGCGATTCAATAGGTTTCAGGGCACTCTTCACAACCTATAATTTTTAAATAGTCAATGCTTTCGCGGCACGGAAACGAAGAATAAAGTGTCCCAAATAGGGCGCCCACATAATAATTGAATTTTTCGATGTTATTTTCCATGAAGCCTCCTGGCTAACACGCCGGTTTGGAGCCGCGAAGCGGCTGAAAATCGGTCGTTGTTCAGCCGATTGTTATGCCTTTTGCCGATCAGAGGCACCAGAAGTCTCATAGTAAAACTCACGCAAATCCGGAATAGGGTTCCCACCTTCCGCTTGCTTGTAATGCTTGGTCAGCCACGTGATTAAATTGTGGCGAAATGTGATTTTTGAGTCTGCATATTCGAACCGCTTAGCGTGGAAGTTGCGACCTTTCTCGTATTCGTTGAACTCTTCTCTGATGACAGGGCTTCCGTCAATTTCAAATCTCGCGCCATCAGTTCCGTAGGTCACTTTGGCCTTTCGGTTGTATCTATTATTCAAAAACCACCGATCATTTTCACACATCATTATTAGCGTGCTCAGATGGTCGGTTAAGATCCATTTACCGATGGCAAAATGAAGCACCAAATCCCTGAGAACTAATAGCGCTGGCATTACCACGTAGGTGAATGCCCCCGCGAGCATCAGCTTCAAGATGGCGCTCCACGAGATGTCAAAAGTCTCCATGCTTCTCCTTGTGGGCATAACATAGATTATCGTGCCGGCTGCATAACACTGCTGAACCAGCACGCCGCTTTTGCCGAGAGGGCTGCTATGGGTCGATATCAGCCATTAGCACGTTCCCATACCCATCTGCGATACAAGCTCATAAACCCGCGTAGGATCTTCCTCGATACATAGGTTAGGGCTCTTACCGCCCAGTTGCGGATGCGCTGTTTTCATCCATCGACGCGCTTGTACTTCCCCCATCTCCTGCACGGCGGCTTCCCAAATATCTTCTCTGCTGGGGGCGTCGATGATTTCTCTACCAACTTCTCCCATGTGCTGCCATGCCTGTATATCGTCCGGTTCAGGTGCATTGGGGTCACATTGATCGAGCAGAATATTGAGCCTGGAAGGCCTTAACGTTGAGGCAGTGACACTGTCGTCAGTTTCTCGCGACAGGACATCTGTTAGCCACGCATCGACGGCCTCGCAGGCTTGGTCGTTGTCTGACGAGGGGATGACAGCTGAGCTGTTGCCAACGTGTCGGATAAAAAAATGTTCTGGGATAGGCAGTGCGCGGCCACCCCGGAGATACGCCACAATTTCACCACTCATATCAGGCAGATAGGCATTATCGCTTTGCAAACACTCTAACGCCTGACGAAACGATTCTAGTGGCTGTGGAAAGCGATCACGCAGATCAAACGCACGGTACGCGAACACACGCTCTAATGGATCATGACGAGGTGTAGGGGTGGATGGCATCCTGCTCTCCGTTAGGGCTGCGGCTGATTCTCTAACCCACCTTAGCACCAAAACTCCGCTTTGTGGATTGTTAAGGATGCTTATTTTAGGTGTCAGTAGCGCTTTTCAGATAAGCAGTGGCTTATTCGCAGACCAAGCCACTTTCCTCTATTTCCCCTACGCTCGCAGTCCCCAAACCACTGACACGCGTTAGCGACTGCACCCCGCCCCACGGTCGCATGTCGATAATCTGCGCCGCACGGGCTGGGCCTACGTTGGGAAGCTCGATTAGCTGATCAGCGGTAGCGTCATTTAAATCGATGCAATACACCGGATCATTGGCCGCTTCATACGCACGGCCATCAAAAGCTGTGAGTTGCAGCTCCGCATTCCCGAGCGCAATCCATACGGGGGCATGATCGGAGATGATGCCGCGCGCGGTCACATGATCAGCGTCAAACAGTTCCGGAAACTGCACAATCCCACGATCTGTAATGGTCAGCTGTCCCGGCGTTTTCCAGAGATTATCGTAGAGGTTGCTCCACACACCGTCCGATAGACCTAGCGTGGTGGCACCGTCCGTAATCGCAGGAATGGCACCTGCCTCGCGTAGCGGTGCCCACCCATCGTGAGAGGGCCGTAGGTTGAAGTCACCCGCCAGTAAACACGGCGTGCCCGGGTACACCTCTTCTAACCACTCCCAATAGCTGGCCAGCGCTTCGATTTCCGGCAGCCGGTCACCGATGCTACTGCCATAGGTAATATGAACGTTGGCCAGGGCAAACGCCTGCCCCGTGCGGTCGCTACGAAACTGGGCCGAAAACGGCTCTCTGGCAAACACGTCTCGACTGTCGATATAGACCACCGCACCGCTGTCATACGACACCGCCGAGTCACGCCATAAAAACCCATAGTGCTCACGGTATGTGCTGCGACCAAGCGCGTGGCTGGCCATACTCGACCACTCTTCGCCACTGATGGCTTCTACCTCGGCCTCAAGCTGCGCTAACGCAGCTTCATTCATCAGTTCTTGAAGGGCAACAATGTCAAAGTGCTGCGCGACATGGGCCACTTTGTCGACACGTTTATCGTTATCCCACCCCAAATTCTGGATATTCCAACTCCCGATGATGATGTCAGCGTGAGCCAGTAACGGTAAACAGAGTGCCATGGCAGCAAGCCATTGCCGCACATATCCCTTCATGGGTATTCCCTATTAAAAACAGTGCCGGTGGGGTGTTAGGTTGCAATCTACAAAGCAAGCTTTGACAGCCTACCGTGTGCTGCCATGATGTAAAGAAAACCAGTGTGAGTGGCGAGTGACCTCATTATGTCGAAGAAAAAGCATCAGTGGGATAAGCCATTGGAACGCCATAGCGTGAGCGATGACGCCGTTGACCGGCGAGACCCGCCTTTAAAGAGGCTAGAGGGCTCCGTGTACGAATACCGCCAGCCTTTTGAGCCGATAGGCCTTAACGATTGGGAAGCGGTGATGCTTGAAGGACTAACGCCCGACACTGCCCATGCGGATGCGCTGGCAACGCCGACCTTAAAAGAATTCGGAGAAAAACCAGACAATCAGCGGTAAAACCTCGTTTAGGGTTTGTGGATGCGATGCCTCTCTATATACTGTATATAAATATAGTATAAAAGGAGACTTTTCGTATGACCACCACCGCATCATGGGTAGGCAGTGCTGCTCTAAACCCTGTTCCGCAACCCTTGCCTATGTTCGCCAGCGCCGTACGGGCAGGATTCCCCAGCCCCGCCGATGACCATCTGGATGCGGAAATGGATCTGCATCGTCATGTGGTAAAACGCCCGGCCGCCACCTTTTTTGTACGTGCTGAAGGTGACTCTATGATCGGTGATGGTATCCACCACGGTGACCTGCTGGTAGTAGATCGGAGTCTGGAGCCGCTGCCTGGTCGGGTGATTGTGGTTGCGCTTGATGGCGAACTCACCGTGAAGCGCTTAGAGCGTGTCGGGCAGCGCGCGTACCTAAGAGCCAGTAACCCAGCTTATCCGCCAATCCCCTTAGAGGGCCGCGAGTCTCATGTCTGGGGCGTTGTCACCCATGTGCTGCACAGTCTGCCCGGTGCCACGCCGTTATGATGGCCTTAGTCGATTGCAACAACTTCTACGTCAGCTGTGAGCGGGTGTTTAACCCAGCACTTGAGGGGCGGCCTGCAGGCGTGCTGTCCAACAACGACGGCTGCATCGTGGCGCGCTCTAATGAGCTTAAAGCGCTAGGGGTTGAGATGGGCACCGCCAAACACCTACTACCTCCGTCGATCCGCCGCCAAACCACGCTTTTATCCAGTAATTATGCGCTTTATGGTGATATGAGCCGCCGTGTCACCGAGGTACTAACGGAGTTTTCGCCGGACGTCGAGGTGTACTCCATCGATGAGAGCTTTGTCGGCTTTCAGGGGTTTGATCCCGCAACGCTAGAAGCGCGCTGGCATCTCCCTGTTCGGCCGCGCGGCGGTACCACTGAGCCGCCTTGCCATCATTCTGGGGAACCCCGTAGCCGTTGTCGTACATGACGCCCAGATTGAACTGCGCGCGGGCATGTCCCTGTTCGGCGGCTTTTCTGTACCATTCAACGGCCGTTGAGGCGTTCTGGGGGACCCCCTCGCCGTTGGCGTACATGACGCCCAGATTGTACTGCGCGCTGGCATCTCCCTGTTCGGCCAGCGGCTCAAAATTCTCCAGCGTGGTGGCGTAATCGCCATTGCGATAGGCATCAACCCCCTCATCCAATGACTGACCCAATACAGGGGGCGTCAAAGCAATGGCTGCGGTGAGAACAATGGCTTTATTGAAGGGGTGCATAAACGCAGATCCTTTTGTTCTTGAAGATGTTCATGCTATCAATTTTTCTTAGTTACGATAGCGCTTTCCTATTATCGGTAGGGGTTTATGCCGCGCAGCGGCATGCAGCGAAGCGGTAACGGTTTGGTGGGCTACGCCCACCGCCCTGCTAAACAGGGGCTTGCTGCGGCTTGTATGGCCTACCGCGCGTTAGCGCCCACCTTGGCGGCGCGGCTGCGAAGCAGCCAGATAGCTGCCAAAGCCGCGCCTTTGGCGCGTCATCATCAGGCTGGCCGTAGGCCAGGGCGAGCGAAGCGAGGGTAGGTGAGCGCGTATGCGCTCTTTTCTGTACCTTTTCCCTTTTCCCTTTTAGGCCGTGTAAGTTATTGAAATTAAAATTTAAATAACGCTAAAAAGGGACGGATAGGTGGTTTAAAAGGGACGGATAGGTGGTTTAAAAGGGACGGATAGGTGGTTGTAAGAGGGACGAATAGGTGGTATTAAAGGACTTAATATAAAATGTCCTTTAATGGAAAAGCTTTGAATACGCCACTGATCTACAAATCGAACGCGCTGATCGAGGCGTCTTACCGACTCAGCGTCTACGAGCAGCGCATCATCCTTGGATGTATCGCTCAGGTGCGGCGGGACGAGCCGTTGACAGACCAGAAACTCTACACGGTCAGCGCCCAACAGATTGCCCAGGACGCCGGGGTGAGTGTCGACCGCGCCTACCAGCACCTCAAAACCGCGTCAGAGCGCCTGTTCCGCCGGGAAGTGACGCTGCATGAAGCCCCCAATGGCAAGAGCGGGGCGAAAGTGCGGCTAACCCGCTGGGTGCAGGAAGTGGTCTATCAGAAGGACCAGGGCACGATAGCCCTTCGCTTTAGCCAGCCGATGGTGCCCTACCTCTCACAGCTCACCGAGCAGTTCACCCGCTACGCCCTGACCGACGTAGCCCGCATGGACAGCGCTCACGCCATCCGGCTCTACGAACTGCTATGCCAGTGGCGCGACGTGGGCCAGCGTGAGGTATCTGTGGAGTGGCTGCGAGATGCATTCCAACTGGAGAACAAGTATCCCGCTATCAAGGATTTCAAGAAGCGTGTCATCGAGCCCGCCGTCACCCAGGTCAACGAACATTCGCCGCTGTGGGTGAAGTGGGATCAGCGCAAGACCGGGCGACGTGTCAGTCATCTGGTATTCACGTTCGGTGAGAAGGCTCCTCCGACCGGCGAAAAGAAGCAAAAAACCAATCGTAAAAAGGTCGCCTCAGGCAGCAACAGACAAGCGATGTTTGGGATTCCCAGCCACGTCATCGAGAGACAGTCCCGACCTGGTGAAAGCTATGAGGATACGGCGCTGAGGATACTTGAGGAAAATCGCCGAAGATAAGGCTTATACATGAAAAAACCGCCTGTAGGAAAGGCGGTTTTTTTTCTTTGCAAACAATCAGTTAGGGGCTGACTGCTTACTACCTCAAGGGCTCTTGGATGTTCTGTAAATCTACAACCAATCGTTACTAAACGCAATGAAATAGGCGTTTCAGTACGTCTCAGTACGTTGCAGAGCGTTGCCTCTAGGCGCTAAAAATCTTTTTAGAACAATCCGATTATGACAAGCAGCGGTAACCTAGTAATATAGACTTACTCTCTTTCAAGAGTTTAAGAGGTAGTGGGGGTTAGGAACTAATTTTGAGGGGCCTGCCCCTCCCCCCAGGCCGGTTAGACGCGGGCGTAGGAACCCGTTTGGGCTTTTTCTAATCGGTTTATTAACCTTGGCTGCCTCGAGGGCTCTTGGATGGACGCCCAGCGTGCGGCGGGCCCAACGCGGTACGTGAGGACGGCCTCAGCATTAGGGAGGCCGAGTATGCGTAATTTTTATCGTGTACTGAGTGCCGCTGTGATAGCCATACGCTTAAACACCGTGTGGTTATTCATTCGCGACCAGTGGGACCAGTGGTAACAGAACTGGAACCAGCACTGCCCCTCGCTCCGGCGAGGGGTTTTTGCTTTAGGGCTTACATGCCTGGCCCAAATGGGCATAATTTTTTGGAAAACCATCACCTATCGAATCCCGACGAAGACGGCATAAACGGTGCCGGCTCGCTACCAACCACTTCCTGTTCAACCGGCGCCGAAGGCGCAACCGCTACTTCACGCGAAGCGTGTGGTTCCCTGTGGTTTTCCCGCCCCTGAAATGCCTGCTCTTCCTGCCCCGTGAGCTTTATCCCAACAGCTCCCGACCCCTTCCGCCGATCACCGTAGACCTCCACCGATTTGGTGCTTTGGTGGCCCATACAACAGGTATCACGGACGAGCTACGCCGGCAGCTGAGCGAAATCGAGAAACAACTAGCGGATGAACAAAAAAGGCGGCACGAGTCAGAATGGAAAATGGTTCAGCTAGAGTCCCAAAACAAGCAGTTCCAGGAGCGAAACCAGGAGCTTGAAGACGATCTGCAGTCCTACCAGCGCAGAGGTTTTTAAAAGCGGCTCCGCGATGTTTTTGCGCCCCAGTGAAAAAAAGGGCACAACGAGCAGAAGTGCCCCTTATATAAACTAGGTCCATGAAAAAAGGAGTGAATGATGCCTGAAGAAGAAACACTGTTGATGCAGAAATAGATTGAACTGCTGAGACTCGCAAACAATATCACTCAGCTGCAAGCGATGCGTGAACAAGTGCCGGTCAGCCGGTTACCAGACATAGAAAAGACGATAACGCTATTAAACGACGTGTACTCAGAAACAGCCTAACCCGCTTGCCAGCCCGCCATCAGCGGGCTTTTTTGTGCCTGTGAGGTCGGAAATTCACGATTACCTGATCGTGCTGAGACATCATTGGAGGCTATCCATTAAGGTAGTGGGGAAAGATGCAATAAACGATGGGAGAAGGGATGCAAGCCATTGGCATACTCATGATGATAATAGGCGTTCTAGGGACGCTCTATAACGGAAATTTATTTATTAAATTCAGAAAGATAAGGAAATCGGGGAAAGATCAGGATGGCGAGGATAATGCAGCTATTGGCTCTATCAGTGAGCACTATTCGAGCATGCTAGCCATCAGCGTGGTCATTTTGCTAGCCGGGACATACCTCATATTTAAAGGATGAAATAATGGCTACCTTTTTTGGCATAGTCCTGTTCGTAATCGGTGCAAGCGCGATGATCCAGTCCTTCCGAACACACAACACACGTGAAGAGTTGAACAAGGCAGGGATGTCGCAAGGCATGCTGAAGAGCAGCTTAAGAAACGTCAGGATCCTCGGGATAGCCTGCCTAGCGGCAGCTGGCTATCTCCTCTTTATGAGGTGATAGCAAGCCAGGTATACGATTATTCCTATTATCGTGAGTTTCCACACTCCTTTGCCAAACGGGGGTTACCGTGGTTTTTTTCTGTCGTATCAGTAGCCAAATTTTCGCCACCAGGTGCGCTCTTTTCCTGTGCAGTGCCAGGCACTACCGCGCTTCGCTTGGTCGCCGCCCAGAAGCCGCCGAATCGAAGATTCGCCGTCTCTGCGCGGTCTAGGTTACGGTTGTCACGCTTCGCTAAAATCGTTTGTTTGTACTTGAAAGGTCAAACCACCTGACAGCAGGTTGGTGAACGGTGGTGAAATTGGGCAAGACTCACCCTAGAGCCATCGATTTTATCTCGATGGACTCTAGTCTTACCGCAATTGCTTTACAGCTGGCTGGAGCCACGGCTGGAGCCAATTGGGACTGCATTAGGTCTACCCCTGCAGCTGTCGACATTACGGCATAGATGACCGCCTGAGCACCCTGTCGACTCAGATTGCTGCAATACTCGTCTGGCACTTCGCAGGAGGGCAACCACCCAACGTCTGCGCCTTGCACTGTAGGTTCTACTACTGACTCGCATTGCTCTAGCGCTGCACGCTAGAAATCCGGACTCATCGGGTTTGTAGTCTTGCTCAGATCCCCCAGTGACCACATTACTCGCAACAGCTACGCGCTGGCGTCACTTTGTCCTTCCACCCACATAGCTTTCGATATGCTACGTGTTGTTTCAAACCTGTTCGGTAAATAGGGCTGCAAAAAATGGGGTCTTATTAGAAATAACCTTTTTATATGTGTTGGAAACAATAATTATTTCGTTATGAGGTCTTTTAATTTCTGTTGAACTACCAGTTTGTAAATGAGGGACAAAATGACGGTGTTCACCCTGCGATTGCTTAATCAACCCCATGGTTTGATAGCAGATCGAGATCTCCTGGCTATTATCTTTTGTTTGATTGGTCTCCTTGCTCTTTTTCTGTACTTTTAAAACTTTTACCTTTTATGTATGTATAAATATATGATTTTTAAGAATTATATGTCTATATACAGGGACAAAATGACGGTTTTATGGGGACAAAATGACGGTTTTATGGGGACAAAATGACGGTTGATAAAGGGACAAATTGACGGTATCGGTGGACATTGTTAAAGTTGTCCCCTAAAAATTTAGGGATGCTTCATGTCTATCGGTACTGACTCACCTCAAATCTACAAAGCTAATGCGCTGATCGAAGCCTCCTACCGACTAAGCTTATACGAGCAGCGTATCCTGCTTGCCTGTATTAGCCAGGTTCGTCGTGACCAACCTATTACTGATGCCATCTTGTACAGCATTTCAGTATTACAGGTCGCTGAGATGTCGGGTACGGACGTTAAGACAGTTTATCGTGACCTGAAGAGCGCATCGGAGCGTCTTTTCGAGCGTCGCGTCACGATCCATGAGGCACCAAACGGCAAGGGAAAGGCCTCAACGCTGCTTACTCGCTGGGTGCAAACTGTTCGCTACGTAGAGAGCGAAGGCCGAGTAGAGCTTCGATTTAGCAAAGACATGTTGCCTTATCTTACTGAGCTCACGGAACAGTTCACCAAGTATGCATTAGCTGATGTGGCTCGTATGACTAGTGCACATAGCATCCGGATTTATGAAATTCTTATGCAATGGCAGGGCACGGGGGAGCGGGAGGTCAGTCTCGAGTGGCTGCGAAAATCGCTTCAACTTGAGGGTCGCTATCCGGCGTTCAAGGACTTTCGGCGTCGTGTCATCGAACCTTCTGTCGAGCAGATCAATGAGCATTCACCGGTTTGGGTTAAGTGGGATCAGCGCAAGGTGGGACGGAAAGTCACGCACCTGCGATTCATGTTTGGGCTGAAGAGCCAAGTGAATGACAAAAAGGCGGACGAAAGGAAAAAGACGAAGCATCTTGGAAGAGTAAGGGATGATCTCGTAGCAGGCATTCCCAAGAGCATAATCGATCAGCACGCGAAGCCTGGGGAAAGTTATGCTTTGGCGGCTGCACGACTGCATGCAGAGCGACGCGAAGGAAGAGTTTCATGGTAGTGGGTCGATAGTGAGCTAGATTTGAATCACTAATCGACCTTACATCACTTTATGAGCATCAGCAGTGACCTTGGGGCAAGCTGGTTTTTGGCCTTTACACCAAGCAATCATCTCACTGCGCTTAAACCACAAATATTTTAACGATATACTTTGCTACGGTGAGCAATGCGCACCACTAAAATACAAAGCTTATTGTCCTCAATGCTAGCGACCAGTCGATAGTTACCTACCCGATATCGCCATAGCTCACCCAGTTGCCCAGCTAAGGGCTTGCCCAGTTGACGTGGGTTTTCTAACGGTTGAATACGTTCTCGTAGATAGTCACGTATACGCTTCGCATCGGTATGCCCAATTTTACCCAGCTGCTTTACCGCTTCGTCCGTGAGTTCAATCCGCCAGGCCAAGGTTGCGCTCCACGTCATCTAGGCTGTGTGTCATCATTTCACCGCAACGCACCTGCTCAAGTGCTTTCTCGGCTAGGTAGATATCCTCCAAGTCATCCAAATGCTCAAGAATCGCTTCTCGGGCGTAGAAACTCTTGGTACGGCCAGTCGCCTTAGCCAACGCCTCAAGACGCTCCTCAATCTCGTTGGGTAATCTCAATGCCAACATGCGCAAGCCCTCCCATAGGCATTTTGCTATACATGTATAGCGTATATTAAAAACATTACCAATAGTAGAGGTATGCCGTGCCCTAACGGGTTGACACCACACTTATTTACGCTTTTACTGAAAATCGTATTTAAAGAATGGAGAGCATAATGATTATTGGGGTACTCAACCAGAAGGGGGGCGTTGGCAAAACGACGCTGTCCGTAAACATTGCTGGAGCATTGGCACGCCATGGAAAGCGTGTATTGCTGATTGATGCAGACCCACAAGGCAGCTCGCTGGATTGGGCTGCAGCACGAGAAGGTGAGCCATTATTTGCGGTAGTCGGACTTCCAAAACCAAGCATTCATAAAGAGCTTCCTCTAATAGGAGAGGGTTATGACCATATTGTGATCGACGGACCGCCCCGGGTCACAGATCTTGCACGTTCTGCCATCATGGCAAGCGACGTGGTACTGATACCAGTGCAACCATCTCCCTACGACATTTGGGCAGCAGATGAAGTAGTGAAGCTCATCCAAGAAGCTTCTGTATTTAAAGAAAACATTAAATCTGTATTTGTAATTAATCGTAGGATTGCGAATACCGCGATCGGTAGAGATGTGCGTGAAGCATTAGAGGCTTATGGACTGCCGACGCTTGACGCCAGCATTGTGCAACGTGTCGTGTTTGCCGAAGCAGCTGCCGTGGGAAGAGCTGTCTACGAACAAGATAGAGACGGTGTTGCTTCACAAGAGATTGAG
>Ga0075106_1000505_pt1 | contig 20561 bp, 22 predicted proteins | sample AntDeeMetag02WF4_FD_69796 | JGI IMG/M metagenome (GOLD analysis project Ga0075106, IMG submission 69796) | Saline lake microbial communities from Deep Lake, Antarctica - Antarctic Deep Lake Metagenome 02WF4 | ecosystem: Environmental > Aquatic > Non-marine Saline and Alkaline > Saline | place... | reverse complement strand
CCTCGCAGGGGCGCGCGCTGCTCGACGGCCGGGACTACGTCGTCCCCGACGACCTTCGTACTGAGGGGCCGTCGGTCCTGGGCCACCGGATCCGGCCGGACAGCACGGAGCAGACGGGTCGTGACGTCGTACACGCGGCGCTCGACGCCGTTCCGGTCGAATGAAACCGACGCGCCGCGGCTACGCCGCGCTCGCCGTCGTCGTCGGCGCCTTCTTCTTCGCGTGGGCTGGCGACCCCGGCCGGGCCCGCGCGCTCAACGCCATCGCGGCGCCGGTGCTGGCCGCCGTCGTCGCCGGCGCAGTCACCGTCCACCGCGCTGGCGCGCCGACCGTGGAGCGGACGGAACCCACCCCCGGGTTCCCCGGCGAGACCAGGACCGTCGAACTCACCGTCGGGGGCGGCGGCGTCGCCACTATCACCGACTGCATCGGCGAGGGCCTCTCCGGGGCGGCCACCTTCGACCGGTCGCTCCCGACCACTGTCGAGTACGAAGTGACCTACGACCAGCGCGGCGTCCATCGACTGGGGCGGACCATCGTCCGCGTCCGGGACGTCCTCGGCCTGGTCGAGACGGTCCACCGTCTCAACGAGACGACGGCGGTGCTGGTGTACCCGCGCGTCTACGCCGTCGGTGACCCCGGCTCCTTCCTCCGGACGCTCGGCCCGGAGAGCGACGAACGCACCGAGTTCGACCGCCTGCGCGAGTACGTCCCCGGCGACTCGCTGCGCGACGTCCACTGGAAGTCCAGCGCCAAGCGCGAGGATCTGCTGGTCACGGAGTTTACCGACCCGGCGGACGAGGAGGCCGTCAGCATCGCCGCGTCGGCCGACTCCCGGTACGCCGACGACATGGCCACCGCGGCGGCGACGCTATTCGTCGCGGCCGTTTCGGTCGGCCTCACCGTGGACCTCACGGTGCCCGGTGGCTCCCTCCCGGAGGGCCACGGCGAGACCCACAAGCGACACGCGCTGGAACTGCTCGCACACACCGGCAGTGGGACCGTCCCCGACCATGCCTGGGAGCGCGCCGACGTCAGGATCAGTGCCGACGGGTCGGGCGTGACCGTCGCCGTCGACGACCAGATCTACTCGCTGGACGACCTGACCGCGACGCGGGAGAACCCGGTCCGGGCGGAGGTGGCGCCGTGACGCTCGTCGGGCGCGTCCGCGAGAACCGGGCGGTCGAGGCGGTCGACTGGCCGCGGGCGATGGCGCTGTTCGCCGTCCTCGCCACGCTCGGGGCCGCGCTGCAGGTGATGTACCACTTCATCGATGTCGTCGGTCTCCCGCTCGCGTTCCTCGCTATCGTCGCCATCTCGCTGGTCGCGGCGACGGCCCTGGCGCGCGTGCTGCCGGCGTGGACGGCCGTCGTCGTCGCCGTCGTCCTGCTCGCGCTCGGCCTGGGCTGGTACCTGACTCAGATCACCGGCAACCCGCCGTGGGTCGCGCTGTTCGCCGACGCGCTCTCGCTGTTCGGCGGGCGCTCGCTCCTGCGCATCTCGAACGTCCGCGCGTGGGTGCTGGGCGTGACGCCCGGGCCGGTGTTCCTGACCTGGTACTTCGCGCTCCGGCGGTGGTACACCCCTGCGGTCGCCGTCGCGGGCGGGACGCTCGCCTTCTTCGTGCTGACCGGGGACGCTGACGTGGTGACGACGCTGACGGGCGTCGTCGCCGGCGCGGCCGCGCTCGGCCTCGGCGACTTCGAACGCCGCGACGAACCCATCGCGCGTGCGGAGACGGTCCTCGTGGTCGCCGCGGTGATGATCGTCGTCCCCTCGGCCATCTCCGTCGTCCCGGCCACCGCGGGGGCGGCGGGCCCGCTGGCGCCCGGACTCGACCGGGCCGCGACGATCGAGGCCAACCTGATGAACGCCGAGGAGGACCTGGCGATCCAGGGCGACATCAGCCTCTCGCCGCAGGTCCGTTTCACCGTGAGCAGCGACGAGGGCAACTACTGGCGCGTCGGGAGCTACGACCGGTACACCGGCGACGGCTGGGTGCGGACCGGCGGGACCAGCGAGTACCGTCACGGTCGTCTCGGCTCACCGCCTGGCCCGAGCCGGACCGTCGACCAGACGTTCCGCGTCGAGACCCAGAGTAACGTCGCACCGAGCGCGTGGAAGCCGGTTCGCGTCGGCGGGCTCCCCGACGCAAGCGTGCGGAACGACGGCAGCGTCGTCCCCGGCGAGACGCTCGAGGAGGGTGACAGCTACCGGGTCCGCAGCGAGGTGTCCGACGCCTCGCCCCGGCAACTCGACCGGGCCGGCACGGAGTACCCCGACGGCCTCCAGTCCCGCTACACGCAGCTCCCAGACAGCACGCCCGACCGCGTCGGCGACCGGACCGCTCGGCTGACTGCCGACGCCGACACCCCCTATCAGCGGGCCCGTGTCGTCGAGCAGTGGCTCCAGAACAACAGGGAGTACTCGCTGAACGTCGACCGCCCGCGCGGCGACGTCGCCGACGCGTTCCTCTTCGAGATGGACGCCGGCTACTGTACCTACTACGCGACGACGATGGTGACGATGCTGCGGAGCCAGGACGTCCCCGCCCGATTCGTCACCGGCTACACGGACGGCGAGCGCGTCGACGAGGACCGCCGGGTGGTCCGCGGGCTCAACGCCCACGCCTGGGTCGAGGTGTACTTCCCCGAGTACGGCTGGGTGCAGTTCGACCCGACGCCGGGCGGTCCGCGCGAAGCGGTTCGCGAACAGAATCTCCAGCAGGCCCGCGACAACGAGGAGACGGCCGTCGACACGACCGAGACGGGCGGCACGGGGGAGTGGACGCCCTCGGAGACGCAGACGCCCGAACCGCTGACGACGGCGGCCGAGGGGTCCTCGAACGTATCGGCGGACGCCGACAGCGGCCCCGTCGAGTCGCCGACGCTTCCGGCGGGGATCATCACGCAGGACCTCCCCGGCGTGAACGCGACGGGGGCGAACGCGACCGGAACGGGCGAAGGAGCGGCTACCGACGGGCCCCTCCCGCGGATGCCCACTCGCCAGCAGTTCGCGCTCGTCCTCGTCGCGGCCCTGGGCGCCGCCGTCGGGGTGCGCCGCAGCGGCGTTCCCGAGCGGGCCTACCGCGCGCTCTGGCTCCGCTACCAGCCCCGCGCCGACCCCGCGACCGACGTCGAACGGGCGTTCCAGCGCCTCCAGCACTACCTCGGCGAGAACCACTACCGTCCCCGATGGGACGACGAGACGGTCCGCGAGTACGTCGATGCCATCGACGCCGACCCGCGGGCCCGACGCGTCGCGGCCATCCGCGAACGGGCCCGGTACCGCGGCGACGTGAGCGAGGCCGACGCCGACGAGGCGGTGCGCCTGGTGAACGAACTCGTCAGGTGACCGTCGCCGTCCCGATTCCGTTCGGATCGGACCGGCCTCCGAGGCCGTTCCGTCGACAGGGGTGCGTAACTTCGTCGACCGGGCGGTCGACGCGCCCCATACACCCCGAAAATGCGGCCGTGGCGGGGAACACCAGTAAGTGTTTAATAGGTTGATTTCGTAAGGCGACCTGTAATGTCGGAAGTCTGCTCGACGTGCGGGCTCCCTGATGAACTCTGCGTCTGCGAAGACGTGGCCAAGGAGTCTCAGGAGATCACCATCCGCATCGACGAGCGCCGTTACGGGAAGGAGGTAACGATCATCGAAGGGTTCGATCCGAAAGACGTGGACATGGACAGCCTGTCCTCGGACCTCAAATCGAAGTTCGCCTGCGGCGGGACCGTCGAGGACGGCTCCATCGAGCTGCAGGGCAACCACACCGGTCGCGTCGAGGACTTCCTCCGCGACAAAGGATTCAACGTCGCCTGACCTCCCCGTAGCGGCTTTTCTGGCTGGCAGTTTCTCGCACGTGGAGCGACGCGTCGTCTTCCGGGGCCGACACCTATCGATCCAGCGACGTCCCCGCTCGTATACCGGTACCACCCCGTCGTCCCCCAATTAGCAGCTGGATAGTATTGACCACGTCGGCCGGAGCGGGCGTATGCCAAGGGCAGTCCGCCTCCTGTTCGCCGACCCGCGGGTCGAGCTACTCGAACGCGGCTCGGACCTGTGGGTCGTCTCCGGCGTCGACCCGGACCGGCTCGCGTCGCTCGTCGACGACGCGTCCTCCGTCGCGGCCGTCCGCGACTCCATCGACGACGTCGCCGAGGACGCCGTCGTCGTCCACGTCGCGATGGGTCCCGACGGCCCGGCGAGCGTCGACGCCTACCGGAGCGTCGTCTCCAACCGGAACTGTTACTCACACCTGACCGACGACGGGACGCTGATTCTGACTGACCAGTACCGCAACGCCGTTTCGCAGGTGCCCGCCGCCGACCGGACCGTCGCCGAGACGGCCGTCGCGGACCACCTGCTCTTTCGCAACCCGGTCGCGCCGACGACCTATCTCGACGAGATTCGGGCGCTCGAACACGGCGCCTGGGTCCACTGGGACCTGGCCAGCGGCGAGCGAAAGCAGGCCCGCGTCGGCACGCTCGGCGGCAACGCCGAGGTCGGCGCTGACCGGCCGGCGGCGATCGGCGAGACGCTCGAATCGGTGCTCGACCGGGGGGCCGATGGGCCGTCCGCCGTCACCAACATGCTCTCGGGCGGCGTCGACTCGACGCTGGCTGGGACCTACCTCGACGACGCCCCCGCAGTCGTGATGGAGCCGGACGCGCCCGAACTCGCCTTCGAGTGCGAGTACGCGAACGACGCCGTCGAGTTGCTCGACGTCGACGCCCGGGCCGTCCCGCTCCGGGAGGCCGACTACGCCGACCAGCTCGCGACGAGTATGGAGCGGCTGGGCTTTCCCTCCCACTACAGCGCGACAGCCGCGATGGACGCCGTTTTCGGGGCGGACGACGGCCGGCGCTACGTCAACGGCGAGGGCGCCGACGCGCTGTTCGGCCTCACCGGCACGAAGGGATTCCGGGCGGCGGCGCGCTTCGACGACCTGGTTCCCCAGCCCATGGCCGCGACCCTCACTTCGCTGCCGGGGTCGCTCGGTGAGTACGTCTCGACGTTCGCGCTCCAGGCCGAGCGGGCGCGACGCCCGCCGTCTCACCCCCGGTCGTTCGCCCAGCAGTTCGCTTTCTTCACCGACCCGGCGGTGGTCGCCGACTTCGTCGGCGAGTCGGCGGTGCGAGAGCGCGCCCGTCGCCAGTACGAGTACGTCGCCGACCGGGTCGAGGGGCTGGTCGACGACCCCTGGGAGGCACAGCTCGAACTGGGCCACCTCCTGAGTTTCTTCGCCCACAACACCGTCACCCAGTGGCGCCAGCTCGCCTACGCCCACGGCAAGAGCCTGTTCGCGCCGTTCAACACCCGCTCGGTCGCCACGCTCTCCCAGTCGATTCCCGCGAGCGAGCGCTACGCGACCGACCGGCTCTTGCCCCAGCGGTCGACGACCAAACACCTCCCGAAGCGACTGCTCGACCGCCGCCTCCCGGCCTACGACACGGACAAGCCGAAGGGGGGCGGTGTCTTCCCTCGCGAACGCTTCTTCGAGTCGGGCTGTCTCGAAGACGTCTTCGACCGGTACGAACCCCCGTCGTTCGTCCCGGAGTCGATGTACGAGGACCACGTCGAGTCGTGGGGACCGCTCACCTGGAACCTCGTCACCTGGGCCATCTGGCGCGACCAAGTCCTCGAAAACGACGACCTGGCCGTGCTCGACGGGACGACCGAAGTGGTATGCGACGGTGACGTGCAGGTCGACCGCGTCGGAGATTCTGGTACGGAGATGAGGACAGAAGTACGATCCAGCTGAGCGAATCGGACTCGTCGGCCGGCATTCGGTCTCCGGAGTCCCGGCATTCAACCGGGTGCGAGACTGGTCTGTCGGTCTGCGGGAAGCATACGCCGCCGAAGGCGGCGTTTCTATCGAGTCCGAACGGAGTGAGGACTCGGTCTTTTTTCGCCCACGTTTTTTACCCGGGGTTGAGCGCTCGCCGGAGGCGAGCGCGATTCCCCGGGTGAAAAAAGGTGGTTTAGAAGAACTTGAAGAGGTCGTCGCGCTCCTGCTCGTGGAGGTGGTGGCGGACGGCCTCGTTCAGGGGGTCGATGTTGCCGCGTTTGGCGCTGATGGGGGCGATGGTCTCCTGCCACTGCTGCCAGGGCGGATAGAGGCCCAGGCGTTCACAGAGGTCGTTCAGGCGCTCGTCTTCGTCGTCGACCTTGTCCATCTTGTTGACGGCGACCACGGTGGGAATCCCGAGTTCCCGGAGGAAGTGGAACATCTCGACGTCGTGGGGGACTTCGTCGGGCCCGGAGTGGCGGTCGATGATGTCGATGACGGCCTTGCCGTCGACGACGATCACTCCAACCAGAATCTGCTCGGCGTAGCGCTCGATGTACTGGACGACGTCGGTCTTGATCCGCTCGCGGACGTCCTCGGGGACACCCTTCATGAACCCGAACCCCGGCAGGTCGGTGACGACGAAGTCTTCGGCGTTCCAGTCGAAGTGGTTCGGTTTCTTGGTGACGCCGGGGCGCTGGCCCGTGTTGAACGTGTGGCCGGTGACCTCCCGCATCAGCGTCGACTTGCCGACGTTCGACCGGCCGACGAAGACGACTTCGCCGTCCCGGTCCGGTCGCGTCTCGAACATACCGGGCAGAGGAGGCCAGCGCCCAAAGCCTCGGTGGTTCGCGAAGATGGCGGTGTTAACAGCGCCCGTTGTACCCATCGGTGGCTTTAACTCGTTCATCGTGATCGATTCAGGTACTCACCGTTTCACACCGGGCGCCGATAGACTCACGATGCTCGTCTATCGAGCCCGGCCTCTCACAGAGAGGCCGGACGCCGGTTCACGCCCGGGCGGGAGCACCTACCTATGGACGAAATCACTATCGGGATTATCGGCGCGGGCAACCGCGGCGAGACCCACAGCGAGGCGTACGCGGACGTACCGGGCGCGACGGTGGCGGCCGTCGCCGACGTCGACGAGGAGGCGGCCGAGCGACTGGCCGAGCGCTACGACGTCCCACAGGTCTTCACCGACTTCCGGGCGATGCTCGAAGACGCGGGCGTCGACGCGGTCGACGTCTGCGTTCACAACAACCTTCACCGGCCGATGGCCGTCGCGGCCTTCGAGGCCGGCAAGCACGTCTTCTGCGAGAAGCCCCTGGCCGGGAGCTACGCAGACGCGAAGGCCATCGCCGACGCCGCCGAGGCCGCGGGCAAACACCTCGGCGTCCAGAACGAGACCTTGCTCGCGCCGGAGACCCGCGGCGCGAAGACGTTCGTCGACGAGGGGAACCTCGGCGAAATCTCCTACGCCCGGTCGGTGTACTCGCGCCGTCGCGGCCGGCCGTACGTCGACGGCTACGGGACGCCCGCGTTCGTCTCGAAGGAGTCCGCCGGCGGCGGCCCCGTCGTCGACATCGGCACCTACGAAATCGGGCGGATGCTCTACCTGCTCGACAACCCCGACGTCGAGCGGGTCAACGGCAAGACCTTCGAGTTCTACCGGGACAGCTACGACGAGTCCCTCGTCGGCCCGAACACCGACGTCTACGAGGACCGACTCGAAGAGTCGGGCTTCGACGTCGAGGACGCCGGCACCGGTGCCGCGCGCCTCGCCGACGGCACGCGCCTGGAGATCCGCGCCGCCTGGCACATGTACCAGTCCGACGAACGCGGCGCCGTCGTCGGCAGCACTGGTGGCCTCGAACTCGACCCGCTGGAGTTCCACACGACGACGAACGACTACGAGACGACCGCCCGAATCGACGTCGACGAGTACGAGACCCGTCAGGGCCGCCTCGCGAGCGAGAGCGGCTACACGTCCGACCGCCCGACGCAGTTCGACCACTGGATCGAGACGGTCCGCGGCGACGTCGATCCGATCCCGACGGGCGACATCGCGCTGAACTCCATGCTCGTCATGGAAGGGATCTACCTCTCTGACGAACTCGGCCGGGAAGTGAGCGCCGACGAGGTCGTCGACCACTCCGAGTCCCGCTCCGTCGACCTGTAGGCGACCCGGACGACGGGCGCACTCGCCGGGAGGCCGGCAACGTCGCCGGGTATCCCTGCCTTATTTCTCGCTGCCTCTCTCATCCATCGGTGTGCGGCTCATCCAGGTCACGATCCCGACGGGCAAACGGGAGGCAATCCTCGGTGCGCTCGACGACGAGGGGATCGACTACGTCGTCTCCGACGAGACGAGCGGCCGGGACTACACGGCCATCGCGTACGTCCCCTTGCCCCAGAGCGCCGTCGAACCCGTCCTCGACCGCCTCCGCGAGGAGGGTATCGACGAGGAGGGGTACACGGTCGTCCTGGACGCCAACACGGTCATCTCGCGCCGCTTCCAGGAACTCCAGGAGCGCTACGACGAGGACGAAAGCGACGAGCGGATCGCCCGGGAGGAACTCGTCGTCCGCGCGCGGGCGATGGCCCCGCCGATGTCCGTCTACGTTATCATGACCGTCGTCAGCGCGGTCATCGCGACCGCAGGACTGTTGCTGAACTCGCCGGCCGTCGTCGTCGGATCGATGGTCATCGCCCCGCTCGTCGGCCCGGCGCTGTCGGCCAGCATCGGGACCGTCGTCGACGAGACGGACCTCTTCCGGCGCGGCGTCAAACTCCAGGTCCTGGGGATCGTCCTCTCGGTTCTCAGCGCCGCCGTCTTCGCGTACTTCGTCAGAACGATCCACCTGATCCCCCCGATCCCAGACGTGACGACCATCGACCAGGTCCGCGAGCGCATCGCCCCAGACTTCCTCTCGCTGGCTGTCGCGCTCGGCGCCGGCGTGGCCGGTGTCGTCAGCCTCTCGACGGGCGTCTCGACGGCGCTCGTGGGTGTGATGATCGCCGTGGCGCTCATCCCGCCGGCCGCGACCATCGGCATCGGCGTCGCCTGGGGGCAACCGTACACCGCGCTCGGGGCGGGTGTCCTCACGCTCGTGAACATCCTCTCGATCAACCTCGCGGCGCTCGTCACCCTCTGGTACATGGGCTATCGGCCCCACCGCTGGTTTCGCGCCGACGAGGCGCGCACGGCGACGGTCAAGCGCATCGGCGTCCTCGCCGTCTCCATCCTGGTCCTCTCGGCGTTCCTCGGCGGCGTCACGCTGGACTCCTACCAGCAGGCCGAGACCACGACCGATATCGAGGACGGGGCCGAGCGGGTAGTCTCGGACTCCGGCGGCATCCACCTCTCGACCGACGTCGAGTTCGTCAACACGCCCGTGTTCCAGCAGCCCCAACGCGTGGTGGTCAGAGTCGGCATCGAACCCGGTCAGGAGCCCCTGCGCCTCGGGTCGCGTCTCGACGCGCTGTTCGACCACATCACCGGCCAGGACGTGACGACACAGGTCCGCTACGTCATCATCGAAGGGGGGTGATCGGAATCGCCGTTCACGACCCCGGCTCTTCCCCAGCGTGGACAGGCCACGCTGCTAAGGACTCGGTCCATTCTAACCCAGTATGGTAGCGCAGGGCCAGCAAGCCGAGACGACGTGGGAGGTCAACCTCGCCGGTCCAGGACAGGTTCTCCAGCGGGTGGCCATCAGCCTGAACGCAGTATCGACGAGTGCCTGGCTACTGCTCTTCGTCCTTCCACCGCTACTGGGTGGGTTCTGGATTCTATTCTGGGAAACCCCGCTGATCGGAGAGATAGCGTACGCAGTACTGTGCCTCTGCATCTGGCTCGCTCTCGCAACGATCGGTGCGTCGTATCAGCACGTTCGCTACGAACTGGACCCATCTCGTTCAGTGCTACTCGTCGAACGGGAGGGGTACGACCCGAAAATCGATCGTTCGAGCCCCGGGGGTAATCCGCAGATTCCTCTCACAGCGGTCCGATCAGTGGCGGCAGCGTCGATTCCCGGTCACCAGGTCGTTCGCTTGCGCTACGACGAGAACGCCGTTTCGAGGCCGAATACGGTCATCGTCCCTACTTCCGGACGGTCAATCTGGAACGCACTACAGCAACGCCAACCCAGTCTCCCCTCGCTCCCGTCAGGGACGTATCGGAATCTGTTGGGATATGTACGTCCCACTCTCACGGTGCTCGTTCTGGGCGTTCTTCCACTGGCACTTCTCAGCGAGGCGGTCCTGGCAGACGTTATTCTCGTCTCGGTTTTCGTCATCGTTGCCGGACTGGTTCAGAACTCGATTGCGGCGTTGCGACGTGGGGAATCGGCACGCGACCGCTCTGCGTACGCTGAGCTGTTCGTGGGTGCCCTGAAAACGCTCTCAGTCATCGCCTCCGCAATTTTCTGTGGCGTCCTGGTGAATTACGCGATTTGAGCTTTCACCGCAGGACTTGCTTCTCATCCTCCACTACCGATAATCGGACTGCTTAGTTCTCACTGTCTCGCTCCTGCTGGTCCGCGATCCGTTGCAGGCCGTCGGCGATTGCCTCGAACGCGGAGAGGAACCGCCACGCTACGTAGCCACCGAGAAATACGAAACCGGGCAGCAGTCCCAGGAGTATCTGCTGAATGATGATCAGCGAGTAGAGGAGCCAGGCCATCCACAGGACGATGCCTACAGTTACCCACAGGCGGGGGAGACGGGAGGGGGACCGTTCGGACATACTCGTCGGTATCTGTTCGCTGCGTCAAAAGTGTATTCGCTGAACGCTGGGTTTTCGCTCGCGTCCCGTCCTCCTCCTCGCGTGTCGCTTCGCTCCCGCTCGTCGTTACGTCGCTTCCGAACGGAGAGAGGAAGCGACCTATCTCACGGGTCGCTAGCGCTCCCCGTTCGATATCAAGATGGTCTTCGCTCCGCTCAGACCATCCTATTCGTCGAAGGGCAGTTCTATCTCATAGCCGACGGCCTCGATTGCGGCGTCCAGCACGCCGTCGACGTTGTCCTCTTCGGTGACGCTCATGTAGTGGTCGGCCTCGACGTCCGTGGTGAGGTCGGACTTGTTGGCGATGGTGAGGACCGGGACGTCGAAGCGTGCCTCGATGGCGTCCCGCAGTTCCAGCTGGACGTCCAGCGGGTAGCCGCAGTTGCCGCTGGGGTCGAGGAAGACGAGGACGGCGTCGGCGAGGTGCTCGACGGCGCTGACGGCCTGGGACTCGATATCGTTTCGCTCCGCCTCGGGGCGGTCGAGCAGGCCCGGCGTGTCGACGAGCTGGTAGCGGATGCGGTCGCGTTCGAGGTGCCCGACGCGGATCTGCGTCGTCGTGAAGGGGTAGCTCGCCGTCTCGTTGCGGGCGTTGGTGACGAGGTTGACGAAAGAGGACTTGCCAACGTTGGGGTAACCGGCGACGACGATGGTGGGCTCGTCGGGACGGATGTCTGGCAGGGTCTTCAGCGTGTCCCGTGCCTCGGAGATGGCCGCCAGGTCGTCGGCGACCTCCTCGACGACGTCAGCGATGCGGGCGAAGGCCTGCTTGCGCAGCTTTCGTGCCGTGTCGGCGTCGCTGGTCATCCGGCCCTGGTACTCGCGGTGGATGTCCTTGGCCTTGCGCGAGGCCCACTGGACCTCCGAGAGGTGTTGCTTGATGGCGTCGATGCCGCCCTCGCCGTCGGTGCGACTGACGATGATGGCGTCGGCGAGTTCGACGTAGAAGGGGTCGAGCGTCTCGATGTCCGGCCACGTCGTGACCACGTTCTGCAGGTTGTCGGAGACGATGTTCGACGCCGTCTGGAGCATCGACTGCTGGCCCTCGATGCCCGACTTCGCCTTGCCGGCGCGGGCGGCCCGGGAAAAGGCCTTGTCGATGACTTCCTCCGACGTCGGCGTCGTCGGAAGGTCCTCGAATGGATGGCTCATTACACCGCTGTAGCGTCCCTGCGGGTAAAAGCGCGTCCGTTTGGCCGCTGGGCCGGTCGCGGCCCGGCAGCCGCCGCTCTCCGGCCGGTCGCCGGTCCGCGGTCGGTCGTCCCGGCGTCGAGGGCGGTCGACGCCGACCGCGTGCCGTCCCGCCCACAGTTTTCAGGCTGGCGCCGATAGCTCCGTGTATGAGCGACTTCGACGCGAGCGTCCTGTTCCCCGGCGACCGACTCAAGCAAATGGTCCTCGATGGGGAGATGACCCAGATCCACCGTGGCGACGCCTACGCCGAAGCGGGCGACACCTTCGAGATAGACGGCCGGACCTTCGAAATCACCGACGTCACCCACCGAACGCTGGGCGACCTGACCGAGGCGGACGCCCGAGAACAGGGCGCCGAGGACCTTGAGGCCTACCGCGAGCGGCTGAAACGCGCCCACAAGGACTTCGAGTGGGACGACGACAGCGAGACGGTCCGCCACGCCTTCGAACCCGTCGACGACTGACGTCGGCGTCGTCGGACTCGCGGGGGCTGGTCCGCTCCACTGTTCTCTGGCACCAATATCGCTGCTCCGGCACCGACAACTGTTTCGGCGACTGCCGTCAATATACTAGCATGACTGACTGGCGCGCCGTCCTCTGGGGCTTCGTCGCGGGCATCGTCTTCGGACTGCTGGCCTTCGCCATCCCCGTGATTGGCCACATCGGCGCCGGCCTGGTCGCAGGTGGCGTCGCCGGCTACCTCGCCGGCGGCGGCCTCGCCAGTGGCGCCTGGCACGGCCTGCTCGCCGGCGCGCTCGACGGTATCGTCCTCGCGCTGCTGGTCGCGCCTATCGCGGCACTCCTCGGCGGCCTCGGCGGCGGCCCCGTCGGGAGTCTGGTCGGCGGCCTCGGCGTGGTGGTCATCGGCGTCCTCGTCGCCGCCGTCTTCGCCGTCGACAGCGCCATCGGCGGCGCTATCGGAGCATTGTTTAGCGACGAACGACCGACCGGAGGGACGACGGTCGAACGCTGAGGCAGTCTCGTCGAATGGTCCGGAACCTCACCGCCGCTCACGCAACGCCGCACGAAGGTCCTCTAGGTCCATGTCTTTCATCGCGAGCAGCACGAGCAGGTGGTAGACGATGTCGGCACTCTCGTGGGCGAGTTCCTCGCGGTCGTCGTCCTTCGCTGCCAGAATGAGTTCGGTCGACTCCTCGCCGAGCTTTTCGAGGACGGCGTTCTCGCCCTTCTCGTGGGTGAACAGCGAGGCCGTGTAGGAGTCCTCCGGCAGGTCGGCCTTCCGCTGCTCGATGACCTCGAACAGTTCGTCGAGGATCTCGTCGGTCATACTCCCGATGGTGTGCCGGCGGGCCTTGAGCGCATCGCTCCGGCGACCACTCGCCCCATCAGGGTCAGTATTCCGGCGCGTCGCCGAGTTCGTCGTTGGCTTCCAGAGAGACCGTCGCCATCTCCTCGGCGATGGCAGCGGCCCGTTCGGCGCGTTTCCGGTAGCCTTCCGCCATTCGTTCGCGGTTCATACGAGCACCTCCTCGAAGAAGGCCAGGTCGTGGATCCGCGGGTCGTCGGTCAGTTCCGGGTGGAAGGAGGTGCCGACGATCGGGCCGTCCCGGACCGCGACGGCCCGGTCGTCCCACGTCGCCAGCACCTCGACGTCGTCGCCCACCTCGCTGATGAGCGGCGCGCGGATGAACACCGCCGGGAACGGATCGTCGAGGCCGGTGACGTCCAGGGGCGCTTCGAAGCTGTCCTTCTGCCGGCCGAAGGCGTTGCGCTCGACGGTGACATCCACCAGGTCCAGCGTCTCCACGCGGTCGTCCTGGGCGTCTGTCGAGGCGACGATGAGCCCCGCACACGTCGCGAGGACTGGCTTGCCAGCCTCGACGTGGGCGACGATTTCCTCGGCGATGCCCTCGCGATGGAGGAGTCGCGAGATTGTCGTCGACTCGCCGCCGGGCATGAGGAGCACGTCGCAGTCGGGAACGATTCCAGCGTCACGAATCTCGCGGACCTCGCTATCCTCGCCGTGGGCCGCGGCCGCCCGCTCGATGGCGTCGGCGTGTTCGGAGACGTCGCCCTGGACGGCGACGACGCCCGCGGTCAGTGTCATGGATCGGGCTTGGCTACCGGCGACGAAAAAGGGCACGTTTGGCGATTTTGTTGCGCTAACGATCTGCGTTTCGGCGGCGGAACTCCTTCTGGCGCGACGACTGTCTGCTCAGTACAGGTGAGCTAGGTATCGTTTGGATGTGTTCAGAGAGACGTGACTGACGCTACCGCAAACACCTCGAAAGCCCTCGGCGCGCTCGACGCGCCCTGAGCGAGATATCCTTGCTCCTCCGTCGCTCGGATAGGGCTCGCTCAGGCCACGCGACCGCACCTCGCCCTTTCAGTCCACCAGGGACAACGTTGCTCGCGCCACGGAGGCGCTCGCGATTGCCTCCCCACCCCTCCCCGGATTCGCGGCGTCCGCCGCGAATCACGCGTCCTGACCACCCCGCAACCGCCCGGCCGGGAGCGGCCTCCGTGCCGCGACCAGGGGAAGGGCAGGGCTGCGGTGCCATACCTGGAGTCCTCGTGAGCGAAGCGAACGAGGTGGTTCGAGAGACGCGAAGCGCCTCTCGTCATGCGGAAAATCTCTGATTTTCCAGCAGCTCGTCAGAGCTTGCTCTCCTGGTGGACTGAAAGGGCGAGGCGGGGTCGGGGAAGCCGGGACGCCCAAGCACCCACGGCGCGCAGCGTGGTCCGCGCGAGTCGAGCCCGTCGAGGGCTTTCTGGATGTTGCTGTCGGTGTTTGTTTAACTGGCTCAACCGGGAATCACCCGCCCACTTCACATTTCAACCGACCATCCCGATCAGTCAGTACTACGAGACAGGATTACCACATCTCGCTGCCCCAGGTGATCCATTCCGAAGAAAGCAACCGTTAGGTAGACCGCTACGAAAGGACGGCCAATGACACGGGACGGGCGGGACCCGGTGGCGGCCCGCAGCGCGGACTCCGAGGACCTCTACGGCGTCGCCGACTGGGAGGTTCGAACGGCCTTCGACCGGCTGGTCTACTGGCTCTACTACGGCTTCTACCTGACCGTCAGGGTGGGCGTCGTCCTCGCGGCTGTCGCTATCCTCGCCGCCCAGTTCGTCCTCGGTGGCCTCGGCGCGGTGGCGGACCCGGTGCTGGGCGTGTTCACGGTCCTCTCCGCGGTCCCGGCGCTGGCGCTGGCGGCCTACGTCTGGGACGCGGACGTCACGACGCAGGAGCCGCTGCACCTGCTGGTGGCGACGTTCGTGCTGGGTGTGCTGTTCGCCAGCTTCGCGGGCGTCCTCAACGGCGAGATCGGGGACCCGATCCGGAACGTCGCGTCGCTGGGCGGCGCGGTCCCCCTGCTTGGCTCGGTCGTGTTCTTCTACCTCGTCGTGGGTCCCGTCGAGGAGACGGTCAAGCTACTCGCGGTCAGACTGTTCGCCTTCCGGAGCGACCGGTTCGACGCCGTCGTCGACGGGGCGGTGTACGGCGCCGTCGCGGGGCTGGGCTTCGCCACCATCGAGAACGCGCTGTACATCACGCAGAACGCCGACGCGGGCCTCCAGGCGACCAACGCTCTCACCGAGGCAGGTGGCATCGCCGTCGTCCGAACGCTCGCCGGCCCGGGCCACGTCATCTACTCCGCGTTCGCCGGCTACTATCTGGGGCTCGCCAAGTTCAACCGCGAACACGCCGGCCCCATCGTCCTCAAGGGCCTCGTCATCGCGGCGTTCGTCCACGCGACGTACAACACGCTGGTCGGTATCGTCCCCGGTATCGTGACGACCCTGACCGGCGTCAGCCCGCTGGTGGCGTTTTTCGGCTTCGTCGTCGTGTACGACAGCGTCTTCGGCCTGCTGTTGATCCGAAAGATCAGGGCCTACGCCCGGGCCTACAGGAACGCAAACCCGTCGCCGACGAGCTACGAGTCCGAGCCCACGGAGTTCGACCCCTGAGACCGCCGGTACGATCGACCGTCTACACCATCCGCTCGACGTACTTCGCGATGACGTCGACTTCGAGGTGGACCGGGTCGCCGGGGGCCTTCTCCGAGAGCGTTGTCAGGTCGTACGTCGAGGGGATGATAGCCACCGAGAACGTCGACTCATCCCGGTCGGCGACGGTCAGGCTGATCCCGTCGACGGTGATAGACCCCTTCTCGACGAGGTAGTCCGAGAGCGATTCCGGGAGCGAGAACGTGAACGTCCAGTCACCGTCGGACTCGTCCGACGAGGTCTCACTCGCGTCGCTCGCGAGACCCTCTCCAACAGACTCGACGGCGACGACCTCCGCCGTCGCATCGACGTGTCCCTGGACGACGTGGCCGTCGAAGCGCCCGTCGGCCGGCATCGCCCGTTCGAGGTTGAGCTGGTCCCCCTCGGCCAGGCTGTCGAAGAACGTCCGATCGATGGTCTCCGCGGCGAGGAAAACCGAGAACCACTCGCCCGGTTCGTACTCCTCGACGGTGAGACAGGCGCCGCTGACGCTGATCGACTGGCCGTGGGCCAGGTCCTCGAAGGTGGTCGAAATCCGAACGCGCCGCCCGCCCGCGTCGTCCTCGACGGCGAGCACCTCGCCGGTGTCCTCGACGATGCCGGTGAACATGCACGACCGTTGGCCGAACTGTCACAAGAGGGTTATGGATGCCAATTTCGTGATGGGGCGGGCTGGGGCGCACGTCTTTTCCCGTCCCGCGGTGTAGCCCGCCCCAATGGCTGGTGGCATCCTCGACACCCTGGGTCTGGCCGGCACTGTCCTGTTCGCCGCGCCGGTCGCCCTCTACGGCGCCGACCTGCTCTTCGGTGGCGACGGCGTCCAGGGACTGGTTTTCCTCGGTATCGCGGCGCTGATGGTCGTGGTTCCGCGGTATTTCCGCACGCCGAAAGACGTCGCCACGGACGCGGTTTCGGGCACGGCAGGCCGTCTCGTCGAAACCGAGGACGAGGAGTAGGCACGAAGAACAGCGGCCGTCTCAGGGCGCCGGCAGCGGTTCCTGGGCCTCGATCAGCAGGTCGTCGGGCGCTTCGTCGATGGGCTCGTTCTCCAGCAAAACGTCGATGGGAAGCGTCGGCGCGCCGTCGACGAGGTTCTCCATGAGGACGAGGCGCTCGCGGGCGCGGCTCATCCCGACGTAGAAGACGCGGCGTTCGTTGTCGGTCAGCGTCGGCACGGGGTCGGTGTGCTTGGTGAACTCCTCGTCGCCGGGGACCGCCTGGCCCGTCTGCTCGACGGTGGCGGCCATCTGCTCGACGACCTTCTCGGTGAGGTCGGTGCCGACGAAGACGTGGTCGGCCTCGCGACCCTTGGCGGAGTGGATGGTGCCCAGGCGGACCTGGTCGGTCGCCATCCCCTCGTAGTCCCCGCGGAAGTAGGCCTCGACGGAGCGCTCCTGGAAGTTCGTCACCTTCCGGAGCATGTCGGCCGCGGAGGCGGTGTTGGGTGCGAAGGGGGCGTGCTCGCGCACGACGTCGGGGTCGATCTCGATCTTCGCAAGATCCTCTTCCTCGTGCTCGTCGGCGATGTCGTCGAGTTCGTCGAACAGGTCGTCGCGTTCGCCGGTGCCGAACGCGGAGTCGGCCAGCATATCCGCGAGACGCCGACCCTGGAGCGCCGTGATCGGTTCGTCTTCTTCCATCGCCTCGATGGCGGTGACGTACTCGGTGAGTCGGTCGGTCCACATCCGCTGGTCGGTGAGGCAGGTAAACGGGATCCCCTGGCCGATGAACTCGTCGATGAACTGGAACATCTGGTAGCGCGCGCGGAACAGCACCATGACGGTGCCCTCGTCGTCGTCGACGGTGCGACAGACCTCGCGAACGAGGTCGAGCATCGACGGGCCGAGCATGGGCAGGACCTCACCGCCCTCCTTGCGCGGATCGAGGTCCTTCTCCTGGCGCTTCTCGATGTGGCGCACCTCGCGGTTGACCACGTTGAGGATGGAGGAAGGGAGTCGGTAGGAGTTGGGGAGAATCTCGTCGACGTCGACGTCCTCCTCGAGCAGCAGGTCCGGGTCGGCGCCCTGCCAGGCGTAGACGACCTGGTCGTCGTCGCCGGCGATGAGGATCTTCTTCATCTGGGGTTTCCACTCCTCGTAGACGCCGTACTGCAGCGTCGTGATGTCCTGGAACTCGTCGATGATCAGGTAGTCGACGCTGGGAAGCAGCGAGCGCTGCTTGACCCGTTCGAGCATGTCCGCGAAGCCGGTCAGGTCGTTCGTGCCCTTGTAGTTGCGCCAGCCGCGGATGGCCTCGGGGACGTCGATACGGTCGTCGTCGCTGGGCCACGTCGGCGTGTACTTGTTACCGGTCTGGGCGTTGTCGTCGATATCCGGCGGGAGGCGGATCTCCTCGTCGTTCCACTGGAAGGGGACGTCGTACCAGTCGGCGACGTCGCGGTCGGTCCGCTGGAGCCACTGGCTCGTGGCGATAATCTTGTTCCCGATGGTGGTCGAGCGCGCGGAGCGCCGTCGTGACCCCTCGTACTCGTCCTCGTAGTCGATGCCGAACTCGTCGCAGAAGTCCTCCTTGTCGGACTCGCCGACGACGTCGCCCCGCGAGAGGTTGAGGAGTTCGTAGGCCTTCGCGTGCATCGTGGAGACGTTCCCCTTGAGCGTGCGCGGCGAGATGTCGAGGCGCTCGGCGAGACGTTCGCGGATCTCGGCGGCGGCCGCGCGCGTGTACGAAACGACGAGGATATCCCGGACGTCGACGTCCTCCTCGGTCAACAGCTCTTCGACGCGGTCGAGGAGTGCCGTCGTCTTCCCGCTCCCCGGTCCACCGAACAGGCGAACCACTTCGGGGCTCGTGTCAGTCATTGCGGACCTAGACGGGGCGCTCTCTCATAAACGACGTGCTTTGGGAAAGTAGTTGACGCCGTCGGTCGTCCTCCGTTTCGGATTTGGGCACCACCGCGGTGCCGACGTCCGGCCCGACGGTCCGACCGACGGTGATCGCGGCGATACTACGGGTGCCGCGGGGACCGAGCTTCGCGGACGTCCGCCCCGTCGCGAATCATGTCTTCACAGCGGGGACACACGCGCGGTTCGTCGACCTCTTGCGGCGTAAACACACGGACGTAGTCCTTCGTGACGAAGGATTCACAGTTTTGGCAATGGGGCATTCCCTCTCCCAGCCTGCACCCACCACCCCCTGGGTAATAAAATGTTGCCCAGAATTACACTCTGTTTTGGCGACTGGTCCTCAGCGATACAGCGAGACGTACAGCATGCTGAAGCCGATGATGAACGGGATGGTCTCGGAGAACTGGAAGAGGATGCGGACAATTTCCGTGGCCTGGCCCGCGCTCAACTGCGTGATGACGCTCGAGACGGCCACGCCCATGCTGATGAACGCGAACCCGAGGAAGGCGTACTGAAGCCGCTCCGAGGGTCGCTTGCGGTAGGCCTGGAAACTGATCAGCGTAATCCCGAGTGTGAGCCCGAACACCACCATCCGTAACAGGACGAGGATCCCCCGTGCCAGCGCGACGCCATCCACCATGTGGTTACGTGGTGAGTGATGTGAGTACCGTCTTAAGCCCACCGACTACTCGCGGATCGATTTACTCGAGCCCACAGTTCAAGATAGTGCGCCTGTGGCCGGATCAAGGCGGTCTGTCTCCCTGGCACGCGCCTCGTTGACTATCCGCTCTCACGGGTCGTTCCTCCCCGTTCGAGCAAGCGCGGCGCGTAGCGCCGCTCGCTCCCCGTTCGCAACAAGCTGGCCCCTCCCCACTCACGGGTCGCTTCGCTCCCCGTTCGTCTGTAAGGCGGGCCGCTCACTACGTTCGCGCCCCACCCTCACTCCGGATTCAGCTCGTCCCATAGCTGGCTGAACCGGTCGGGCAAGTTCTCTTCGCGATAGATCCGAACGCGGTACTCGTCTTCTTCGAGGGAGATGACGGTCGATTCGAAGTTCGACTCGTATACCTTGTAATGGTTGCCGTCGTCGGCCACCAGCGTCCGGTCGGTGACGAGCTCGTACTCGTCGAGCATCTCGATGCGGCGGTACACCGTGGGGAGGGACAGGTCGCACTCCTCGGCCAGTTTCTTGGCGGACTTGGGCTCGCGGCTGATCGTCGCGAGCACGCGTCGGGCATGCTGGTCGCCGATGGTATCGAGGATTTCCTCGATACTCTTCTCGTCGTCCACTACTGGGAACTTTTTCTCTCGTCACATAAGCGTTTTCGAGCGGGGTTGTTTCACGGCGAGAAAACGCTGCTGGGGCCTTATGGGGATACCCTCTATAGCAATATTCGCGGATCGAATCCAAGTGAGTACACATGTCCGGGGATAACCTACGTCGCGTGGCTGCGGGAGATACAGCGGGACAGAGTCTCGACGAGCGCTTGACCCCCCTCGTCAGCGGACGCGTCCCCGATCGTACGTCGACCCCAGCCGACCGCGACGGAGAGTGGGACGAACTGCTCTCCTCGGCCGGCGAGGCCGCCGCCGACGGCGGCGTTGCCGTCGACAACGGCCTCGTCACGGAAAGCCTGGACGAGATCCTTCTCGCGATGATAGCGTCGTCGAGCACCGAGACCCACGGTACAGGACTGATGGAGGAACTGGAACGTCAGTTCGACGTCCAGTTGAGTCCGGGAACCGTCTACCCGCGGCTGCACGAGCTCGAAGACGACGGCACCCTCGCCGTCCACGAGCTCGTCCAGACCAAGCAGTACTCGGTCAGCGACCGCTCCGCCGCGAAGTCGCGGATCGAGCGCGCGGTGCAACAGCACCTCGCGATGGGTATGTTCCTGCAGACCGCGCTCGACGCGATGTGACCTCTCACACTGACCAACCCCCC
>Ga0075106_1000492_pt1 | contig 20975 bp, 17 predicted proteins | sample AntDeeMetag02WF4_FD_69796 | JGI IMG/M metagenome (GOLD analysis project Ga0075106, IMG submission 69796) | Saline lake microbial communities from Deep Lake, Antarctica - Antarctic Deep Lake Metagenome 02WF4 | ecosystem: Environmental > Aquatic > Non-marine Saline and Alkaline > Saline | place... | reverse complement strand
GGCCCCGAATCCAGGAGAGCGATCAGGGTAACTTCGTGGTCTGTCCGCCATTGTTCTGAATTCGATATACCGTCCCCGGAATTCCGCCGGAATTCCGATATACCGTCCCCGGAATTCCGCACGCTGCCCCCCCGAACGCGAATCCGGTCTCGGTGAGGTGCCAGCGGGGGCTGGGCGCGACAGACTCCGGGCTGTCCGCTCGTGTTACTCGTTCGTACTTATTCGTGGTTCAGCCCCATTGACCCAACGTCGACTACTGCGGATCAACTGTCAGGAAGCGGCCTGCTGGGGAATTGCGGTCTCTGGTTTGCGGACAAGCACGTGCTCGCCGGCCAGCGCATTGACCCGCATGGCACCGAGGTAGCTCGGTTCACGCCCGAGTTCCGCCACGACGTGGGCGACGCCCGGCAGGTGCGGCGTCGCGTGCAGGATGATTCCGCCACCGGGCCGGATCGCGGGCCACCAGTGCTCGACCAGCGATCGGACCTGTTCGTGCGTTTTCGGGGAACAGTGCACGAGCACGAGGTCGATCGTTTCGGCGTCGACCGCACAGGTATAGGCGTCACCGGTTTCGGCCTTGACCCGTTCGGCCAGGCCGAACCGCTCGAGCGCGCGGCATAGAGCCGGACGAAAACGGCGTTCGATCTCGACGTCGTTTTCGATCGACCATACCCGGGCGCCGGCGGCGGCGAGGAGGAAGGTCGTCCCGCCCTTGTAGCGGCCCAGCTCAATGACATACGGGCCCTCGTACTCGCGTACAAGCCGGAAGATGCAGGCAGCCTCGTCGAACTGGAGCTGGCTGAGACCGAGATTCAGCTCGTTCGACGAGAAGAGCCAGTAGCAGTCCTCGAAGCCGTGAATGGCGTCGAGCGAGTCGACCGGCGCCGAATCGAAACTGGCGAGTTCCTGCGACTGGTGCATCGCGAGCGCGTGAATCAGCGCGGGCCGGTAGCGCGCGGCCGCGAACAGTCGCCAGCAGATCGCATGCCGCAGGCGCGTATTCGCGAGCACGCGATCCAGGGCGCGACCGATGAGTGAGGCAGGCGTACGACGCAGCCAGTCGGTGAGCCTGTGTTCGCGGATGGGCTTGCCCGGCCCGCGGCGCCAGCGGGAAGCGCCGGTCGCGGAAGTCAGCCACCGGCGTGACAAAGGTCCTCGCGGAATACGCATGGCTATGGATGATATCCAGCAGGGGTGGTGCGCCGCGCGCTGCGGACTGAGCCATCAGGGACTAAGGTTCACATAGCACAGTGCATCACGGATCGCATCAGTGGAGTACCGGCCAGAGCCCGCGTGGAGTCCATTCGCCTGATAACTCGACCAGCGGGACTCCGCCGGTTCATCGACCATCCGCGCACGCACCGGATTGAGTGCGATGTAACGATAACAATGCAGAAGATTTTCCGTGTCCTGCACAAGACAGGACATTAAGCGCCCTTCCCTCAGCGGGCCCTCTCGATTGGGGTAGCCGCCGGGAATTCGGGGGACGGACTGGAATGAGCGGCCTTGCCAGGCCGCTGCCAACTCCGAATTGCCGATCCTGCGCGTATACAGTTCGAAGAAGCCGCCGCACCGCTGACGCAGCGCGGATCCACTACACTCACCGCAGGGATCGAGGAGGCCATACGGGCCCTGAAAGGCATGTGGTCATCAGTACCGGGACGCGCACTCCAATGAAGACAGGGATGTACAGAATAGTGGCCTGGGTACTCGTGGCGATTGCGGGCATGTTCTATGGCATGGCCGCCTGCAAGTTCCAATTGTTTCCATATCCCGATGTGCGGAGCTGGTACGAAGACCATCTTAAGCCGATCCCCGCCGAGTATCTGGCCACGCCGGAGCACTACACGCGGACCGATGTCGCCGGGCTGATCTCGATCCAGCGACCGGCGGACATCGAGGAGAAGCGGCAGGCGTTAATCACCGTCCTCTGGGGCGAGCCGGGCCTTCCCGGTGCTCTGCCCTCCATTGTTGATCGAGATTTCCACGATGGGCGCTACGATAATATCCCCGAGCTGGCGCGCATTGACCGGCTGACGGTTTCGATGGAGTTCGGTCTCGAATCCCGCGCCTACCATTTCGTGCCGGAGACGCCGAACGAACGGCTGGTGATCTATCACCAGGGTCACCGCGGCGACTTTCACGAGAGCAAGCCGCAGATAAGACGGTTTCTTGAGGAAGGCTATACGGTGGTTGCGCTGACGATGCCGCTGCTCGGGCTCAACAATCAGCCGACAGTCGAGCTGCCCGGCCTGGGTCACCTGACCCTGACCGAACACGACAACATGCGATTCCTGTCGCCCGAGCACGGAATCCCGGTGCAGTATTTCATCGAACCCGTGGTGGTGCTCCTGAACCATCTCGCGCGCGAGTTCGAGCCCTCGAATGTGGCAATGACGGGAATCAGTGGCGGTGGCTGGACGACCACGCTTGCCGCGGCAGTCGACACGCGCATACGGAACAGCTTTCCCTTGGCCGGGTCGTATCCGCTTTACCTTCGGTCGCGTTCGGCACGAGACTGGGGAGACTACGAGCAGAACCTGCCGGCGCTCTATCGCACGGTGAACTATCCCGAGATGTACGTTCTCGGTTCATACGGCGAGGGCCGCCAGCAACTACAGATCATCAATCAGTTCGATCGCTGCTGTTTCGCGGGCACGAAATGGGAAACGTACAAGGATGTCGTGCGAGACCGTGTCGAAGCGCTTGGCGCGGGCAGGTTCGATCTGTTCATGGATTCCAGCCACCGCGACCATCGCTTCTCCGACGCTGCGATGCGCCGGATACTGGATGAACTGCAGCACTCGGGGGCGGAATAGACCAACCGGGCGGGCCTCCCCGGACCGCGGGTGGACACCTGGCGCAAACGCATCATGCCTGGTGACTTACGCGGCCATGGACACCTGCCTATTCTGGTCGCGGATCGCACCGAAGAGAAACCCATGATAGATATGAGAGATATTCGGGATCAAAGTAACAACGGGGTATCGTAAGCTCCTCCGATGTAATCTCCGAACTGACCCCATCGCGCATGATCAGCAAGCACGTCTCCGGGAAAGAAATACGAATACCCCCCGATGGTTATAACTAGCGCGGCAACCCCACCATAAGCAATGATCAAAGGCCCGCAATTTACTAACTTACCGTCGGATTTTTCGCGACTATTCCACATATTTCCCGCCATAGCCCTTTCCGACCTGCATCGCGGCAGTCATACCTCGACGCCCACATCGTCAACCTTCTGAAATCCTCTCGGCAACCGCGCCCCACGTTTTCCGCGCTCACTCCAATACTCCTCCAACTCCTGTCGCCGCAACGTCGTATGCCGCTTCCCGGCATACACGGTCAACTTCCCCTTCTCCGGCACGGAGGCCAGCGCAACCATCTTCTCCTCGCCACTGGAGAACTTCTTCGCCGGTATCCCCAGAATCCGTGACCCCTTCCCTCGTGCCATGACGGGGATCTCGTCCACCCCGAACACCAGCAGGTTGCCGTTGGAGTGGATCGCGCAGATCCAGTCCGTCTCCGGATTGTAGATCGGGCACGGCACCAGCGGCTGGCTGCCCTTGGGGCAGGTCAGCACGGACTTGCCGGTCCGGGTCTTGGCCTGGATCTCGCCAAGGGTGGTGATGAAGCCGTTGCCGGAGTCGCTGGCGAAGAGGTAGGGCTGTTCGTCGCGGCCCATGAGGGTGGCGATGAAGGTGGCGCCGTCCGGTGGCTTGAGTTTGCCGGAGAGCGGTTCGCCGTGGCTTCTGGCACTCGGCAGTTTGTGTGCGGGGAGCGTGTACACGCGTCCCGTGCTGTCCAGGAACATGACGTTCTGGTTGGACTTGCCGATGGCGGCGTCCTGGTAGCCGTCGCCGGCTTTGTAGTTGAGCTTCTCGGGGTCGACGTCGTGGCCCTTGGCGGCGCGGACCCAGCCCTGTTTCGAGAGGACGACGGTGACGGGCTCGCTCGGGACGAGGTCGGTCTCCTGCAGGGCTTTGGCGGGGCCGCGCTCGGTGATGGGCGAACGGCGTTCGTCACCGAACTTGTCGCCGGCGGCCTTGAGTTCCTTCTTGACCAGGGTCTTGAGGCGGTTGCTGGACCCCAGAGTTTTCTCGATGTCCGCCCGTTCCTTCTCGAGTTCGTCCTGCTCGCCGCGGATCTTCATCTCCTCGAGCTTGGCGAGGTGGCGCAGGCGCAGTTCGAGGATGGCCTCGGCCTGGCGGTCGCTGAGCTCGAAGCGCTTCATGAGCGCGACCTTGGGCATGTCCTCCTCGCGGATGATGCGGATGACCTCGTCGATGTTGAGGTAGGCGCAGAGCAGGCCTTCGAGGACGTGCAGGCGATCCGTGACCTTGTCGAGGCGCCACTGCAGGCGGCTGCGCGTGGTCTCGGTGCGCCAGTCCAGCCATTCCTTCAGCAGGTCGCGCAGGTTGCGCACGCCCGGGCGGCCGTCCGTGCCGATGAGGTTCATGTTGACGCGGTAGCTGCGTTCGAGCTCGGTGGTGGCGAACAGGTGGTCCATGAGCTGTTCGATGTCCACGCGGTTCGAGCGCGGGGTGATGACGAGGCGCACGGGGTTCTCGTGGTCGGACTCGTCTCTGAGGTCCTCGACCATCGGCAGTTTCTTCGCCTGCATCTGCTCGGCGATCTGCGCGAGCACTCGGCTGCCGGAGACCTGGTACGGCAGCGCGGTGATGACGATGTCGCCGTTCTCGCGTTCATAGCGCGCGCGGGCGCGGAGCTGGCCGGCGCCGGTCTCGTAGATCTTCTTCAGGTCCGCACGCGTGGTGATGACCTCGGCGGCGGTGGGGTAATCCGGGCCGGGCAGCGCCTCGACCAGTTCGTCGATGGTCGTGCTCGGCTTCTCCAGCAGCATCACGGCCGCGTTTACGACCTCCTGCAGGTTGTGCGGAGGCACATCCGTGGCCATGCCGACGGCGATGCCGGTCGTGCCATTCAGCAGCACGTGCGGGACCTGCGCGGGCAGCAGCGTCGGCTCGTTGAGGGCGCCATCGAAGTTGGGCTGCCAGTCGACCGTGCCCTGGGCCAGCTCATCCAGCAGGACGGCCGAGAAGGCCGACAGGCGCGCCTCGGTGTAGCGCATGGCGGCAAACGACTTCGGGTCGTCGGGCGAGCCCCAGTTGCCCTGCCCGTCCACCAGCGGGTAGCGGTAGGTGAACGGCTGGGCCATGAGCACCATGGCCTCGTAACAGGCGCTGTCGCCGTGCGGGTGGAACTTGCCGAGGACGTCGCCGACGGTGCGCGCGGACTTCTTGTGCTTGGACTGCGAGGACAGCCCGAGCTCGGACATGGCGTAGACGATGCGCCGCTGGACGGGCTTGAGGCCGTCGGCGATGTGCGGGAGCGCACGGTCGAGGATGACGTACATCGAGTAGTCGAGGTACGCCTTCTCGGCGAACTGGGAGAGCGGCTGGCTCTCGGATCGGGCGTCGAAGAGATCGTCGGTGGTTTCTGTCATGTCCTCGGCTTTCGAAGTTGTCTTTTGAACCGCGAATGAACGCGAATGATGGCCCGGAAAGATCCAGGCTTGCTTGGAGCTGCACTGATACCGCTGAGCGCACGCGACGGCCCCCTCAGCGGTGCGGAGACCTGATGGCCGACGCCCGATCCGGAGGGTCTGTTCGCGTCCGTGCGCGGTTCGCGCCCTGGCGGACCGCATTCCTCATCATACGGCCCGTCGCGCCCCGCCCTTCTGAGGGGAACGGCGGTCTCGTGCGGCGGCCCCGGCCACTTGGCGGGTACATCTTCGCATGCCAGGCGTGCGCAATCATCGTGATCAGGCGTTCACCGTCGATCTGGCCGTTCGCTCGGTTCAGGCTCCGGCGACCAGGCCATCCAGGCTCGCCCGGATCCCGGCGGGGCACGGGCGAGACGCTGGGGACGGGGTCGATCGAGCAGCTCGGGGGAACCGGCCAATCCGACCCCAGTGACACCCTTGCGGTCCTTGATCGCTGGACCGCCCCGTGATCACTAAACGCGCAGAAAACCGGCGCCGAGCGGCCCTCTCCAAGCGCGGATGGGATCAAAATCGCGCTCTATTGCGACGTTGTGAGCAGTCCCGACCACGTTTCCCTGCCTTCCTCGGGTCACCCACCGTCTATTTGCGGGCCAGGCGCTCGCTTGACCTGCGAAATATCGCGGCCTATTGTGATCACAGCCAAGTGCGGGTGGTTCAAACCGTATGCGGCCAACTGCAAACCGGTGTGATCAATGAACTTGCCACCTGATATTCAGAAGACACACGGCAAGCTGCACCCTTACCGAAGGCCGTGCGCGTTCGTTGAAGCGCTCCCGTGCCCTCGGCACCGCGCCCCTGTATCCCCCGCCCTCGCGGCCCATCTCCGCAATCGATCGACACGCAATCGGGCTTTCGTCTCGAACGCGTCCGGCCGTGCGGAGTGCACTCCTTTCCTGATCGGGAAGCGCGGACCCATGCCTCACTCCCACCCGGAGCAAGAACCATGAAACATTTCCGCAAACTGATCCTCGGAACACTGAGTACCCTGGCCGTCAGCGGCACTGCCATGGCCGAGGAAGTGGTACACATCTACAACTGGTCAGACTATATCGCGCCCGACACGGTCGAGAACTTCGAAAAGGAAACGGGCATCGACGCGACCTATGACGTCTTCGATTCCAACGAGAAACTCGAGGCCCTGATGCTCGCGGGCGACAGCGGCTACGATGCCGTCGTTCCGAGCGGTACATTCCTTGCCCGCCAGATTCAGGCAGGCGCGTACCAAAAGCTCGACAAATCCAAAATTCCCAACTGGAAGCATCTGGACAAGGAACTCCTGAAGCGCGTCGCGGCCTATGATCCCGGTAATCAGTACGCGGTGCCCTACATGTGGGGGACGACCGGTATCGGCTACAACGTGGACATGGTCAAGGAGCGACTCGGCGAGGACTTCGAGTTGAATACCTGGGACCTGCTGTTCGATCCAGAGGTCACCGAGAAGCTCGCCGACTGCGGCATCGCGTTTCTGGACTCCCCCTCCGAGGTCATGCCCGCTGGGCTGAACTACATTGGGGAGGAACCGAACGGCGAGGATCCCGAGGCGCTGCAGAAGGCCCTGGACCAGCTGATGAAAGTCCGGTCCGATATCAAGTACTTCCACAGTTCACAGTACGTGAATGACCTCGCCAATGGCGACATCTGTGTGGCTATGGGGTGGTCCGGCGACGTCTATCAGGCCAAGTGGCGTGCCCAGGAGGCCGGTCAGGGTGTGAATGTCAACTACACGATCCCCAGGGAAGGCGCACTTGTCTGGTTTGACCTCTGGGCCATTCCGTCCGATGCACCGAACGTCGAAAACGCCCACGAATGGCTCAATTTCATCCTGGAACCGAAGAACAACGCGGAACTGATTGACTACGTCTGGTATGCGAGCGTCAACGAGACGGCCAAGAAGTATGCCAACCCGGAGATCATCCAGGACCCGTCCGTCTACCCGTCCGAAACCGTCAAGAAGCGCCTGTTCCCGAGCATTACGCCGGAATCACAATCCTACGTGCGCAAGCAGACGCGCGCCTTGACGAAGCTCAAAACCGGTCAGTAACCACTTGTGGGCCGGGCTCCCTGCGGGGAGCCCGGCACTCTTATTCGTGAACCCCATGAGAGTCCTGTTTTGAACGACATGACGCCTGCCTCAGCTACGACTCCCGAGTCTGCCCACGAGCCGACCGGTGAAGACGACCGTTACATATCTCTCGAGGGAATCACCAAGAAGTTCGGGGTGATCACCGCGGTTGACGATGTCACGCTGGACATCAAACGGGGTGAATTCTTTGCCCTGCTCGGACCATCGGGTTGCGGCAAGACCACGCTGCTGCGGATGCTCGCTGGCCTCGAGGCCCCTACATCCGGAAGGATTCTGATCGACGGTCAGGACATCACCGACGTGCCGCCCTACGACCGCCCCGTGAACATGATGTTCCAGTCCTATGCCCTATTCCCGCACATGACGGTAGAGCGGAACGTGGCATTCGGCCTGCGCCAGGAGCGTATGAGCAAGCGGGACATCGACACCCGTGTCGCCGAATTGCTCGAACTCGTCCAGCTCACCGACTACGCCAAGCGCAAGCCCGCCGAATTGTCCGGGGGCCAGAGCCAGCGAGTCGCCCTCGCGCGAAGTCTGGCCAAGAGTCCCAAACTGCTCCTGCTCGATGAACCCCTGGCGGCGCTCGACAAGAAGCTCCGCGAAGAGACCCAGTTCGAACTCATGAACATCCAGGAGCGGACCAACGTAACGTTCGTCGTCGTCACCCACGACCAGGAAGAGGCCATGACGCTGTCGACCCGCATCGCGGTGATGAACGAGGGCGTGGTTCAGCAGATGGGGCGGCCTACGGAGGTCTATGAATTCCCGCGAACCCGCTACGTCGCCGACTTTCTGGGCTCCATCAACCTGTTTGAAGGCGTCGTCGCCAAAGCAGCGGACACGGACGATATCCGCGTCGAAAGCCAACAGGCAGGGATACCGCTTTACCTCGACCCGGGAGAGACGCTGGTCCCCGATACGGCGGTGCATGTTGCCATTCGCCCCGAGAAGATCGATATCAGCAGGGAGGCGCCGGAACAAAAGGAAAATTGCTGTCAAGGCAAGGTTGTAGAGATCGCCTATCAGGGGAGTCTCTCCATTTACCGCATCGAATTGCCGACCGGCAAGATCGTCCGCGTGACCATGCCCAACCAGGCGCGCACTACGGAGCGCAAAGTGGACTGGAACGATGAGGTCTGGCTCCACTGGGAACGGCATGCGGCCGTAGTACTGACCGATTGACACGAGCGAAACGATAACCGTGCCTACGACCAGCGACGAACAAAAAGCCAGCACGAACCCGGCCATCCGCGGGAAATCGCGCTTACGGGTACCCGGGCGATACCTCGCCGTTGCCCCAACTTATATCTGGCTGCTGATTTTTTTCCTGGTACCGTTCCTCCTGGTACTGAAGATCAGTCTTGCCCAGCCCGTGTTCCAGCAGCCGCCCTACTCCGAGATATTCGCGTGGACCGAGGGCTGGATCCCGGCATTCAAGGGAACACTCGAGAATTACCGATTCCTGACAACGGATGACCTCTACATCCTCGCATACCTCAATTCGCTCAAGATTGCCGTGATATCCACGCTGCTGTGCCTCCTGGTCGGATACCCGATGGCCTACGGTGTAGCACGCGCCCCGAGCACACTGCGCAACGTCCTTCTCATGGGGATCATTCTCCCATTCTGGACTTCGTTCCTGATTCGCATCTATGCATGGATCGGCATCCTCAAGAACGAGGGCATTCTCAACAACGCACTGATATACCTCGGGATAATCGATTCCCCATTGCCGCTGATCCACAATTGGTTCTCACTTTATGTCGGGATTGTATACACGTACCTTCCGTTCATGATTCTTCCCTTGTATGCCAATCTGGCGAAAATGGATGAGAGCCTTCTCGAGGCCGCCTCCGACCTGGGCTGCCGACCATGGAAAACCTTCGTCTCCATAACGCTCCCGCTGTCTTTCCCCGGTATCGTCGCCGGATCCATGCTGGTGTTCATCCCCACCGTCGGTGAGTACGTGATTCCCGTTCTGCTCGGCGGGCCCGACACCTTGATGATCGGGCCGGTGCTCTGGAACGAGTTTTTCCAGAACGTGGATTGGCCCGTCGCATCAACGGTAGCCATCGCCATGCTTATCCTGCTGGTGGTTCCGATCGCGATCTTTCAGCATTACCAGTCACGTGAGGATGCATAGCCATGAACAGGCGGATCCCTTACTCCTCTGTGGTCATGCTCTCGTTCGGCTTCGTTTTCCTTTACGCCCCGATCGTCATCCTGATCATCTTCTCGTTCAACGCGGGCAAGCTTGCCGCCGTCTGGTCGGGCTTCTCCACGAAGTGGTACGCAGAGCTCCTGCAGAACGATCAGATCCTGGAGGCCGCCTGGATCAGCATTCAGGTCGCCGTGATGAACGCGACCTTCGCAACGGCGCTGGGGCTTCTGGGTGCGTATGCCCTGGTCCGGTTCGGTTCCTTCCGCGGACGCGGGCTGTTCACCGGCATGATGACCGCACCGCTGGTCATGCCCGACGTCATCACGGGCCTGGCGACGCTCCTGTTGTTCATCGGCCTGGGCGTGGCGCGCGGCATGCCGACGATCACGATCGCGCATATCACGTTCTCGCTGGCGTTCGTGGCAGTAATCATACGGGCTCGCATCTCGTCGCTGGACCGATCTCTGGAAGAGGCCGCCATGGACCTGGGCGCCCGACCGATCAAGACATTCCTTGTGATAACCGTTCCCATGCTTGCCCCGGCCCTCGTCGCCGGCTGGCTGCTCGCATTCACGCTCAGCCTGGACGACCTGGTTATCGCGAGTTTCGTTTCGGGGCCCGGCGCAAGCACCCTCCCGATGGTTATCTTCTCGAAGGTTCGTCTCGGCGTCAGCCCTCAGATCAACGCACTGGGAACACTCATCGTATTGCTGGTGACGATCTGCGTACTGATCTCCGCCTGGCTATTCTACCGCCAGGAGAAGGAACGACTGCGCGTTCAGCAAGTCGCCGACCGTGGCTGAGCCTCGCCTGACCGTCGCCGCTCGATAGCGACGTAGACAACCAATACTGATGCAAGGTCCAAGAGGTGGTGGCAGTGAATTCCACTGAGTACGATTCAGTCGTCATCGGCGCCGGTCACAATGGCCTTGTATGCGCTGCCTACCTGGCCCGGTCCGGTCAGCGTGTGCTCGTTCTTGAGGCTTCCTCCGATGTCGGAGGATTGGCCGCGCAGCGCGAATTCCACCCCGGCTTCCGTGTCTCGGTGCCGCACACGGTGAATCATTTCTCGCGCAAGGTGGTGCGGGACCTGGAACTGGAGAAGCATGGTTTCGGGACTTCCCCGCAAACCCCCGGGATCACCGGGTTAAGCCAGGACGGCAGGCGCGTTTCGGTTGCGGGCAAGTCTCTGGAGGGCGCTGCGGCCAGTGATCAGGAGGCCTATGGAGACTATCAGCGGCTGATGAATCGGTTCGCCGAAACGCTGGATCCGTTCTGGCAGAAAACGATACCCCGTATCGGGGACAACAGCATGGGTGAACTCGCCACTTTCGCGCATCTCGGTCTGAATCTGCGCATGCTCGGCAAAGAAGACATGCGCGAGTTCCTGCGGCTGGCCGCTTTGCCGACAAGGGACCTGATGGACGAATATTTCTCGGATGACGTGCTCAAGGTCATCCTGAGCTGGGATGGACTGGTGGGCGGAAAACTGGCGCCCCGATCACCCAACAACTCCGTGATCACCATGCTCTACCGGATGAGCGGGAACCACGGTGGTCCCGGCCTCGTCCGGGCACTCCGCTCTTCGGCGGAGGCGGCTGGCGTGGAGCTGCGTACGGACTCGCCCGTATCCAGCATCCGGATCGATTCCGATTCGGATGGCCAGCGCGCGAACGGCGTGCAACTGGCGAGCGGAGAGACCATCATCGCTCGCTCGATCGTATCTTCCGCCGACCCCACCACCACGTTCCTCGACCTGATCGGGGTCGACCACCTCGAGATCGGGTTTACCAACCGCATCCGTCGTCTCCGCAACCAGGGTTACGTCGGGAAACTCCACCTGGCACTCAGCGAGCTTCCGGGATTCGAGGGTGTCGAGCACCCGCAGGGGCGCATGATCCTCGCGGACACGCTCGACTCCATCGAATTCGCTTTCGACGACGCGAAGTACGGTCACGGTTCGGAATACCCGGTGATGGAGGTGGTCATTCCGAGCTTCGAGGACCCATCCCTTGCGCCGGACGGTCAGCATGTACTCTCCGCGCACGTGATGTATGTACCGCGCGCTCCGAAAGACGGCGACAACGACGCGCTTCGCCGGACGATGACCGAACGCTCCATAAACGTACTCGAGCGGTATGCTCCCGGAATTCGCGACATCATCATCCACCAGGAGTTCCTGACCCCTGGCGACATCGAGCAGCGTTTCGGTACCCGTGGAGGACACTGGCATCACGGAGAGCTTTCCGCCGACCAGATGCTCATGATGCGCCCGACCTACGAGGCCGCGCAGTACCGAACACCGATACCCGGTCTGTACTTGTGTGGAGCAGGATCCCATCCCGGCGGCGACCTTACCGGCTACCCGGGACACAATGCAGCGCGCGAGATCCTCCGATGAAGAAATACGACGCAATCATCATCGGCGCCGGCCACAATGGCCTGACAAATGCCGCGTACCTTGCGAAAGCTGGACTCGACGTCCTCGTTGTCGAAAAGAACGACTACATCGGGGGCGCAGCCGTATCGCGCGAACTTGAACCGGGCTGGATCTATTCCAACTGTTCCTACGTTTGCAGCATGATGCGCCAGTCCATCCATCGCGATCTGGACCTGGCCCGACACGGCTTGCTTCTGGTCCCATACCTCGCCACCGTGAACTTCGGTGACAATGGCGAGACGCTGGTCGGCTACCATGAAGAGGAAGCCGCTCACCTGGAACTCAAGCGACACTCCCCGAATGACGCCGATGCCATGCACCGGTTTCAGGCGGACCTGGCACGCTATTCCCAGCTCATTCGCAAGACATTGCTCCGGACACCACCGGACCCCGCCTCGTATCGACCACGCGACATCATGGAGCTTCTCTTCCTGGCGAAGCAGTTCTGGAAGCTCGGTGAGCGGGAGATTTACGAGTATATACGGTTCTTCACGATGAGCGCCGCCGAGTTTCTCGAGGACTATTTCGAGAACGAACTCATCAAGGGCGCGATGGCGAGTCCCGGCGTGATCGGTACCGCGCTCGGCGTCTACTCACCGGGTTCCGCTTACATCCTGCTCCACCACGTCATGGGCGACGTCGACGGCAATATCGGTGCCTGGGGGCTCGCGCGCGGCGGCATGGGCGCGATCTCGCAGGCCCTAGCGAGCGCGCTGCGCGAACACGGCGGAGCGATCCGTACCAATGTCGGCGTCGAGCAGCTCCTTGTGCGCGATGGTCAGGCCAAAGGGGTCGTACTCGAGAGCGGCGAGGAACTCCACGCGGATATCGTCGTCTCCAACCTTGATGCGAAGCGCACGTTCACGCAGATCGTGGACCGCGACGATCTCCCGCCCGGTATTTACGAGAAGGCCCGCAACTTCAAGATTCGAGGCTCCTCCGGAAAGGTCAATATCGCCCTTTCGGGCACACCCAAATTCAACGGTGTCCCGGATAACCGGTACGTCAGCCACTGCGCACAGGGTTTCGCGGGATCCCTCGAGACGATGGAGCGGGCCTATGACTGCTGGAAGCGCGGCCGCTGGTCCGATGATCCCTTCATAGAATCGATTATTCCATCGGATTGGGACCCGACGGTGGCACCTCCCGGGAAGCACTGGATGTCGAATTTCATCCAATACTGCCCCGCCACGCTCGCCGATGGTCCCTGGACCCCCGAAAAACGGGAGCAATTCGGCAAGACCGTCATCGACAAGATCGAGCGGTACAGTCCGGGCTTCAAGGACCTGATCGTCCATATGGAAGTCCGCACACCCCATGAAATCGAGAATGAAGTGGGGCTGACGGAGGGCAATATCTTCCAGGGCGAGCTCACGATCGACCAGTTACTGTTCAATCGGCCTTTCCCGGGATACTCCCAGTACCGAATGCCGATCAAAAATCTCTATATGTGCGGTTCCTCCACCCATCCCGGTGGCGGCGTATCGTCTGCCTGCGGCGCGAACGCGGCACGCGAGATCCTTATGGACCTCAAACGCAAGAACACGGTGCCCGTGGATGACTTCTACGATGAATAACGCTAACCACGCTGACCCTTACGCCGGCGAGCGGCTCCTCACCTCCCATTTCCACCCGAGGCAAAGCGCTTTCAATCTGCGCGATTCATGGGGCGCATGGAACGGCTACAAGTTCGCGAACCATTACTACGATGCGGTCCACGAATACTTCTGCATCCGCAATACCTGCGGCACCTACGATATATGCCCTATGCAGAAGTACCACATCACCGGCACCGACGCTGAGCGGATGCTCAACCGTCTGGTCACGCGCGACGTCACCAGGTTAAAGGTCAACCGCGTCACCTACGCGGTCTGGTGCACCGACGATGGCCGCGTCGTCGACGACGGCACTATTTTCAGGTTCAGCGACACCCATTTCCAGCTCACCAGCGGTAGCCCCTGCAAGGACTGGCTCCAGATGAGCGCCTTCGGTTACAGCGACGTGACCATTACGGATAAGACGCACGACATTGCCGCGCTCTCGCTCCAGGGACCCACCAGTTGTTCTGTACTGAAACAACTCGGGCTCGACGGCATCGAGACGGTCAAGCCGTTCGAGATCCGCCAGTACCCCTTCCATGGCCGCACGCTTACGGTATCGCGAACCGGATTCACCGGAGACCTTGGATACGAGCTCTGGATCGAACCTGATCTGGCGGTCACGATGTGGGATGCGCTCTACGACGCCGGGAGCGACTACGGCATCCACCCGTACGGAGAGGAGGCGACGAACATGGCCCGTCTCGAGGCAGGGTTCATCATGCCTGGCATGGAATTCAACGAGTCGCTGAAAACCGTTCACTACCGGCATGATCATTCGCCGTTCGAACTCAACCTGGACTGGCTCGTCGATTTCCGCAAGCCGCATTTCAACGGTCGGAACGCACTGCTGAGGGAACAGAAGAGCGGTCCGCCCTATAGACTCTGCAAGCTCGACATCGACGGCAACCGCCCAGCCACTGGCGCGTACATATATGCTGACCGGCGATGCAGGAAGCAAGCGGGCTATGTGACCTCCGCAATGTGGTCACCCACCTGCAAGGCGAATATCGCGCTCGCGATGATCCGGACCGACTATCTCGACCGGCCCTTGTGGGCCGAGATTTACTACGAAAAGGAACTGCGGCAATACCAGAAGGTCGTCCAATCCACGATTCGCGAAAAACCGTTCTGGATGCCCGATCGCACCCGTGCTACGCCGCCTCCCGATTTCTGATCGGTCAGTCGCCAAGTTCGAGGTGATAGGTGTAGAACACTTCGTCCCTCTTCCACCCGGCGCTTTCGTACAGCGACTGCGCGACTCTGTTGTCGGTCGCGGTTTCGAGTTGCAGTCGATCGGCCCCTCTTTCATGACCGTATTGCCTGGCGGCTTCCATGAGCGCACGCGCCAGGCCCTGGCGTCGGAATTCGGGGGCGACGTACAGGTCGTACAGATAGATCAGTTCGGCCATTTCGACCGAGCAGAATGAACGGTAAAGCTGCGTAAAACCTGCAATCCTTCCGGATCGGGGCCCGATCGCGAAAACGACCGATTCATCGTTTGCAAGCCGCTCGCCCATGAATTTCCTGCAGCCATCCAGGTCAGCGGGCTTCTCGTAGAACTGTCGATATTGGTCGAACAGGAACGACAGGTCGTCCAGGTTGGAAACATCCGCACGAAAAACATCCATTGATCCCGTCTCCCGTTGCACACGCAGTTTCGCCGCGACCGGTGCATCAGATCCAGCGGCCGCCCCTCCGTTCAGGCCAGTGCTACCCAGTCCCGAACAACATTGCGACAAAAAGTGTTCGACGCCTCTTCATTGAGCGCGAATTGCCGGGGCAACCATTCCTCGTACCCCGGCACCTGGCTCCCGAGGTCAGGTACGTCCCCAGCCTGATCCCGGACCTGGGCTTCGGTGACCTCAAAATGGAACTGCATGCCGTAGACCGCACGTCCGATTCTGTACGCCTGATTTTCGTAGTGCTCTCCGACAGCCAGATGCTCCGCGCCCTCTGGCAGGGTGTAATGGTCGGTGTGCCACTGGAACAAGGGTTGCGGCCGCTCGAGGTGCCGCATAACGGGATCCGATTCCGCCGACAGTGTTGGCGTAACCAGATGAAACCCGAACTCGAGCGGTCCTCCAATATGGGCCTCCGCATCGAAAGCACGCGCAATCAACTGGGACCCGAGACAGATTCCCAGTACCGGCTTGTCAGCGTCCGCGAAATCCCGAATGAGCCCCGTCAATCGAGGCAGATAGGGATGCCCTTCATCGTCGATCGCGGACATTGTGCCACCGAGGATGACAATCCCATCGTAGTCCCGATGACTTTCCGGCACCGGTTCACCGAATTCACACCACACTGTCGGCGTCTCGATTCCCATTTTATGCAGTGTTTCTCCGACAACACCGACCGAGGATTTGTCATGATGCTCGACGATCAGTATTCGCATCTTACGTCTCTTTTAAACAGCTGTTGGATCATATGGTCAACTCGGTTCGACCGCACCGGGTCACGCCTGGTCACCCGACCGTATTCCTGCGCGGCGGATCGCGAAGCCAACGGAGTCCACCCATCCAATCGTGGATCCAGCGGTCGACTTGCCGAACCAGGACCTCGGCTCCGCCGCCTCAAACGGTCCGCAGGTACCATTCATAATCCAGGTTCGTTATCACGGCGCTGAATTGTTCATACTCGTCGCGTCGCGTGGTTTCGAAGATTCGGCAATATTCTTCACCGAGGTATCGTGGGAGAACACTGCTCGCCGCGAACCGGTCCAGGGCCTGTGGCCAGTTGCGTGGAAGCGTGATTTCTTCCTCCTCGAGCCTCGTCCCTTCATCGATGAATGGACCGGGTTCGCTCCTGTTTTCCAGACCATAGTGGATTCCCGCCAGGACGGACGCGAGGACGAGATACGGATTTGCGTCCGCGCCTGCAACCCGATGCTCTATCCGCATGTCACCGACACCGCTCACCGGGATCCGCAACGAAACATTGCGGTGGTTGTAACCCCAGTTCGGCGAGAGCGGTGCAAAGACGCCCGGTTGCAGACGCCTGTAAGAATTCGCATTCGGTGCGAATATGGCCTGGCAATCCGCCATCAATGCACCGAGGCCGCCCACGGCGTGCCGCATATCCTTGCTGATGGGCGGCACCTGGGTGCTGCCGGGATCAGCAAACACGTTGTTACCATCCCGATCGTAGACACTCACATGGATGTGCAATCCGCTGCCGGGCACTTCCGGGAACGGTTTGGCCATGAATGTCGCGCCCATTGACTGGTTCAGGGCGACACCCTTGATCAAACGCTTGAGCAGGACTGCGTGATCGCATGCGAGTTCGGGGTCGTCAACATGGTGGAGATTGATCTCCAGCTGGCCGGGCGCGAATTCCGGGTGGGCGGTTGTCGCCGGTATGCCCTGCACCTCGCACGCAAGGCGCACGGCTTCCAGAAAGTCGTCGTACTCCGCCATGTCTTCCGGGTTACAGTATTGCGTCCCCGTTTGCGGCAGGGTTGTACCTGGTATGCGGCCGAGCCGCGGTTTCGGCACAGGGCCGTCGGGGTCATCCAGCAGATAAAACTCGAGCTCCGTGGCCACCGTCACGCGGTACCCCATTTCCGTAAGGGGGGCGAGCGCCCGGCGCAACGCAGCACGGCAATCCCGCTCCAGCAGCGTCCCGTCCGCCTCCGTCCAGTACCCGAGGACCTGATGAGTCGCCGAACCGAGCCAGGGAATCGGGGCAAGGCTTCCAGCGACAGGGCGTACCCACTTGTCGGGGTCTCCGTCAATGGTGCCAAGCCCGATCTTCCTGCAACTGTCCCCCAGGGTATTCAGAATCGGCGCGGACGCCGGGCCCGTTATCCCGCTCGCGTAAAACGTCTCGATTTCGCTCCGCGGGATCCTCTTCGCGCGGAGAATGCCATTCATATCCGGCGTCAGGACCTCCAGACTGCAAAGATCCGGATGCGCCTCGAGGTAGCTGGCCCCTTCCTCCGATCCTGCAATGGTCATAGTCAAACCTCTTTTCAGGTCCTGTTGTTCGCGTCACGCGCACAAGGTACCGCGCGCGCTTAACCGTCCAGCAGATTGCAGTCCTCGGCATCCCAGCCCACGAGCACCGCTTGATTCTTTCTCAGGTCCAGCCGTTGCGCTTCCCTGCTTTCACTGCGACAGACCAGACTGATACCCCCGCCCAGGTCGATATCGAACTCGGTCACATCACCGAGATACACCTTCTCGGTGATGCTTCCCTCGAATCTGTTGTCGGTATCCAGATCGTCTCCCGGTGGTCGGAGATAGATATCGTCCGGACGGACAGAGAACTCCACGCGATCCCCGGGACCCACACCGTCCTTTTTCTCGCTGGTGATCGTAATGCCCGAATCGAGATCAATTGACAAACGGTCCTTTGAATGCCCGTCACTTTGATCCGGATCGGCAGCACGAACCTTGCCGGACAGGATATTCGACGCCCCCATGAAATCCGCCGTAAACCGGGTTTTCGGTTTCTGGAAAATCTCCTCGGGCGGCGCGACCTGTTCGAACCTTCCATCCCGCATGACCGCTACACGATCCGACATGCTCATTGCTTCTTCCTGGTCATGCGTAACATACAGAAAGGTAATCCCGAGTTCGGCCTGGAGCCGTCGCAACTCGATCTGCATGTCCTTTCTCAACTTGCGATCCAGGGCACCAAGCGGTTCGTCCAGAAGCAGCACTCTCGGATTGAGCACGAGTGCTCGCGCGAGCGCCACCCGCTGCTGCTGTCCGCCACTGAGTTCATCCGGATAGCGCTTGCCGAACCCTTCCAGGTGCACGAGCTCCAACACTTCCTCGACCCGCGGCTCGACCTCCGCCGCGGGCGTTCGGCGCGAGCGAAGCCGCAGGCCGAACGCCACATTGTCAGCGATGGTCAGGTGCGGGAATAAGGCGTAATTCTGGAAAACGATATTGGAACTCCGCCTGTACGGCGGCACATCGTTGACCACCTCCCCGTCGATGAGGATCTCACCGCTATCGGGCCGCTCAAGTCCTCCGATAAGACGAAGGGTGGTCGATTTCCCGCACCCGCTGGGTCCCAGCAGTGAGAAGAACTCGCCCTGCGGAATCACCAGATCCAGTTCCCTGACGGCCGGTACTCCCGCAAACCGTTTGACTACCTTTTTCAGCTCAACGCTCGGCTTTGTTTCGCTCATACTCGTCTCTTCTCCAACAGGATTCCAATGATGACAATCACGAGCGGCACAATAACGATCAAGGTACCCAGCGCATTGACCGTCGGTGACACACCGACACGGATCATCGAGTAGACGCGTAGCGGGAGTGTTGATGAACCGACGCCTGACACAAAGTAGGTAATGACAAAGTCATTGAAAGACCAAGGGAAAACAAGCAGCGCGGAAGCCAGGATACCGGGCATCAGAAGCGGCAGCGTAACTTTCCACATTGTGGTCAGTTCGTCCGCCCCCAGGTCCATGGCCGCTTCCTCGAGCCTTCGATCGATGCGCGCCATCCGACCAATGATCACGAGTGTGGCCAGTGGGATCGAGAATGCGATATGCGCGAACAGAATCGTCATGATGCCCAGCGACAGCCCGATCGATGTGAACAGCAGAAGCAGGGTCACGCCCATCACCAGATCAGGCATGAGCAGCGGGATATAGAGAATCCCCTGAAGAAGCCCTCGTCCAAGGAACTGGTTCCGATAGATCGCGAACGCGGTCAAGGTGCCGATCAGCGTCGAGATCACGACACACGGGATCGCCACCAGAAGGCTTGCCTTCAACGCATTCTGTACGTTCGCGTTCGCCAGGATCTCCTTGTACCACTGCAGTGTGAACCCCTGCCAGTCCACCCCGTACTCCGACACGTTGAACGAGTACAGCATGAGAATGAACAACGGCCCGTACATGAACAGGAACAGGGCGACGCAGAACGCGGTCAGGAATTTTGGCGATTTTCGGGTCATCGTCCCTCCTGAAACGCCGCTTTGCCTCCGCCAGCACGCATGTACACGTACAGAAGGGCAAGAACGATCGTGAGCAGAAGCAGTGAGTACGCCGATCCGAGCGGCCAATGCCGCAGGCCCAGGAACTTCATCTCGATGAATTTGCCGATCATCATCGCCTTCGATCCGCCCAGCAGCTCGGGGATGATGAATTCACCGATCGTCGGCGCGAATACCAGAATCGAACCGGCCAGCATCCCGCCTTTGGTCATCGGCACCGTAATTTTCAGGAATCGCTCAGTCGCCGTGGCGCCGAGATCCGATGCCGCTTCCAGGAGAGACCGATCCAGTCGGTCCAGCGATGCATACAGGGGCAGGATCATGAACGGGATGTAGGCGTACACGAGCCCCATCAACACCGTCGTCTCGGTATGCAAAAGCGGTAACGGCCTGTCGATCATTTCCACGCCGGACAGAAACGAGTTCACGAGTCCGTGGTCGGACAGGATGATCATCCAGCTGTACACCCGCACGAGCGGACTGGTCCAGAAAGGCAGAATCACCAGAAAGAGCAGCAGATTCTTGTGCTTGCCGCCGTACATCGCGATCCAATACGCGAGCGCATAGCCGCCCGCAAGGCAGATCACTACGGTCAGGACCGACAGCTTCAGCGTACGGAGGAAAATCTCGAGAAACAGGGGATCGGCGAGTTCCCGGTAACTGTCAAACGAGAACTCGTGGATCGTGACCCCCCACGCCCCCCGCGTCAAAAAGCTGTAGTAGATCGTGAGAGCAATCGGAATCAGGGTAAAGAGAAACAGCCACAGAACGGTGGGACTGAGCAACGTCCAGGTTCTGGCTGCAGGATGGCCCCGGAAGTATCCGAGTGCCCGTTCGCGTAATGTACTCACCGCACACCTCGCTTTGGCATAAGGCGATCGCCTCCGTGCACGCTCCCTGTGCCGATTGCATGATATGGATTGGTACGCCCGTACAGGCATGCTGCGCACGCCAGCGGGAGCCCACCAGTCCCGCGGCGCCTGACCAGCACAAGCGCCCATGCTCCTGATTGGACGTCATTGGCCCGGACCGCCCCACCTACGGCGGGGTCGGTCCGGGCATTGCCGTGTATAACAGCGGCTATCACCGCTGCACATCAATGCAATACGAGCCCTCTCGCCGGCTCGCGAACGTCATCACACACCGATCGGTCAGGACGCCATCAACCGGGTCCAGATATCGCTGTAGATCGGCAGTATGTCGTCCGGTAT
>Ga0075106_1000491_pt1 | contig 20994 bp, 27 predicted proteins | sample AntDeeMetag02WF4_FD_69796 | JGI IMG/M metagenome (GOLD analysis project Ga0075106, IMG submission 69796) | Saline lake microbial communities from Deep Lake, Antarctica - Antarctic Deep Lake Metagenome 02WF4 | ecosystem: Environmental > Aquatic > Non-marine Saline and Alkaline > Saline | place... | reverse complement strand
TCAGTCCTTGATGCGTATACTGCATTGTATAATCCAATGGGTGTTGTTACGGGTGGGTTAGTGGTTTACGCTAAGAATCCAACGGAGCTAGCACTGATGGAGAAAGAAGAATGGATGGACGAGGAATATTTCGAGAAAATAAAACAGAATAAATACTGGGGGATGGTTCCTTTAGTTGGTACAAATGTTATTAGACAGACGAGTGCAATTAAACATCAAGATAGGACAGGTAGTTCGCTGCCTAGATATGCACCGTCAGTATTTGGTAGTACTAATATGCCTAAAGAAAATAATTTTGTAACACCAAAACCATATGACTATAAGATGTATCCTAAGTATAATAGATACTTCGGTAAAAACTTTAGTTATTATAATTTAAATAGAGCATATAACTCAGAGGCATATGCACCGAAACCTAATGCGTATAATAATGCAAGATTCTCAGATATGCGGACATTGAATTATAGCCCACTTCTTAGTAGACATATTAATAAGACTTTCCAAAATAGGGAGGATTTATTTACTGCAAGAGGTAAGCATAAGTTAGACTTAATGATGATACCACCAAGTCCAGGTAGTGCGAAGTTTACTCTAAGTAATATTTGGCGATAAAAAAAAAAGGAGGGGATGAAATTAATCATCCGCTCCAATTTTTATGTGTGTGTGTATTGTGCCTAGTAGTAGTATCTACAACATGTGATCGTTCTACCATTATATTTAAACCTAGGCAATTAAGGAATAACTTCTAAGAACCTACGTATACTCTATATATTCGTGCAAGAGTATTTTTGAAAAACCATGTACATGACCTCTTGCATCTTTAATAGCTATATAGTGTTTATTTTTATATATCACTTCAGATCTACCTAAAGTAAATACATCTCTAGGAGTTACACGTCTGTGTTTTGTTACATTAATTATATCACCGACTGATAAATTTAGCGAATTAATTTTTGGTTTTTTAGGGCAATACATTTTTGAATTTGTTTTTGGTCTGAATCCTTTTTGCACAGTGTATTTTTTGATGAGCCCTAAAGTGTCTTTTATATGGATTACTTCTATTGCGGTTATATTAAATTTATCTGCTATATCTTTTATAAGTAATTTTGTGTCTGTGTAATTCTTATTAATCCATTCCAAAGCTAAAGGGTATTCTTCCTCTAGCTTTTTTACAGATTGTGGTAATTGATTACGCTTATACAGATTATATGTTATATTAAAATAAGGTTGGGATGTTTTGATGTTTGCAATTTTATATAATTCTTTATTTGTTTTATCAGGATATTCATCAATTGCTTCTCTGATCCTTACTTTAGTCGACTTATTTTTTGCCATAAAGTATATCCTTTCATCTTGATAGCCTCTATAACTTTCTCATCTCTATAAACTACCCAAGTATATAGCTCCCAATCATCATCCCAAAGTCCTGATAGATAAGCTAATTCTGCACCAGTACCCATGAGTTGTTGTTGTACTTGTGTATAATAATAAATTGGGATGCCAGTTTGTTTAGCCATTGCTTTTACATATCTCTTAGTGATATGTTCTGAAGAATGTGGTTTAGGTGGAAGTTTATCTTCATCTAAAGTGCCAATACATTTTTCAAAAGTATAATATTTAGCTCCATACTTTGATATGAATTTGACTTCTACGGGGATTTCAGGGGCGAATGGTGCATTTATTAGCCCGTCGTAATTAATCCTTAAGAATGGCATGCTCTTTAGCATAAACATGTCTTTAGGTTTATTGACTGCTACGTTAAATTTATCTGAAAACTTTTCTAATATTAATGGTTCTAAGTCGGAACCTTTTTTAACATTAACCATATTACCAATTTTGATCTCAGTAGCTGTAGGAACTTTTGAAAGTTTCTGTCTGATTAGTTCAACTTCGTTGTTGTCTGGAAATGGATTAACTTCTAATACTACTGATGAGTCACTAGCTCCTAGTCCATCTCTGCGAATCTGCCCAAACTTTTCTTGGTTATTCTTTGATAAATCTGCGGCGTCTTTAACTGCCACATCACATAAGTCATTTAACATATGGTGCCTCCTTTGGATTTTCTAATACATCGTAATGTACCGCATGTCTTATAGCATCTAGTTTATGCCCATTTAATATAATATTAGGTTGTGTTGCTGTAGCCCATCTTTTCTTACCTACTTTAACAATGTAACCATTATGCTCTAGAATCTTATTAGACCACCTACGTTTAACTAATCCTGCATTTCTGATAGCTAATCTAACTGCTTTCTTATAACAGTGATATTTAATAACACCTATGAGCTGTATAGTTTCAAATTTAGAATTGATCTGTGATTCAGATTTATCTGCATAGAGTAGATAGTCTTCCATACTAACAGCGTATGGTGCATGCTGCTCAATCATAGCTAAGTGAATATCCCAATATTGCATTGTGTTTCCCCAGTCTTTAGCTGATATTTGAAATGTCTGAAATATAGTGGTTGTGCCACGTTCTAATAAACATACTCCAGTAGTACCCTTTCCTTCTTCAAAGTTTCCTGATGGATCTATACCCATTATTAATTCTAGACTCATAATTCATAATCCTCCTTTTCACTCCAATAGGTAGTGGTGCGTTCTACGTCTGCTACTATAGGTATTGGTGCGTCGTCCCACACTTCCATAATAGCTTTAATCTCTTTGAATATTTCTATAGGATCTCTGTGATCATATATAAAACTTATTTCATCATGGATATTCATCTGCATTTCAGTATGATAATCTTCTAAATATTTATGAAGATCTATCATTTTTAATTTAAGGAATACTGCTCCTGCTCCCTGTATTAACATGTTGATTAACTTATGTCCATTAACATTCCAATATTTAGGACCTAATAAGTTAGTTGCATATGACTGATGATTCGCTAATTTATAACAGTAGTCTTGGTATGTTCTAATACCTGGGAATGCTTTGTAATAAGCTCCGTCTATCTTTTGTATTTCTTCTTCAGTTGCATCAGGTATTATTTGATGTACTATTTTTCTAGTAACTTTTATTGTAGCTCCATAGTTTTTAGCAAAATTTATTCTCTTACCAATGCTCCTTAATTTTTTAAAGTCTGGGTGATCCTCGTCTATATCGAACGCTGCTTTAGTTGTAGCTCCGTGTAGATCTATAGGATGCCAAGGTTTATCATCTTCGTTATGAAACCATTCTCCTTGCCAAGCTTTGATATGTGTAGGATCATTAGGATTAAATTCTTCTGAGTCATTTAATTTATTTAGTCTGTAACATTTATAAGGCATATACGCTCTGCATAAATTCATATCAGGATTTTCTAATAGGATAGTGTACATAGCTTGTATCCTTAACTCTATTTGAGAATAGTCCATGTAGAATATATCTTTGTTTCCAGGGGGTACTTTTATTATTCTTCTAGGATTAAATAATTCTTCTCCTGCTGAATTGAATATAGCACCTTTAGGAAATTGTTGAAAGTTTGATGTAACTCTGAGTGATGCAGCACCTACTGAGTTTATCTGAGTATATAATTTATCTGATTTAATTAAGTCATGCTCTAATTTTATTAGATAAGTAGAGTACCATTTCTCTAGAGTTCTGAGTTCCTGGATAATAGTTATGAATTCAAAAGGTTCTGAATCATTATCTAAATCTAAGAGTATACTATCTAATACATCTGCTCCAGTTGATTCCACACCTAACTTATATTTATCATTTAGGATATCTTTGATTACTAAATATTGAGAGATTGAGAAATCTATTTGAGTAAGTCTGAGCAGATCTGTTCTACGTTTAATGATATAATCTCTTAATACTTCTTTAGCTTTGCTTAGATATACTTGATCTGCATCAAATCCCACACGCTCCATATCGTGGAACACTGGTATTAAATCTCTTTCTATTTTTAATGCAGGTAAGTTTTCTCTTTGTTCAATTATAGGTAATGTTTTAACTAGTACTGCTAAGGTCCACACAATATCATAGTGCCCATAATCTGTTATATTTTTTCTATTTAATATATTGTAGGGTACGTCTTTTGTGCTGACTCTCCCTTGTACAACTTGAGATATTTGTGCAGGCAGATCTTCATCTAACCATAACTGATAAGCTTGTGTTAATTCTTTGCAAGGTAAATCTGTTGCTAAGAATAGTGTGTCTTTAGTTATATCTTGTATTGCTTTAACTGTCCATGAGTTATATTCCTCTGGTATAGTTTCTTTACTGGTAGCTTTAAATCTATCTTGTAGTTTTTTATTTAGGTCTTTAGCTATAGCTGATCTTTCTCTTTGTAAAAGTTTATCGTGTGCTTTAGCTGAACGATCTATATATCTATAAGCATAATTCTTTAAACCTAAGTTTACTCCACCATGTCTAGTAGGAATATTATCGTGTGCAAATCTAATACAAGTTATAGTGTCTATAGTATTTATGTGGGAGTAAGGCATGTTAATATTTTCTAGCATGTGTAGGTCGTAACCTATATTATGTCCCGCAAGATATTTTGCATCTTTTGCTAAGTTGTTCCATATGTTAATTGTTCTTTTAGATATGATCTCATTAAGCTCTAAGTCTATAACAAACGTGTATATAGTTTTATCTTGTATCCAACCAAACTGAAAAAGAAAAGGGACATCACTAATTATGTGAAGTCCCGTAGTCTCTGTATCAAATGCTGTGTAGGTAGGACTATGTTTTTTATATAGGGCGATCATGGCATACATGTCTTCTTCGGTAATAATGTTTTTACTAATTACTTGATAGTCCAACATTTATATCACCTAGCCTCCTTATACTATTAGTCCTTTCAATTTTTGCCATGCCTAATCTGAATCTTTCAGTTGGCATTATACTGTTCCCTGAATATCTAATGAACATCCCACTTACTAGCTTAGACATGATTGCATTATATGCGTCATAGTCTAGTCCTGAAGCGGCAGTTAATTGTGATTTATTAGATTGGGAAACTTGTTCTAGTTGTAAGAGTAAACCACCTGCTCTATTATAACAACCTTGTAATAACTCAACACCCTCATCATCTATAGTAGAGTATTTTCGTTCGTGTCTAACATAACTACCTAATTTGAATATATCATTATCATAGATACTAACAAGATAGTCTACTGCGTAATCTACATGTTCTTGTTTAACTATAATATTTTTGTAATCTTCACTAGTGCTAACAACGTAGCCTGCTATGGCTATAGATAGACGGGCTAATTTCTTCCATGCTTCTGTGCCGAATATCTTTATATGACTATTATATAAATCATTTAATTCATTAGCTTTGTTAGTTAGGTAATGTCCTACATCTTTATCAAATATAATTTCATCAGGTTTCCTACTCCACACCCAACGTATTCTAGATTGATAGACTGCGTCTGATAATGGTTCTTCAGGTTCCCAGAATGGATCTACATGACTGTGTCCTTTATCAGCTAATACTAACATGATGTCGTATCTAGCTATGTCTTCTGCAGAACCTATTAAGTCTGTGATTACCTCAATACCATTAGGATATGATGCGATAGATTTTATCTCACCTGAGCTTTTAGTATTTGTGAGTGCTACCATTCTAACTAATGCAGGTAGTGTTAGTGTACCCGACACTCTAGTTATTCTTACTTCATTAGAACTTCTTATATCTGTTAATTCTCTTATTAGATTACTATTACATTTACCGAATTCTTCAAAGAACATTAGACCCTTGTGGTTCTGTGGAATGACTCCTGCTCTTGTCTGAAAACTCCCATTAACTTTGTTAGACCCACCTATTAAACCTGCAACTGTAGCGGAGTTACCTGCTAGAGATGTGATGGTCCCTAGTTGATAGGTGTCTAATAAAGCTTCTGCTGTACTAGATTTACCCATCCTAGATTCTCCAACTACTATAGTATCTAAATAGGCTCTGACATTCTTGAAGTGTCCGAAATTAAATTCAAGAGGTGTGTGATATGCTAGATCCAATGTTTTAATTAATGTTGAGTTGCCATCATAACCTAAGATACCTTTCACTTTTTCTGTGAGAGTATCTATTTTTTTAGTTAAATTTCCAGGTAAGTCTTGAATAACTTTTAATCTTTCTTTATTAATATCGTCTAACTTAAAGGTGTCTACAGTGTCTGCCGCTTGGCTTGCCTTGAAGATTATCATTACCAGTGATCTACCTTGATATGGGTGAGGCACTAGTCTGTATTTGATATCATACTTTTTTCCACTCTCCAGTTTAACACCGACAGAGTAGGCTAAGTATTCTGCTTGCTTCACAGTATCTTTGAGTGATTCAAACATGTCAGTTACTGTGCACTTATAAATTGTTTCAGTTGCGTAAGTCTTAAATTTAATTGCTTGTTCCTTAGCAGGGACACGCAATAGATGAAACTTATTCTTTAGAATCTGAATTTCTTTAAAACTATTATCTATCAGATGCAAGAGGTCTTTAGCATTGTGTTCTTCTAACATCCATTCTTTAGTTTGTCCTGGCTTCATTTTATTAGCACTATCTTTAGCCGCTAATTTATATTTCTCCGCTATAATTTCTGTTGGTGCAGAGAATGTTTCTTCAGCTGTGGCTGTTACCTGTATCTTAGAACGTTGTGTTCTTTTAATATTATCAGGAAGCCCTGCATCATGCAGTGTTACAGGTTGAAGTTCTTTTGCTAGTTCTGGGAATAATGTTATATCAAATATTGGAGCTTCTTCTAAAAACTTAATTAAGTCTCCTTTAGTCTTTTCATATTTTATGAAGAAATCATATATGTCTTCACCTTTCTCAGTACACACTGAATGAAATCCAGTAGCTACCTTAACACTGTTGGTTATACTCTCTATTTCTTTAGCGATTTTGATAGCACCTTTAATACCAGGTCCATCATTGTCGTACACTATTATAATATCCCTATCCTTAAAGTAATTGATTGGAACAGGGAGTGCATTCTCACCTCCAGTTAAAGTGATAGCGTTGAACCCTTTGGTCCTGGCTATAGCCATATCTTTTTCTCCTGCACATAGTAATGTAACTCTGCCAGGATCCGTGTTTTGCCATACATCAAATGGTATAATCATACCTGCGACTGAACCTAATCTAGATTTAACCTTAGGCGTTTTCTCTGTGTTATATGTACGAATATCTAATAGCTTTCCATACATGAACACTGGGAATAATATATCTCCATTGATGTGTTGTACAATATCTAATTGATTTCTAACTTCTTCACTAATATTAATTTGTTCTATTAAGTTATTAGTACTTGACATCCCCGCAAAATCATCCCACATGGCTTGGTCCTCATTATTGCCAAAGGCTTTTTTGAGTTTCTTAGCCTGTATGGATCTACAACCAAATACTTCTTTCATGAATTGTACTTCATTGAAGCCCCTTTGACAGACCTTGCAATGGAATACATCCTTATCAATATTTACATGTGCAGATGGAACGCTTTCAAAATATTCGGTACCGCTTGAAGTAGTGTGGGGGAATGGGCATTTTACTGCAACTTCCCCCGTTACTTCTAGGATATCAAAGTACCCTTGAAAGAATGACAATTAATAACTTGTGGTATTAGTATCAGTAGATTCTGTTTCATTAGCTTGTGTAAAAGGATCATCTGCGTCACCCTTAAACTTAGCCCAATCTGATACTGGGTAGAAACAATCTGAGCCGAAGATATCTATTTCAGCGTCTGTCTTTTTTACGCCTTTCCATTCTGAAGTGCTGTGTCTCACAACTAATACTAATTTGGATCCAACTTGTACTAATTTTTCAATATCTTTTAATTCGATTTCTCCAGTAAGTTGTAAGTCCAACGCTGTTAAAAATCTTTTAAGTTTGAATTGCAGATAAGATGAATCTGAATCGTAATGGTTATCTGAGAATGCACCTTTGCTACCGTCTGTTCCTTCAACTGAATACTCTACATGCAGGTACTCCCCTTTGTTGATGTCGTTTGGCTGTAACATTTTTGTCTTAGTAACTGTTGCTAGATAAGTTCCTTCATCAATTGGAGCTGATGGATTTTTGTCTGGTACTGTGTCTAAATTAATACTCATGATTACTCCTCCTCTACATCTATTGTTTTTGGACTTGCTTCTTGGGGGTAGTTTTCTCCAGGTACTTTAGCATCCTGAAACTTTTTAGCTAATCTTTGTCCTGCGGATCCTAATATTTTGTGTGCTGTTTGCATAGCATCACTTACTAATTCTATAGAAGTTAATGCGTCAGTTTCTATAGATTGTAATTGGTCTTGTGCTTTTCGCATTTTTCTAAAGTAAACTACTGCTTTGTTTTTAGCTAATTCAAGTTCTTCTTTCATTTCTTTAATTTTTTCATTAGCTTCTTTTTCTATTTTAGTAGCTTTACGTCTTGCGGACATCCGTTCGTTTGTAAGCTCTTTGTTAGCTTTTTCTAGTTCTAAAATCTTACTATCTGTGCCATCTTTAATTTCTCTTGTAGTATCCTTGTTTGGTTTACTATTTTCTGGAGTATCTTTTTTAGTGTCTTTACTATCTGTATTTACTGTAGTCATTGGTGCCTCCTTATGCCATGAGTATTTGTATCATGGTCCTAGCTTCTGCTAATGTGAAGTCTTTCAACTCCTTGTCGGGTATTCCTTGTTGCTTTTTAAGTTCTTTATACATGCTCAATGTACCAGAGCTTGTTGCTTCGTCTAAATAGCGTGCTATTTCTGCTATTCTTTCAGTGCGTTGTTGCTCTTTAAGATCTGCGATATCGACTCCCTCTTGTAGATAAGCTTTGAGTTGTAGTATTAGTGATTTGTCAAAGGTATATTGTTCTCCTACTTTGAAGATCGCATATCTAGATTTATGAACTGATGCTATAGGTGGGTCTCCCTCTGGGGACCCTGCGTGTTCCATAGTTAATACTAAGTCTGGCTCAAAGATTAAGTCTGGCATGTGCTGTGCTTTCATACCAAAGGATTTGATTTTCTTGTCGACGAGCTCTAATTTTTCTTTCATTCTGATAGTGGATATCATGTGTATTTCTGAGGATCTGATACATTTGACAATACTATCTTTTTCTTTTATGGAAGTTGGGGTTCCCCAAGCAGTCCAATTATTTAACTTAGTACTTTTCTCTTGCTCGTTAGCTACGATTTGTAGCATACCACCTCTGGCTTGCCACATGTGAGTTGAACTGTCTACTATTTGTACTTCTGCTCCGTCTGCTATGGAGCGGTTGATACAAGCTAAGTAGTTAGTTGGGGCATATCCGTGAGAATCTAATAGATCTATCTTACGAAATTTCCCAATGCGTGGTCCAGTGTGTAAATTGATTCCCTCGAATAAATCTAATGACCTATTTTCGGTGTCGATTGCATTGACTTTAGTCCAGTCTTCGCCGCCTAAATAATAAGCTATAGCTAATGCTAATCCTGATTTGCCTTTGCCACTGGTTCCTTCGATTGCTATGCAAGCTTTGGCTTCTGATCTTGTTGCGTCTCGATATTGTGGATTAATGGTTGGCATTTAATTCCTCCTTTACTTATTTTTACTAGTGTACTTTTTATAATTATTAACTATGCTAGTAACTGATAGGTTATGATTAACTAAATCGTATAGTTCTTCATCGTAACTATCTCGCATTGCTAATGTTATAACTTCTTTAGGTATATCTGCCTTGTCTTTAGTAGTGGGAATAAATCTGTCTTTAGCTTGTTCTATATCTGAAGCGGGTGGAAATACATCTGTAAATATAACTGCCTCAGCTCTGTCTAAAGTTATTCCTTCTTTTCCTGCATCTATTTGTATTGCGAGTATATTAATTTTACCACTCTGGAAATCATTTTTCAATTTGTTTCGTTCTTTTTTTGTGACCTTCCCAGTGAAAGCAACCACCCCAGGTATTTCTCTTTTTATTATTTCTATCCAAGTTGTGAATTTGCTGAAGATTAATATTGGTTTGTCTGGGTAATCTGAGATATATTCTTTTAGCCATTTTATTTTAGGGCTTGATCCTTTAAGGTCTAATAGCTCTGGTGCTAAACATATTTGTCTGTATCTAATAAGTCTATCTAATTCTCCATGAGTGATAATGTGTTCTGTTTCGTACCATTCTGATAATTCGTCTAAGTATTTCTTTTGTTCTATGGTGAGTGGTAGTCTAATTTTCTTAGGTGTTGGTTCGTCTGGGAGCCATTGCATTACGTCTTTGCGTTTGTGCTGAATACTTATTGCATTTAATGTGCGTTGTAATACTGGTTCCATTTCTCTCTTGAGAGTTGTTGGGATTGTGAATTTTTTACCACTGTTACTAGACATTGATTTAGTTTTATAGTATTCATCTATGAATGCCCAATAACTTGAGAAATACATAGGATACAGAAAGTGCAGTATTGCCCAGACATCATGTATTTTGTTGGGTGATGGTGTGCCTGTTAGTGCTAGTTTGTATGGTGTGTTTTTGAATTTGAATATTGCTTTAGCATTACAAGTAGTCCTGCCTTTAATTCTATGAGCTTCATCTACTATGATAGCATCTGGATTATATGACTTGATGAGTTCTGCTTGTCCTTTATAAGTCTTTGTACTTTTTAATGAACCATAAGATATAACTAAACCATTAATCCAATTTGTTATATAATTATCTTGTCCATCATAAACTAAGCAAGGCTTATTAAGCCATAGCTCGAATTCGTCTGCCCATTGATATATCATTGAGGCAGGACATACTATTAATATTTTTACAGCGTTGTTATTTTCACAGGCTTTAAGTGCTGTAGGTGTTTTGCCTGTTCTTTGTTGAGAGAATATGCCATAGGCAGTTCTCTTTCTTAAGTCTTTTACATCTTTTAATTGATAAGGTCTTAAGGTTGGCATTGGTAATCACACCCTAAAGACATCTGAAGGAGACTGCCTAATATCCTCGGCATGTTCTTCTTCTTTGTCTAATGGGACATAAGTATATATAAATATCTTATTGTTATTACCCATTTGGGTGAGGTCTAATTTGCTAAGGGAGTTAATCATTTGGGCTACTCCTACAGATCTATCATTATCTTTAGCATCTCTAAGTATACTTCTTATTTGTTTATCACGAAACATTGATAATTCTTCCTGTAGAAAGTCTGCAACAAGTGGATGTTTTAAGAACAACTTCCAGTCTTCTGCAGTATAGCCTGAGATTTCTTTTAATTCATAATGGTCTAAGAACATTGCTTCTCTTACACCAATTGTATTGTATTTACTTTGTAGATCAAGCATTAGCGTTTCGGTGGTTTTAAAATTTAAATTCATTTATAAATCCTCCTTGTTAATTGAACTAGACCATACACTGAAGAATTCTTCTAAGCCCTCTATAAAATGTGTGACGGCTTCTGATATCTCAGGTGATAATCTAGGTTTAATTGGGAAAGGTTCTTCATCCCATTGGTCTAATACTGCATAGACTTTATTGGGTGAAGAATGTAGTTTCTTTCTAATTGCATTCTTTGACATATCTCTACTATATAAGAGAACTACAATCTCGTCAAAGGAATAATCTAACTCACCTGCCATAGCTCTCATCCAAGCGTTACCTAACGCTAAAGGATTTGGGTGTTTGATTAATTTAGATAATACATCTAATTGTTCTTTTAATTGTGTTACATCATAATTTAAAAGAAATTTATTTACACTATTTGAAAATTTTATTTCATTTAATCTTAGTCTTAGATTATCCATAACATCTCCTTCTTATAATACATTCAAAATCCTTTATAGGTAGGATTCTTGTTTAGTATGCTATCTTTTGTGAAAGAATCAAGTCCGGGTAACTTCCCTCTAGTTACCAGGACCTGATTTCTTTTACTAAAGATAGTCATACTTGATAATAATTTTAGGTTTCTTTTAGTAAGACTAAAAGTTCTCCAAATTTAATAACTCTAGTTAGCTTATTAAATTATAACTGGAGATAATTGCTATTATAAGAATGTTATTCTTGGTTATAGTGTATCTTTTGTGCTTTTGCTAATGTGACATTATTCTTTTCTTCTGACATTAGAATCCTTTTCTTCCAGTAGTCTGGTTCAACTTGCTTTGCATAATTAAGTTTCCCTAGAAACTCCTGTGTTTCTAAGAGTCCCCAATAATTTTGGTCTGCTGTGTCAGCTAAAAAACAATGTAACATAGCTTTTAATCTCTGTTTCTTTTTATAACCTAGAGTAATATTGTTATCTTTGTTTAACATTAAACCAAGATTCCAATTACTACCTGATCTTGATCCGTATCTAGTCTTCTTGTGATTTATTTTGTGGGGCAGTCCACTCTTTGATAGTGTTTCTTGTACTAGAGCTATAATATGATTGAAATTAAAATCATATTGAGAAGATATAATTATATCATCTGCGTATCTAGTGTATACAAAATGTTGCTTGTTGTGGTCCCACAATTTTTTAGATAATTTATGGTCGAAAGGTACCATGCATAAATTACTAAATAAAGGAGATAGAGGCGAACCTTGGGGTAACCCACCCTCATATAAGCCCACCTCAACAACATGTTCAATCAATTCATTATCTATGAACTGAATTGGATATAACCTATTTAATGTTTCAGTAACTACTTCTTTAGTAAAGCTTGGAAAGAACTTTGTTAAGTCTAGTTTTAGAAACCATTGACTTTTGTTTGCCTGATGTACTGTTAATGCATCTACAGTACTTCTCTTTTCTACATAAGCGAAAGCGGCATCATGTTCTAGTATGTTCATATTCTTAAATGATGCTAATAAGGTTGACTGTAATTCCTTTAAGGCATACTTAGGAGCTGTGATTTTTCTTGTGCCTCCTGAAGCTTTTGGTATTCTAAATAATGTATAATAATTTTCTATATCTTTAGTGTGCGTCTCTAAAAATTCAGATATTCTTCTATCCATATGTTTGAAAGTTACTTTAGCTTTTGCTATATATTGGTCGTATTTTTGATTTACTCCAAATTCATATTTTGTTGGTCTTACTATACTAGTTCTTTTAGATCTATATCTTAACTGTATTGATTTTAAATCTTCTTTAGGTTCTGAACTAAATAATGACTCAATTGCTAAAGCTCTTATATCATTATTCCGTTCATGTGGATTGTAATCGCTATAACCTGTGATGTACATATTAGCTCCTTTCATATTGTTAATAAAAAAAAATTATTTAATCCTCAAATATAAGATGGTGGTCTTTTGATCTTAGTACATGTTGTTCAGCTTCTTGAGTTATGCTGCCCTCATTCTTTATCGGGATTTAGTTACAACATCAAACTATTTGTTATTAATTGTCTTGGATTTCTGTTTATTTCCTGTAAACTGATTTGTAATTGTGCTGTTTGGCGATTGTTCTTTGCTGCATCCATCTTGATGTGTAGTGGAGGAGACTTGTTACCGTTTGAAGTCAGGGGGAGGGGTTGTTTCTTCTTAACATCTTCCTCCTGTCTGGTAACCTTTGGTTTCTTCTAGTAAGACTAAAAGTGTAGTGGATTAGACTACGAATTGCGATTAAATAATTGTTTGTTGCCTAAAATTCTAGCGTTTCTAGAGTTGTGTTGAATACGTCTGTCATTATTAATTTGTTCTTTGGTTTTCCATCTTTGATAATATGCATCATCTCAGTTACTGCATATGAGCTAAGTGATGTTACATTAGGTCTAACGTTTAAGACTGTACCGCAAGCACTAGTTGGTGTGCCTTTTTTAGCTTCTGCGTCTGAGAAGTCCATAGAATCTAATAAGAATTTAATTGAAGATTGAGATTTAAATGTGGCTGTGTATACCTGCCCACTTGTTAATCTCATTCTTACGTCTATGAATGCGACTATGCTGGGGTTGTATTTGTTATTGTGTATAATATCTTGTCTTGTTATTATTCTATCTACTGTAGTAAATATAATTCCATTTAATTTCTCGTCTGTGTATTTGTCATGCACTGTTACTTTGCATGCAGGATTTATATTTAGGATATAGTCTTTGATTGTGTTTACTTTTAATCTACTTATATCTTTAAAGTCAAAGGTTTGATTAGCTATGTTCTTTGATTCTACAAAATCAAAATCCCAAAGGTGGATCTCCTCAATACCTAATCTAGTTATCATCTTAGCTACTGTAGATCCAATTGCTCCACAACCTACAATGTGTATTTGTGGTGCGTCATGTGGGTTAAAAAAGTCATAGTGTTTTCTAATGTCCATTATTCTTCCTCCTCCTTTAATTTATAATAGAAGTTGTCTGGAAGTTGATTAACTTCTGCGAGTGATCTTTTAACTCTAACTTGTTGAGGTTTTTTATTCACATACTTTTTAATTTCTTTATCTGCCCAAGTATTCATTTTTCTAGGTAGAGTTACTTTAATCTCATGATTTTGGAAAGTTACATTTTGTTCCTTGTCTACTATAGTTATATGCATTTGCTCATCTTTGTTGATAATCATGAAGATATAATAATCTTGTATTTGTGTCATGAAATCTATTACATTTTCATTATCATTAGGTGATGGAGATGCATACATATTGACGTGTGAATGACCTTGCAGTCTTACTTTATTAAATACTTTATCAGGTAAATCCATGAACCATTGTGCGTATTTAGCATCATCTGATTCTACGTGCATAGAGTTTACTAATTGAGGGTACACTAGTATTTCTGTCACCACATATTCATTAGGCTCTACTTTAGTAATTACTCCATGCCATGCAACTTCTAAATCAGTTGCATTTATTAAATCTAAAATTTTATTATAGGCACGAGATGTGAAACTAACTGTAGGAAACTTATATTTTTCTTTATTAATTATTTTCATTTTTAAAATGGCACCTCCAATTCTGCATCTTCTTTCTTAATATCTTTAAGTACTTCTTCTATAGTTCCTAAGTAATTTCTATCACCATCATAGACATCAACTCTATTGATTCCACCAGCTCTATAATCTTCTAGAAATTCACTGAGCACTATTCCATCATCTAGATTTAATTCTCCAACTGCGTTAACTGCTAGTTGGTACATTGGGATGTACATTTTATTTATTACAGCATCTCTCATAGGGTCTTCTAAATCTCCTATGCAAGAATGTCTTGCCCAATGTGGGTTGTTCATATTTCCTTCAAATCTTGCGGTATTACCACCCTGTCGTCCTCCAGTAACTGTGCCTGTGCTAGTGTTTACTTGTATTTTACCTATTACTGGTATGATGTAATTACCTTTTGCGGCTCTAATTAGTAGTTTATATCTTTCTAAGCTTAGACAATTAATTGTACTGAAGCTTGAATTTCTAAGTTTTTCTAATAATTTTAAATTTATTGTTAATTTATTTTTAACTGTAATAGCTAACATGGTTTCATCTCTGTCATTTCTCCATGATTCTAATTTAAATAACCCTTCAGCTTCTGTAGTAGTGTCTTTTATATATTTCTTTAACTCCCTATTAGCATCTGTTGGGCCTTCTAATTTATATCTCATTAATTCATTGTTGTATTTTTTGATGTCTCGTCTTATTTGGTCCATTCTTAACATAACTGTATTTTCTAAAACTTTTGTACTTTTTAATTTAGTCTTTATGTCATCTAGTTTAATATCATCAAGCTTATCTAATACGTCTAATTGAATATCCATTTTTTCTTTTTCTAGTTTTTTAATTTTTTCCATTAGGTATGGTTGTATATTTATTATATATTTTTCTTTGTTTGATGTAGACATATCTTCTTTTAATATGTCTTGGAACATGTTAAGTTCTCCTTTGTGTGTTTTGTATATAATATAAGCTAGATTATTTATTAAGTCTTCAACTTGTTCTGATTGTTTGGAGGTTATGAATATTACATGATGTCTATTACCTGCAACTTTTAATTTTAAGATTAATGTAGTGTGTCTAGCATTTGTCATTAATGCTAAAGCTTCATGTTCTAATATTTCAATCTCTTGTATGTTTGTTGTTATATGTTCATCAGGTGTGTGTAATCTGTAATCTTTAAGACGTCTTATTATAGTTTTCATATCTTCTTTAGATATTGTAGTTGTAGTTAATGTATCAAATATCCAAGTGTCATTTTCTATAATACCACTTTTTCTATAATTACTTGATGCATCCATTACTGTTTTATTTATCATAGCTAATACTTCGTCAGGACTTGTTCCACCTGCATGAGTGCCTTTAAAAAATATATCATAAGGATCCACTTGTGGGTCTAATAGAAATGGTAATCTGTGTGTCATTGTTTCATATTTATCTTCGTGCATTCCTATTGCTGAGGTATTAAATGGTGACTCTGAATCCGATAATGCTATTTGTGGTAGAGATGTAATTTCCACCCAGGTACTTAACATTTTATACATGTAATAACTATGAGCACTTCTTAATCCCATATCCTCCTCCTTTCTAAAATAAAGGTGAGGAGGTTATTCCCCACCTAGTCATGACTAGTGATTGTCTTCTAGTGACTGTTGTTAGTTTTAATAACAGCAATCAATCTACAAGTTTCTCCTACACCTTGATCTCCTAGTGATTTATTCATTAGCTCTGGAGTTAACATTCCTCCATCTAAAAAGATCTGAGCTACTTCATATACTATTTCAGCATCTTCTAAAATTTCTTTAGGTGTTGATGTTTCTTCAACAATTACTTCTGTCCGTTCTGTTGTTGTACCTATTACAACTTTAATCATTTTGACCCTCCTTATTCAATTGATTCAAATAATTCATCCATGTCATCATTTACTGCTTTAACTTGGATTAATACTATAGCATCTGCATTTCTAACTGCATTTAAACTTGTACCAAATTCTTCAACAATTACTTTTCTGTAATCTTCGCTTGGTACTAATGGGATAACTGCTTGCATAAATCCATCATTACTAGTTTGATTAAACTTTGCTTCAAATTCTTTAAATGTCGGAAGTGCACAACTTGGATCGTAACCCATAACGTAGCTTACAATGCCACTTTCGTCTTCAACTTCACCTACTGCAGACTCAACTTTTTTAGCATTTAAAAAATCATTTGTTTTAACTGCTGATTGAATGATTAACATGTTACCTTCTAACTTAAGTTTCATTTTGTTTCCTCCTTTGTATAATTAAAGTGTGAATGTCAATCACCCACACAACCCAACCACAACAAACATTTCTTTTTTCTTTATTCTTCGTCTAGTATAATTGGTAAACTTTTAGATAGTAATTCTAATAGTTCGTTTAGCATTTCATCTACTGGTTGCTTCTTTTTCTCATGAGCTTTTTCTAAATCCATTAATACTTCTCCTAATACTTCAACATCCATTTTTCTTATATCTTCTCTAGTAAGTTTTTTTCCTAAGCTTATACTGAAGCCATCTAGTAAGCCATCAAATTTTTCTGTGACATCTTTTTGTTTTTCAGATTGTTTCATAGCTTGACCTACCATACTATACATGTCTTGCTCATTGCTTTTATCTGATTTATGAACAAAAGCATTTTGTCTAGTAAGAACTGTCATATCTTCGACGTCTTTCATTAATTCTGAGTCTGCAAAGAATACTGTGTCATCTTCAGAATCTTTGATTATTACCATAGCATTTAAGTGAAATGGCATAGGTTCTATATTTTCATTGTAGATTAATGCAAACTCCATGTTGTCTTTAGACAACGCCATTTTAATATCTTGTACTATCCCTTCTTCTGCTTTGAACACACTTAGTTTAACCCTCTTATTTTTGTGCTCTGGGACTATAATTATTAATGTTTTCATATTGCCTCCTTAGATATTTTAGGAAGTGACAACCACAACCCAACCACAACAAACATTTCTTTTTTCTTTATTCTTTATTCCTCGTCTATTAATTCGAGATATTGTTCTGTTAAGTTTTTTAGTTTTTGTTCAAGTAGTTTGTTTTCTCTGTCTTTTAATTTTATAGTTTTTTCTTGTGTGTCTATAATTTTTTCTCCCATTTTTAAATTTCGTATTCTGTCTGATAGTACCTCAACTTCTTCAATTAAGCTAGAGTCAGGTACATGTTCATTTATTATTTCAGTTAATTCATTAACATAAGTATATACGTCTAATAATAAATAGTAGCTGTATAGTATCATGATTGCTAATAAGATTATTGCAATTGTTTCAATTGTTCCGATTCTCATTATGGAGCCTCCTATTATTTATTAATAAATTCTTTTAGTTTGATTTCATTTTTTTCATTAGGCTCACTTAAGTTTGACTCCCAATTACTGTAGGCTGTAATAGATACTCCTATAGCCGCCGCAACCTCTACTTTTGTGTAGCCTTTTTTAATTCTTAATTTCTTTAGGTTTTCCATAGCCACCTCCTCTCGTTTTACCAGTATAACACAACAACAACAACAAGCAAGTGTTATTTAATTATTTTTAATTTACCTAATAACAATTCATCTAATCATCTTTTTTTAGATCTAAATATTTTAATATTGTGTCTAATATTTTTTCACTTAACACATTATCCATTATTCATCTTCTCCTTATCTAGTTATCCAGCTCTCTCGTAATTTCTGAGTTGGTGTGCATTTCCAACATTCTGCATTAAATGGTGGTAAATATAAGACAACACCTTTATCAATAAAATCATTCTCTCTAAACCACTCATATATTCCCTCATTTTCTGAATAGTTCTTAATGATTAGGGAATCTTCTGTTGTTTTTAAACCTTCTAATTGTACAGTTGCACAGGCTATAGGTTCTCCTATTTCAGATACTAACTCTACTCTGATCCGTGGATCATCAGGATTGTGTGTTACTACTTTAAGTATTTCTACAGTGTATTTGTTTCCAAATTTACTTGTGTATTCGAAGTGTTTACTCATTATTTATCTTCCTCCTCTAATAAAATATCATAAGTTTTATGGAATATGTCTGGTTTACATGGATAAAACTCGCCATCTACACCCTGTATAATGAAGTCACCAATATCTGCGGTCATAGTTCCTTCAAGTGTTACGATTCTCAAACCTTTTTCCTGTGCTATGGCTTCATACTCTTCAAAATACTGTTCAAACATATCAGAAATTACACTATTTTTCACATCAAGTTTTTCACCCTCTAGAAATTTCACAACTTCTAAAATATTATCACTTCTTAATTCCTTATACTCAATAACAATTGGTTTCTTTCTTGCTTTCATTTGTTACCTCCTTTTTTCCTAAAATTTTTAACCATTCTCCGGCTTTGGCAATTGCTTCTTCTACTTTTTCATTTAACATCATCCTTCACTTCCTTTAATTAATTTTAATATTTCTTTTGCTTTGTTGATTGCTCCTTGTTTAGTTTTGAAAGCTAGTTTGTGTTTAATCGCTTGTTTGTCTGATAAGTCGCCGTCATTTATACAGCGAAAAAACAATGATGGTGATAAAATATTTACTACATAATATCCTTGACCTAACTTTGGTATAAATGGTTTTTTAATTATTCCTGAATATCCAGTTAATAGCGTGTTCAAACTTGATGACTGCAGCCACTCGGTTTTATTTTCAGTACTAACTTGTAAACCATTTTCATTTATTCTATATACATTAACGTATTCGTGATTGTCTTTAATACTTCTTAAACCAAACACTTCATTCTTTTCAACATCTAAAGCTTTATAAATTGCTTCTTCTACTTTTTCATTTAACATTCTTCATCATCTCCTCTAAACCGTATGGTAAGTATAATTCGCCTGTTGGGTAATGTGCAAGGGTATATGTTCCATCTTCATTTTTAGTAAAATCTGTAAATATAGATACTCTTGCACCTAATTTATTCTTAGGACTTGTTTCAATTGTGTAAATAATTTTTTTATTGTTGGTTAGATAAGAACGTGATGCTTGTGTTACAACCTCTTTAACTTCAAACATTTTAAAATTCATTGCTCTTAACATATTTTATTCGCCTCCTATAATATATTACACCCAAAACCTACACACACACAAAGAACATTTCTTTTTTTTTTTCTTTATTTTCTTTATTTTTTTTTTTATTAACGGGCTCGATGAGTACTGTCTCAGACCTTTGAAAAAAAAAAAAATCTTTGAGGGGATCAACCACCCCTCAGAGACCATTAGAAACTTGGGATTTCTTCTTCTGAATTTGAACTTGAACTTGACGCTGGAGTATAGCTTGGTTGGAAATTAATGTTACGATATGTGCGTGAACCTACGGTGTTGTGGGATACCCAGATATCTACAGAGCCTTCAGATGCTAAGGTAAGTAGTTGACCTAAGTTAACTCCTGCAGGTGCGTCAAATTGTGTGTGAAGTTCATTGGACATTATATTCAAGCTTGATTCAAATACAGTTTCGGTTAACTCTCTACCATTCTCAAATATGAAGTGAAGCTTTAGGAAGTTTGCCTTACCTTCTTTACCTTCGACTTCTTCGTAGCCTACTAAAGTTACAGTATACTTTCCATCTTCTAGTCTACCAAATACTTTTCTGTCTAATAACATGTTGTAGCCTCCTTGTAAATTTACATTAGAGAGTAGGTCATTCCTACCCAATTAACAACCACCAAGAACATTTCTTTTTTGGTTTTATTCATTGACACTATAGACTATAACAGTTTCCATATATTGATTACAGATATTACCATTAGATACATAATAGTCAACAATTAGATTTCTTTTTATGTCCAATAAGCATACATTATTATCTTTCAGCCACTCGTTAATTTCATCTTCTCCTTCACCCACGAATAGCTTGATTTGGTTATACGTTGTGACACCTCTTAAAATTTTGTCATCTGGCATTTTTTCCTCCTTTTCATTCAATTAACAGCCACAAGGAATACTTCTTTTTTGGTTTTATATTGGTTTTATATTGGTTTTAAGTGTAAGGGAGTGTGTGTTCGGTAAAAGAATAGATACATTCAGTCTAGCGGGTGGTGTGTAGTTTTTATTTAAAGTTGAGAATAAATACACTTTTGTTGTATTTGTTTCGGATGTCGAAGTATTTAATCGTGTTGCATATGCAACGTAAATATAAGACCCTCTATTTAGTGATACAGTGAAAGTATATTATTTTTAATATTTTTTTTTTTTTTTTTTTTTTTTTTTTTTTTTTTTTTTTTT
>Ga0075106_1000488_pt1 | contig 21046 bp, 17 predicted proteins | sample AntDeeMetag02WF4_FD_69796 | JGI IMG/M metagenome (GOLD analysis project Ga0075106, IMG submission 69796) | Saline lake microbial communities from Deep Lake, Antarctica - Antarctic Deep Lake Metagenome 02WF4 | ecosystem: Environmental > Aquatic > Non-marine Saline and Alkaline > Saline | place... | reverse complement strand
GTTTTCCCAAAAGCGAAATTGACTTTTAAACAAGTCCTTTAAGCAGATGAGAAAAAAATACAGAAGTTAAACTTCGCTGTCAAAGAACGTTTGCCTTAGGTTATAAACTTGCTAAGGTCTTCTATATTGCACAAAATCCTAAAAATTAGAATGCTTGCGCATAGTTCAATCCTTCACTTTTACTTTTTCCTTCACGCCTTCCAAAAATGTTTTGGCAGGTTTGAAATCAGGAATGTTGTGTGCTGGAATTTGAATGGTTGTATTTTTCGAAATATTCCGACCGGTTTTTGCAGCGCGTTTTTTTACGATAAAACTGCCAAATCCCCGGAGATATACATTTTCACCACCTTCGAGAGAGTCCTTTACTTCTTCCATAAGCGCCTCAACTGTGGCTTGAACATCACCCTTTTCCATTCCTGTTTTAGAAGAGATATTTCCTACAAGATCTGCTTTGGTCATTATATGATATGATTTAAAGTTATAATTATTTGAGACGGCAAATATATAAATTAAAATACTAACAGCTAAGCCAAGTTCTTGTTTATGAGGATTGAAATACAAATTGAGCGTCAAATTACCACCTAAAGCTTTGGCTGAACCCAAAGAAATATAAATCGTCTTTTCTCAATTAATGTTTCGAAAAAGCCTCGAACTGATAAAATATATCGGACTAAAAAAGCTCTTCTATTTTTCAGTTTTGAAAAAATTCGAAATCAACAAAATTTCCAGCAATTCTTCAGCAGCAAATAATCAAAGCTTAGCTTTGTGCCTCAATTTTTTCTATGTCGTTTTCTTCTGAAATTATCAATTGGTATTCTGAACATAAACGAGACCTTCCCTGGCGGAAAAACCCCGAGCCTTATCCAGTTTGGCTCAGTGAAATCATCCTTCAGCAGACGCAAATTTCACAAGGCCTGCCCTATTATAAAAAATTCATCAGCACATTTCCAAGCGTTCACGACCTGGCCAAAGCCGATGAACAACAGGTTTTAAAACTCTGGCAAGGCTTGGGTTATTATTCCCGGGCGCGAAACCTTCACACTACTGCAAGATATGTTTCAGAAGAATTGAATGGTATTTTCCCAAAGGATTATCAAGGTTTGAAAAAACTCAAGGGCGTTGGCGATTATACGGCCAGTGCGATTGCCTCAATTTGTTTTGGCGAGGCAAAAGCCGTGCTCGACGGCAATGTTTTTCGCGTGCTTTCGCGTTACTTTGGTGTTGACACGCCCATCAATTCCACTGAGGGTAAAAAACAGTTTAAAAAAATTGCCGAAGAGAATCTCGACACTGGCCAGCCCAGCACTCACAATCAAGCAATGATGGAATTTGGCGCTTTGCACTGCAAACCAAAAAAACCATTCTGTCCCGATTGTCCTTTGAATTCAAAGTGCGTGGCATTTCAACAAAAATTGCAGGATAAATTGCCGATAAAGACCAAAAAAGTAAAAGTAAAAACCAAGCATTTTAATTATTTGGTCATTAAGGGCCCGCAAAATCAAACCTTGCTTCATCACCGGTCTGGCAAGGGGATTTGGAAAAACCTCTATCAATTTCCACTGCTTGAAACAGAAAAAGAGATTTTTGACCGCGGCTTTAAATCCCGAGATGAAATCCAAGCCATTCAACCGCTGGTGAAAAAAATTGAACTCTTCAACAATAAACCCATCAAGCATTTACTTTCACACCGCAAATTATTGGTGAAATTCTGGATAATCGACCTTGAAAAGCTTCCGAAGGAAAACTGGTTTACAGATTTTAAAATTACCGATTGGTCTGAAATCCAGTCATTCCCCGTGCCAACGTTGATCGATAAATTTTTGGCAAATTTTGATTTTAAGGGATAATTATATTTGTTTACCTTTACCTTTTAAAACAAAAAAAATGGCTGGATCCTTAAATAAAGTAATGCTCATCGGAAACCTCGGTGATAACGTGGAAATGAAGTATTTTGACAATGGTGGGTGCATCGGTAAATTCCCGATAGCAACATCTTCTGCATACACAAATAAAAGTACTGGCGAACGCGTTGAAAAAACGGAATGGCACCAGATTATTGTCCGTAATAAAGGTGCTGAAATTTGTGAAAAATACCTGTCTAAAGGCGACAAGGTTTTTGTTGAAGGCAGCATTGAAACCCGGAAATGGAAAGATCAAAATGGTGAAGATCAATATACCACGCAAATCCAATGTCGGGATTTCACTTTTCTAACACCCAAAGGTCAAAGTGGCGCAAACACTGGCAACCCACAGCCCCAAGCTCAACAAAATCAAACCCCGAAGCAGCCCAGCCCTGCTCAATCACAACCCGCTCAAAACCAAGCCTCTAAACCTTCACCCACTGAAGAAAAAGAGGATGATCTGCCGTTTTAATTTACAGCTTTAAACCTAATAGCCTTGGACCCCGATCCCTATTTAGTAATTTTTTGGGCTTTCGATTTCTATCAAATTATGGTCGCCGCCATTTTGATCGTTCTGTTGGCCTGTTCTGCTTTGATATCAGGTTCTGAAGTCGCGCTTTTTTCGCTCACCCCCACAGATTTTTCTGTGAAAGAGGGCAAGATGGCTTCTGATAAAGAAAAAATCCTGATCAAATTATTGGATAAGCCAAAGAAGCTTTTGGCCACAATCCTGGTGGCCAATAATTTTGTCAATATTGCCATTGTGCTCTTGTTTGATCAACTCGGCGAAGCGGTTTTTGAAGGAGTCAATACCGTTTTCTGGAGTGTCAATTTGCGGTTTGTCTTTGAAGTTGTAGCGGTGACCTTTTTAATCCTGCTCTTTGGCGAAATTTTACCTAAAGTTTACGCCAACCGCAACCGCGTGAAGTTTTCACATTTTATGGCTTATCCCTTGAACTTTCTCGATTGGCTTTTTTATCTCGTCAGCACGCCGATGCGCTTTGTAACCGTAAAATTGCACAAAGGCCTGGGAAAGTCTGTATCAACAGGGATCAGTGTGGATCAACTTTCCCAGGCTTTAGAACTCACGGGGGATCAAGAGACGACCCAGGAAGAACAAAAAATCCTGCAGGGAATTGTTTCTTTCGGTAATACTGATGCAAAACAGGTGATGCGCCCGCGAATCGATATTTTTGCCGTACCCATAGAAACGAATTTCAAAAACTTGAAAGCCCGGGTCATAGAAAACGGTTTTTCGAGGATTCCCGTTTTTGAAGGGAATGTTGATAAAATTAAAGGTGTTATTTACATCAAAGACCTTCTGCCACACCTGAAAAAAGAAAATTATGCGTGGCAAAATTTGATCAGGGAGGCCTATTACGTTCCCGAAAACAAAAAGCTCGACGACCTGCTCAATGACTTCAAAGCCAAGAAAAAGCACCTTGCCATTGTGGTCGATGAATATGGCGGCACAAGCGGATTGCTATCGCTGGAAGACATCATTGAAGAAATTGTGGGCGATATCAATGATGAGTTTGATGATGAAAATTTGGTTTTTTCACAGCTCGATGACACTCACTTCGTTTTTGAGGGAAAAACGCCACTCAAGGATTTTTACCGCATTATTCAAGTCGAAGATTCCACGAAATTTGAAGAAGCCAAGGGCGACGCTGAAACCCTTGCTGGATTTCTTCTTGAAATTTCCGGTAATTTTCCCGAAGCCGGTCAAAAAGTAACTTTTGAAAATTTTGGATTTGAGATCGAAGCCGTGGACAATCGGCGAATCAAACAAATAAAATTGAGTATAAATTAATGAGAGCCCTACCTTTTATAATCACCCTTTTTTTCATTTTCACGGCCTGTGAAGAAAATGTTCAGCCTAAACCCAAATCGTTTTTGGCTTTAGAATTTCCCCCGCACCGTTATCAACCGGTTGATATAAAATGCCCATTTCAATTTGAGGTCAACAGGATCACTGCGGTCCAAACTTCAAAAAGTGGAGAAAAATGCTGGTTTGACATCAATTATCCATCTATGAACGGTACAATTTACATCACATATCAAGAAGTAAACAATAACTTGAAGGGCCTTCTCAAAGATGCGCAAGCCCTTCCACTAAAACACACTATTAAAGCCGATGAAATTCAAGGTGACGCTTATCTCAACCCGGGCAAAAAGACATTTGGAACTTTTTATAAAGTCACCGGTAATGCCGCTTCACAGGCACAGTTTTATTTAACCGACAGTACCCAGCATTTTTTAACCGGCTCGGTTTATTTTCGCAGCCGCCCAAATTATGACAGCATCCTGCCCGCAGCAGATTATATTGAAAAAGATATTAAACACTTGATGGAAAGTGTGAAATGGGCTGAGTGATTAGAGTAAAGCCTGACTGCGAAATATTTAATTTGTTTCGGTAATGTTTTGTTTATTGATTAGTTGTAAAAAAAAGGCTGTATATCGTATATGGTAAACTGTATTCGAAGTCGGTTTAACCTTTTACCCTTCATAGGTTAGGCTATTTTTGTTAGAATAACTTATATTCAGGGGTAAAAAAGAGAAGATGCTACTTGTTGAAGTTAAGTTTAAACTTAAATAATGCCAATCAAAACCTACAAAGTCAAACTGAGCCTGTCGAAGTCTAAGTCTAAGAAACCTTTTTTAATAGTTAAGGCGATATTGAAAAAATAGCTTTTATACCTCAAAATCAATGCTCTGAGAGCTTGAATTGATTCAGGTTTTAAAATTATCACAATTGACAAATCCATCAATTTTTAATCTTGACAAAACCGTTCTCCAAAGACCACATTATTCAGAACTATTACTTCATCAAAAATAGTATTGGTAACGGATAAATTTACTTCGACGGGCTCAGTATGACTCATTGCTCATCGTTTGGCTTTTAATCTAGTATTTGATTTTTAAAGTCGCATATAATGTATCTTAAAATCTACCTCGGTATAATACCCTTGTCGAAAATCTATTGGGACATTATAAAATTAAAAAGGTAATACATAACAAAAAGTGTTGAGATTTATTGAAGTCAATCGCAAAATTAAATGTCACGCTGAGCTTAGCCTGCCCTGAGTGTGCCGAAGGGAAGCACATTTTTGGAATTATCCTTAGCTTGACTACCGCCGTCAGCATTGAAGGGTTGGATAGACAGAAGGTCTAGGTTTTATTGCTGAATTTCTGCTTTTTGTTTTTAAGTTGTCCGTAGGCAATTCAAGTTACCGGTCAAGCGTCCCTCCAAGTGGAAAAACATTAGAAAACAGAAATTTTCAAGAACTAAAGCTGCTTTACAAACAACCAAGCTTCAGAATTGTGTTCTTTTTTTATTGAACGCAAGGCTTTTAAGGATTTCAGGCGATCATCAAAACTTTCGTATGCTACCTGATGCAAATCATATTTATTGACCCCGATTTCCCTTGCCTTGAAGCCCTCTTTGCGAAGTTTTTTAACTTTTTGATATGCGTTTTCGCCATTGCGGAAAGCGCCAGCGATGATGTGGTATTTCCCTTTTTCGCGTGTAACGTCCAATTTAATTTCAGGAAGTGGATTTTGAATGCTGAAGGTCGCGGTTTGAATTTTCTGTTCCACTGCCTTTTCAGCTTCCTGCTGGGCTTGCAGGTTATGTTCTTTAACGGAATCGCTATACCAACTCAAACCCAAAAAACCTGAAAGGCCAATTGCCACAATCCCAATAGCGGCATATTTTAAATAAGGATAAGTTTTGGTTTTCCGATTGCTTTCTTCTTCCTCTTTTCCGGAATTTCCGATGGTAATTGTGGCAGGTTCGGCTTGAGTTTCTGTTTCAGTTTCTTTTGCCGGATTTTGAACGTTTATCCGCTCAACCGGTGCTTTAGAAAATCTTTGCAGGCCAAAAGCGTCGAGCAGAAAATTCTGGGAACGCGCGGGTTTGAAAATCAACTGGTGACCATCAACTTGAAAATCGCCAACCCCTTCTAGCTCGACTGTTTTATGGGTGTTTAAATGTTGTTTCAGCTGTTGAACAAAATTTTCAACGCAAATTTCACCTTCATTAAATGTTATTGACTCAGCCCTTGAAATTTCAGTGGCGAGCAAGGCATCGCTTTCGGTGAGCTGGGCATTAAATGAAAGTTTCCGCTCTGGCGGCGCAAAAAAATGCTCTTCAGCATTGTAAACAGCAGACTTATGCCGTAATAAAAACGCACCAAAACCGGGCAAGACCACGCAGTCGTGCCGGAAGAGTAATTGCCGTAAATGGAGTTCAACTTTCATAAGAACAAAAATAGATTTTTTTCGCTTGACGTAAAAATTAAAGTCACTAATTTTATTAACAAAGGTTTTTATAGCTATTTTTGGGCAAGCATTTTATTATGACTGAAAATCAGCTTTTATATTTGTTGGCACTTCAACGGGTTCCCAATATCGGGGAAATCACGGCAAAAAAATTGATCAATCATTTTGGATCGGCCGAAGCTATTTTTAAAGCCAAAAAAGATCAAATTAACAGCATCGATGGCATCGGTCGAAAACGCGCCAAAGATCTGCTCGACACTCAATATTTAAAGGAGGCTGAAGCCGAAATGCGTTTCATTGATAAAAACGGTATTCAGGTCAATTCTTACCTGGACAAAGATTATCCCGCAAAGCTCAAACAGTGCGTTGATTCGCCTCTATTACTTTTTCAAAAAGGGAATATTGATTTCCGCAACAAGCGCATTATTAGCATTGTGGGCACGCGAAAAGCCACGAGCAACGGCATCAATTTTTGTCAAGAACTCATTGAAGCCCTTGCCCCGATGGATCCAGTCATTGTTTCTGGTTTTGCTTATGGCATTGACATCACGGCGCACAAAGCCGCCATTCAAAACAATTTGCAAACCGTGGCCTGTATGGCGCACGGCTTAAACCAAATTTATCCCAAACCCCACGCGACTTTTCAAATGCAAATGGAACACAATGGCGGGTTTGTCTCTGATTTTTGGTCCGATATTAAATTTGACCGCAAAAATTTTTTAAAAAGAAACCGCATCATTGCGGGCCTTAGCGAAGCCACTATAGTTTTTGAAAGCGCCGAAAAAGGGGGCTCGCTGGTCACCGCCGATATGGCAAATAATTATGACCGCGAGGTTTTTGCCGTGCCCGGCCGCCCACAGGACAAGCGCAGCATTGGTTGCAATAATTTGATTAAAAAACAACAGGCGCACCTGCTGAGTTGCCCCGCAGACCTAGTATATATGCTCAACTGGGATATTGAAAAGAAAAACAAAAGGCCTCAACAGCAACGGCTTTTTATTGAGCTCAATGACGAGGAACAGAAAATTGTTGACAGTCTGGAAAAGCTGGGAAAAACGGAACTCGACGATATCGCCTTGGAAACAAAACTTCCCACTTATAAAATCGCGGGTTTGCTTTTAAATTTAGAACTCAACGGTTTGATCCGTCCGCTGCCGGGAAATCAATATGAGTTGATTGGGTAATATATTGATGTGCTAATGTGTTGATGGGGTGATGGGGTGATTAAAAATGAAGCCTGAAGCTGGTTGGCTGGAAGTTAGAAGTGAAGGGTTTTCAAACCGTCACTCTTTAAAAACCTCTGGCATACTGTCATCCACCCCGGCGGACAGGTTCTGGAAAATTTCACAGAAATTTATTCAGAATCTGTTCGTCGTCAAATAAAATCTGTTTCCAGTCTGGATAAAGGTTCAAACCAAGAGAAGATCCTGAATCCCCTTTGTTACGCTGTCGCTGTGCAAAGCGGTCCAGGATGACAGTATCACTGGTATTGCTTCGCTGTCACTTCGCAGCCAGCCCGATTGCCAGGGAATCAATATGAGTTGATTGGGTGATGTGTTGTTTTAATTTTTTCTTCGATTTTTATTGATGTACTAATTTTATTGAACTTGTAATTTTTAAGTTTTTAAGTTTTTAAAATTTAACATTTAAACCTTAATCCCTGTATAATCCAACTTTACACATAGAAAAGTCAATAATAAGCTCAATAGAATCTAACCCTATTTGGAATATTGATTATTTTATCATAAATTTATCACAACAAATTAATGAAATTTTCTAAAATTGAAAGTGCATTATTTAACATTATCCGGTCAGCATCTATAAACTGGAAATAATAGTTTTAGAGCCCTCCATGAAAATTATTTGTCCAACGCTAACTTGCGAAAGATCGGCCGAAATATGTGCTCGAGGCAGCTTTCTGCAATAATGACGTTAATTGTGATCGTTATAAGTGGGATGTCCAAGGTGGCCATATTGTAAATAAAATCAGAATGTTTTAGAAGTGTGGTGGGATGATGCCGACAAACCTTTTATTCTGAAACTTATATTATGGTCTTTTATCTCAATGGTGAAAACACAGGACAACAGGTGCTGGTTAAAGAATAAAACAACCTGTTAACCTTTAACAAATAACCCAACCCCCTACAAATTATGAAAAAACAACAACTAATTGTCATCCCATTTATACTTTTATGTTTCACTGTAAATGCCCAAAATTTCGGCTGGCAATGGGCAAAAAGGGGCGGTGGGATTTCCAGTTTGAATTCCGGCAGCGATATTTACAGCAACGGCCTAGAGCGTGTTGTAGATGTGGCTGTGGACAGCGATAACAATTATTATTACCTCGCTGAAATAGGCGGGAATCAGGTCAGCTATGACAATATGACTTTGGATACATACAATGAAGATGGCGACAGTAAAGACATCTATGTATTTTCAACCGACAGTGAAGGCAATTTCCGTTGGGACAAAATAATAGGGGGTGGGTTTAGTGATTATGCTACATCAATCGGAATAGATGCCAACAACAATATTTATGTGAGTGGGAACACAATTAATTCCTTTGACCCTCCCGCTCCCCACTTTGATACTGACACCATTAAGTCTTATCCCGGTTCTGTAGGCCCCGACCCCTTAAACAAAACGGCGTTTTTAATAAAGTATGATCAAGGCGGTAATTTTCAATGGCTAAGGGAACCGGAGGGAATTAATAATGCAGGTAATGCCGGTATGCTCAAAACAGTCGTGGAACCTAATGGAAAAACCCATAGCTTAATCGCATTTGGGTCAGGAGTCCATTTAAATGGTCAACTTGAAGTACCGGATGGGGAATTTATCACAACTGTTGTAGTTTACAGCGCTGCGGGGGAACTTCAAGAGTTTTTTGAAGTGGATATGCAACCCGCATTTAGTGGTTTTTACAGCTACCAGATCGCTTACGACCCAAACCTTGACCGCTATTATATCTCCGATACCCAGCGTCAATCTGATAATGAACTGAGCATTAACGGTTATGGAGCAGATAGTGATGAATTTGGCTTTTACCTCGCTGCCTTGAATAGTCAAGGGGAGGTGCTTTGGTTTAAAAAAAACCAGTTTGGCTATTCCTATTCCAACGGCGATATTGAGATCGATGACAATGGTGATATTTATTTTACTGGGCTATACAACGGTGCACCTATAGGCAACACAGATCCAAGCGAACAAGACAGCTTTGCGGGTTATGTGTTTGTACGGGATGAAGGAGAAGAAGCAAAAGGCCCTTTTTTGATCAAGCTCGACAGCGGTGGCAATTTGATCTGGGGCACCAATGCCCCGCATTATTCCCGTTTTCCCGGCCAGGGCATTGCGCTTGACGGCGATAATGTCTATTTGGGCCTCGGGATGCTGGGCGGCAGCTGGGGCGATCTGAGCGTGCCCGGCCCCGACGGCCAGGGGCTGGTGCCAGATCCCATCATCATGCGCTTTGATACCGAAACGGGCACCCCACAGGAGGTCATCCACACCCCACAGGTCTCTTCTTACCAGGACATGATCATGGCCATCGATGTGGACGGCAACGGCGATATTGTGGCCGGCGGCTATTTTGGCGATAAACTGTTTACCGGCACCGATAACGAAATCGAAAACACAGGCGGCGATGCCGATTTCTTTATCGCCCAGTACCACCCGGCCGAAAATGCCTGCCGTGCCCCCACAGATATAACCGTCGAGAAACTCAGCGAAACCTCCGTCAAAATTTCCTGGACACCACGCCAAGGGGAAACCCAATGGCAGCTCGCCTATGATTACCAGCCCGTGGATTTCTTTGACGTTCCCTTTTTTAACCCTTATGCCGGGGAGGGCAACCAAGTGAGCGTTAGCGGCAGCCCGGAAAAAGTATTGACGGGACTTCAACCGGACACGCCATACCTCTTTTTTGTCCGTTCCGATTGCGGCAGCGGCAACACGGGTTCCTGGACCGCCAAGGCTTATTTTAACATCGCCGAGCTATCCACCAAAGCAGTGGACAAAACGAAAATCAGGGTTTTTCCCAACCCGACCAGTGGTATCCTGAACCTTGAAGGTAAAAAGGGGATAAAAAGTTTTCAGCTCTATGACCTGCAAGGCCGCGCGGTCAAATCGGGACAGTTGAAAAAACAAAAAATCGACCTTTCTAACCTCGACAGTGGCATTTATTTGCTGTCCCTGAAAACCCAAAACGGCAGGACGCAAACGTTTAAAGTGGTGAAAAGGTGATGTGGATGATGGGATGATTTGTTGATGTGATGATGTGAAAATGTGCTGATGGGATGCCCTTCGACAGGCTCAGGGTAAAATGTGATGATGCAGTAAAGTCGAAATTGAAACCGAAATCGAAAATGAATCTGGAAAATTTAAAATTTGCAATTACAAATTTGAATTTTGAAATAAACTTACTTTCTGTCATCCACCCCGGCGGACAGGTTCTGGAAAATCCTGGCCCCGAGCGCTCGGGGGAAGGAATTTGTTCAGAATCTCACGTTTGCTATTCACATACTGTTTGAACGCTTTTCAAATTTTAAAACCATTACCAGAGCAACAGCGTTGAGATTTCGGATGGTGGCCGGGAAATCAATATGAGTTGATTGGATAAAGCGAAGGAATAACTAATGATAAAGATAAAAGAAGTTGAAGTCGAAGTTGAAATAACTTATTAACTTTTAACCTTTATCAAAGAAGCCTTCACTTTTACTAGAAACCTGAGTTGCGAAATAACCGATTGACGCTATACCCAAAAACCCCAAGCCTTTCCTATCTTTGTCTTTTCACAAGAAACAAACTATGTCCCAAATTTCTGGATTTTCTAAATTTTCAAAAGATCAAAAAATAGAATGGCTGGTTGAAAATTTTCTCGACAGTCGTCCGCAGGCCGCAAAAACATTGCGCCAATATTGGAACCGCGATGAGAAACTGCAAAAACTGCACGATGAATTTGCCGAAAACACCGTGAGCAATTATTATTTACCTTTTGGGGTGGCGCCAAATTTCATTATTAACGATAAAGAGTTCGCAATCCCCATGGCAATTGAAGAAAGTTCTGTTGTGGCTGCGGCCAGCAAAGCGGCAAAATTTTGGGGAACACGCGGCGGTTTTAAGGCAGAAGTTTTAGGCATGACCAAAGTCGGTCAAGTGCATTTTAACTTTAGTGGTTCACCTGAAAAACTCAAGCGTTTTTTTGAAGAAAAGAAAACTGTGTTGCTCAATTCTTGTGCCGATTTGTCCAAAAAAATGAAACAGCGCGGCGGCGGAATTTTGGATATGGAATTACGCGATAAAACCGATGAGTTGCCCAATTATTTCCAGCTTCACCTCACTTTCAATACTGCGGATGCAATGGGCGCGAATTTCATTAATTCCTGTTTAGAACAAATCGGATCGACATTTGAAAAAGAAGCTGCTGGATATTCGGGTTTTAATGAAACTGAACGAAATGTGGAAATCATTTTATGCATCCTCTCAAATTATGTCCCAGAATGCCTAGTGCGTGCCAAGGTGGAATGTCCGGTTGATGAACTGCAATCCACCCCTGAAATATCCAGGGCTTATGCCGAAAAATTTGTCCGTGCGATCCATATCGCCAATGTCGAGCCTTATCGCGCAGTGACACACAACAAGGGAATTATGAACGGCATTGATTCAGTGGTTTTAGCAACCGGCAATGATTTTCGCGCGGTAGAAGCCGCAGCACACGCTTATGCCTCACGAGATGGAAAATACCAGAGTTTGAGCAAAGCTGAAGTCAAAAATGGTCATTTTTATTTTTGGATGGACATCCCACTTTCTTTGGGCACTGTTGGCGGTTTGACGAGCTTACATCCGTTGGTAAAACTCGCCCTGGATTTATTGCAGCGCCCTTCTGCAGAAGAGCTGATGAAAATCACGGCCGTTGCCGGTTTGGCACAAAATTTTGGTGCGGTAGGTTCTTTAGTGACCACGGGAATTCAAAAAGGCCACATGAAAATGCACTTGATGAACATTTTAAACCAATATAACGCCACTGAAAAAGAACGCAAGCTTGTTATCGAATATTTCAAGGAAAATGTCGTTTCGCACCAAGCAGTAGTTACCAAACTGGAAAACATCCGCGATGGAAAATACTGATTTTTTTAGCCAAGGTAAATTATTGCTCAGCGGGGAATATCTCGTGCTCGATGGCGCAAAAGCTTTAGCGCTGCCCACTAAAATGGGGCAACATTTAAACATTGACGAAAATCAGTCTGACTTTTTGAAATGGATCAGCGAAGGTTCAGATGGAAGGATTTGGTTTCAGCAAAAATTTTTATTCCAAAACGGAACAATCACCCCAGTTTATGAACTGGAAAGCAAGGATGAAAAAAAAACCCAAAAACGCTTGCTTCAGCTTTTCAGGCTTATTTTAAGCAAAAAACCGGAAGCGGGCTTAAAGGGGTTTAGGTTTCATTCAAAACTGGATTTTCCCAGAAACTGGGGTTTAGGATCTTCTTCGACATTAATTCAAAATTTATCAAATTGGACGGGCGTTGATCCTTATTTTTTATTGGAAGAAAGTTTTGGCGGAAGCGGTTATGACATTGCTTGTGCCAATGCAAAGAAGCCCATTTTTTTTCAGAGAAAAGGGGAAATCAATGTTGAAAAAACCAATTTCAACCCGGCCTTTGCAGATTTACTTTTTTTTGTGCACCTCAACCAAAAGCAAAATTCACGCGAAGCCATCAAAAATTACCGCAAGCAAAACCCGGATTCTAAAACCCAGGCCATCACCGAAATTTCAGAAATTTCTGAAAAATTGACTTTATGCAAAGATCTTGCGGAATTCGAAAACCTGCTCGACCGGCACGAAGCGATCCTTGCAAAAATTTTAAATCAAACCCCGGTCAAAGAAAGATTATTCCCTGATTTCTTGGGAAGCGTCAAAAGTTTAGGTGCCTGGGGTGGCGATTTTGTGCTCGCCACGGGAAATAATAAAGGTTATTTTCAGGCAAGAGGCTATGACACAGTTTTGGGTTTTGAAGAATTATTTGGGTTTTGAAGAATTCCTTTTAAGACTCAAAACCTCTGTTTTCCATTACTTTAAATTCATAAGTTTGGATTTGGCTCAAAAGTAATTTAAGGTTTTTATACAATTTAGACTTAAAAATTCCCCAAAATTTAGTAAACTTGGCGTGCTAAAAATTTCAAAGAATCTATGTGCTTAAAAAAGACGTCAATTGCAGTGCTTTTAATATGCCTTTCGGCCAATGTTTTTGCCCAAAAGAAAAATATTTCACTCAAGGAAATCTGGGGTGGCGAATTCAGCCAAGAGCGCTTGAGGTCGCTGCGTTCCCTAAAAAATGGGGAAGAATATGCCGTGCTTGAATATGACCGGCCGGCAAAAGCTATGAAAGTGAATGTTTACAGTTATAAATCTGGTGAACAAACAAAAACACTTTTGGACTCAAGGGAAATAGAGGGGATTCAGGGTTTTCGCAGTTATGAGCTCAGTAAAGATGAAAACAAGGTCATCCTCGCTACAAACATTGAATCCATTTACCGCCGTTCGACACGTGGAATGTATTATGTCTATAATATGGAAACCGAAAAATTGACACCAGTGGCCGATAAAATGGTCAAAGAACCTTCTTTTTCGCCAGACGGGTCAAAAGTGGCTTACGTTTATAAAAATAATATTTACTACAAAAACCTGAGTTCGGGAAAAACCACCCAAGTCACGACCGATGGAAAAATGAATGCCATCATCAACGGGACCACCGATTGGGTTTATGAGGAGGAATTTGCTTTTGTGCAAGCTTATCAGTGGAACAAAACCGGGAATAAAATTGCTTATTTACGCTTTGACGAGCGCCAAGTGCCTGAGTTTTCAATGGATCTTTATGGTCACTATGGCGACCACCTTTACCCCAAGCAAAAAGTTTTTAAATATCCCAAAGCTGGTGAAAAAAATTCAGAGGTCACGCTTCATTTGTATGATGTAAAAAATGGGCAGCTTTCAAAAGTGGATTTAAAAAAAGACTATGAATATTTGCCACGCATTAAATGGACCAAAGACGCTAATATCTTAAGCGTTCAAGCGACGAACCGCCACCAGAACAACCTGGATTTGATTTTTGTCGATGCAAAAGAAAATTCCACTGAAGTGGTTTTGAATGAAACCGATGAGGCATACATCAGCATTACCGACAACCTGACTTTTCTCAACGATAACAGCTTTATCTGGACGAGTGATAAAGACGGTTGGAACCATATTTATCACTATGCTGAAAATGGAGACTTGATAAACCAGGTTACGGAAGGCCTTTGGACGGTCACGGCTTATTATGGTTTTGACACCAAAACCGGCCGCATTTATTTTCAAAGCACAGAAAACGGGAGCATTAACCGCGATGTGTTTTCCATCACGGCCTCGGGAAAAAACAAAGCACAGCTTACGCAGAAACGCGGCACCAACAGTGCTGATTTCAGTGCGGACTTTACTTATTTCATCAATTCATACAACAGTGCGACTTCGCCTTATGAGTTTAGCGTGCACAAAGCCCTGAACGGAAAATTAGTGAGGGAAATCAAGGACAATTCATCTTTGGAAAAGAAATTGGACAACTATAAAATTTCGCCCAAAAAATTCTCAACCTTAAAGATAAATGGTGAGGATTTAAATATGTGGATGATCAAGCCGCTGGATTTTGACCCAGAGAAAAAATATCCAATGTTGATGTTCCAGTATTCTGGACCGGGATCGCAATCAGTGAGCAATAGTTTTTTCAGCTATAATGATTATTGGTATCAAATGCTTGCCAATAAATATGGCGTTATTGTCGTTTGTGTCGATGGCCGTGGAACAGGCTTCAAGGGCGCAAAATTCAAAAAAATGACCCAGCTCGAGCTCGGAAAATATGAAGTGAAAGACCAAATTGCAGCCGCTAAAAAATTGAGCAGCCGCAATTATATCGACCCTGAACGCACCGGGATCTGGGGCTGGAGTTATGGTGGGTTTATGGCTTCAAATTCCATTTTGCAGGGCAATGAAACTTTTGAAATGGCCATTGCAGTGGCGCCTGTGATCAGCTGGCGTTATTATGATTCAATTTATACTGAACGCTATATGACAACGCCCCAAGAAAACCCAGAGGGCTATGATCAAAATTCACCCATCACCTATGCCGATCAATTGAAAGGCGATTATCTATTGGTTCACGGCGGTGGCGATGACAATGTGCACGTGCAAAATAGTATGGAAATGATCCAGGCCTTGATCAAAGCTAACAAACCCTTTGACTGGGCGATTTATCCAGACAGGACACACGGCATTTATGAAGGGCAGAACACACGCCTTCACCTCTATACAAAAATGACCAACTTCATCAAGGAAAACCTATAACAACAAGCTAAACTCAATATGGCAGAGCAAAAACCCGCCCACGATAAAGAATTATTTGGACATCCCGTTGGGCTTTATATTCTATTTTTTACAGAAATGTGGGAGCGTTTTTCCTATTATGGAATGCGCGCAATTTTAGTGCTTTATTTAGTGAGCGCCACTACCGCAGATAACCCAGGTTTAGGCTGGACTTCAGCTGAAGCTTTTGCGCTTTACGGCTGGTACACGATGCTGGTTTATGTCGCCTGTATTCCCGGCGGTCTTATGGCCGATAAATTGATCGGGCAGAAAAAAACGGTTTTGATTGGCGGTATAACCCTGGTCGCAGGCCACAGTATTTTGGCTATTGAAGAAATGTGGGCGTTTTATCTCGGTTTGGCATTGATTGTCATTGGCGTTGGGATGCTAAAAGCAAATATTTCAACAATGGTGGGTGGTCTTTATAAAAAAGGTGACATCCGTCGCGATAAAGGCTTTACGATTTTCTATATCGGAATCAATGCAGGGGCGCTTCTTTCGGCGATTTCCGTGGGATATGTCGGGGAAAAAATCGGCTGGCATTACGGCTTTGGAATGGCCGGAATTGCTATGGCCCTCGGCCTTTTGGTTTATTTATGGGGCCAAAAATTTGTAAAAAATGTCGGTAGCTTAGAAGAAAAAGCTGTCGAAAACCATCAAGTTGATAGCGCTGAAGCCACTGGGGAAACCCTTGGCACTCAAAAGAAAAAAGACGCTTCACTGGGCGATTTATATGCCGATCTTTTCAAGTCGCCATTGCATCTAACCATTAGTGGTCTTTTAATGGTCTTTTCAATATATTGGACCTTTTTCCAGTCCATTCCCTATGGTATTTTATTTATCTTCCTAACATTTGTCACAGCGATGTTGATGATGATTTATAAAGAACTCACGACCCAAATAATGCGCGACCGCTTTATAGTGATGCTGCTCACTTTTGTTTTGATCATTGTGTTCTGGGGGGCATTTGAACAGGCCGGTGGATTGATGAATATTTATGCGGCAGACAAAACAGACCGGATGCTTTCTTTCAGTCTTCCATTGATCGGCAATGAAGTGCCGGCGACCTGGTTTCAATCACTGAACGCGCTTTTCATAATTTCATTTGGTGTCCTTATTGCAAATTTCTGGGCCAGACGAAAATTGAAGAACAAGGAAGCCTCTTCACTGTTTAAAATGGCCACAGGAATTATTATTATGGGGCTCGGTTTTATTTTTATGGCCGGCGCTGCAGAGCAATATACCGCAGGTGGTGAAAAAGCGGCAATGTACTGGCTCGTTTTTGCTTATTTGCTGCACACCATTGGTGAGCTTTGTTCTTCACCGGTTTCACTTTCCTTTGTCACCAAATTGTCGCCGGTCAAATATGCCTCTTTGATGATGGGCGTTTATTTTGCCGCAACCGGTCTGGGAAATAAACTCGCTGGTGTCATCGGCGAAGCTTCGCAGGGTGAACCTACAAGCATTGAACTTACCGCCTCGGCCAATGAAATCAGCCCTTTTCTTGAAAAAGAAGACAGCGTTCTGGTCAAGGACAAGGATTTCCGGTTGAATACCCTGATTTATGCCGAAAATGGGGAGCTTGTTGCCATTGAAGAAAAAACCAATGAACCCGTCTTGGGGTTGATTGCGTTTGAGAAAGAAGAAGGAAAACAGGAGGTCATCAAAACCCTGGAAGAAAACAATGTCAGCAAAGATGAACCTTTCCATTCCATCTGGCAGTTTAATTTTGATGATGAAGCTGAATCGGCTGGAATTCACTACAACGGAAATTTAGTCCTCGATGAAATTCAGACAGATACGGAGTTTATGACATTTATTGGCATTACTATTTTTACAATTTTAATTGCCATTATCGTTATTTTATTGATCAAACCACTCAAACGCCTCACCCACGGCGTGGAAGAGGAGGAAACCGAGATGCTTGAGCAAGAAGGTTATGAAATTTCAGATAATGAGAAAGAACATTAAACTCAATATTTTGCGTTGGACATAGCATTAATGGTTATTGACTAATGCTTAGAAAATAGTGTGTTAGGTTATGAATATCCTTGTGATCTCAGGGTCGTTTCTTTCAATCGGGGCGGTGCTTATACACCTTGTTATTTTTAAGCCTAGGCTTAAAAGTGATGTCTGCTATTTATTAAACAACAACCCCAATGACTGACTGAAGCACTACTTATTTTTTACAAGTATATTCGTTTCGCCTTGATTATCATGTAAATTATAGTGTATTATTCAAAAAATCGTATAGTATTAAAAATTTGAATCCATGAAAAAAATCACCTTCTTAATCACCTTCTTTTTATGCCTAAGCTTGACTGCCCAAACAGGTTCTGGTGATACAACTTTTGTCAATACCAATCAAGTCGATTTAGATTACTTCGGCAATTTTGATTCTTCCGTCGATTTTCCTGATGGGTCTGAATCTTACCGAAAAATATTTATGACCCTTGAACTGGGACAATACGATTGCCCGCCGGGGACACAATACTGTCACCAGTGGGACTATACTGTTCATATTGAATTGATCACAGACACAGAAACCTATGAATTAGGTCGTTTTATAACACCCTTTGCGACTTCTGGCTGGCCGCGTTTTGGCAGTTCTTGGAAACAGCCCTATGTATTTGATGTAACCGATTTTTATCCATTGCTACAAGGACAAAATGACATACGGATCCGATATAAGGGCTATTCAGGTGGTTTCACGGCAGAAATCGAATTTGCTTTCGTAGAAGGCACTCCGGAACGCAATGTTGTCGGTATAGAAAATGCTTACCAAATCAGTCAAACTTATGGTGATTCAAATGACCCCTTTAACGATTATCTGACTACTTTTTCTGATACCGCACCTGCCGGGACTGAGGAAGCCAGCATGAAGGTTTTGGTGGACGGCCACGGTAGTGATGATAACGGCTGTTGTGAATTTGCTAGTCATTTTTATAAAGTGATGTTGGACAATTCCCAAATCGCACAAGAAGATATCTGGCGCGATGACTGTGGTGAAAATGATATTTACCCTCAAGGGGGAACCTGGATTTATGACCGCGCCAATTGGTGTCCAGGTAATATTGTGGCACCGATGTATCACAGCCTGCCCAATGTTTTGGATGGAACATCCTTTGACGTAGATGTGGAATTTGAAGATTACAACGGAAGTGGGAACTTAGGGAAATACAATTATAACGCCGTTGTATTTTATTACGGGGAACCAAACCATAATGTCGATGTTGCCATTACTGATATTATTACCCCTTCTAATGCCCCCCAGCACTACCGGGAAAATCCTTCTGGAAGCGTCCCTAAAATAGAAGTGCGCAACACTGGAAGCACCGCCATTAATTCAATTGATTTTAATTATGGTGTTCAAGATTCAACCCAAACAAGTTACACGTGGAATGGCAATTTACCTGCTTTGGAAAATAAAACAATTGCGCTTCCAGAGCTGGAAACCCTCACCAATACTTCAATTGCCGAGGTGAATGGCGTTCAACAGTTCAATGTCGAAATAACAGGCGTAAACGGTCAAACCGATAATGACCAAAGCAATGATTCCCGTCAGTCTAATTTCGTCGCTGCACCGTTTTGGCCATCGACCATTACTGTCAAAATGAAAACCAGCAACCTGGGCGCTAATGGTTATTTCAATCAAGGCCCTGCCGATGTTTCTTGGGAAATCACCGATATGGACGGCACTATTATCGATAGCCGAACCAACGCCGATGTTGCGACGCAATATGAAGACGATGTTGAGTTACCGGAAACGGGTTTTTATAAACTTAAACTTACCAGCACGAATTGTTTTGGGCTAAACTGGTGGGTCCTCAATCAAAGCTATCCCATCTATGAGTCTGGGTCTTTAAAAGTGCTCAAGCCTTCAGGTGGGAATTTACAGATGAATAATTACACTTATACCGGGACCCCTCGCGATGATTGGGGGTGTTCATATACGCAGTATTTCAGTATAGAGAAAGATCCAGCGGCTGGAGTGGAAGATTTTGCGGTATCATCTTTTAAAGTTTATCCAAACCCGGCCAGGGAAATTGTAAACATTGCTATTAATGGTGAATTCAACCCTCCATATAAGCTCAAGTTGGTTGATCTTCAAGGCAGGGTTATTTACCAAGCTACCGGCAAGAAAAAACACCTGCAAATTCCGGTCAATCAATTTTCTGAAGGTTTATATATTCTCACTTTTGAAAATAGTAAAAATGAAACACAAAGTCAAAGAGTGATTATCGGTCAGTAAGGATTGGTTTTTTGTATTTAACGTTAAAAGCGCTCTTTGGTTTTTTCCGTTGAGCGCTTTTTTGCTTAAGCCTAAATGGAAATTTTAACTCATTTATCAACTATTTTGAGTAAATTGAGAACTCAAATCTCGTTTAAGCCACAGCATTATTTTGTAATCTTATACCACAAAAAAAATAGTTATGAAAAAATTCAGTTTAGTATTGCACGGCGGTTCTGGCGCCTTGATCAAAAAAGAAATGACCCCCGATAAAGAAGCCGCCTATAAAGAGACGTTGAAAAAAGCACTGGACACTGGTTATTCGATTTTGGAAAAAGGTGGTTCTGCAATTGATGCGGTTGAAAAAACAGTGAATGTGCTAGAAAATTCGCCGCTCTTCAATGCCGGTCGGGGAAGTGTGTTCAATGCTGAAGGTAAACACGAAATGGAAGCATCCATGATGGAAGGTCAAAACCGCATTGCCGGCGCAGTCGCTGTTTTAAAAGGCGTTAAAAACCCGATTTCCCTTGCCCGTGATGTTATGGAAAATAGCCCCCACGTCTTTCTCGCTGGCGAAGGTGCCGCGCAGTTCGCAAAATCCCTGGATCATAAATTTGAAAAGCCCGATTATTTTTATGATGAATTTCGTTATCAACAGTGGCAGAAAATCAAGGGTTCGGATAAATTTCAGCTCGATCACGACACAAAAACAAATTCAAAAATCGGCACAGTGGGCGCAGCAGCTTGCGACAGTGAAGGAAATTTGGCCGCGGCGACTTCCACGGGTGGAATGACCAATAAAAAAACAGGGCGCATTGGCGATAGCGGCGTTATTGGGCTGGGCAATTATGCCAACAATAAAACTTGCGCCCTGAGCTGCACGGGAAGTGGCGAATATTTTATGCGTTCAGTTGCCGCCTATGATGTTTCTTGCTTGATGGAATTTAAAAAACTGTCCTTAAAAGAAGCTACAGATGAAGTGATTCACAAACGCGTTAAAGAAATTGGCGGTGATGGCGGTTTGATTGCCGTTGATGCGGAAGGAAATATCGCAATGCCTTTCAACACTTTAGGAATGTACCGCGCCAGCAAATCATCAACAGGGGAAGAAGAACTCGCGGTTTATAAAAATCAATAACTCATTTCAACACCTTCACCCACTACTTTGATCGCCCGTTTTTCAATGCTAAATTGGATACCACTGGCCAGGATATGGGTTTTTAGATTGGCAATGGTCAT